>Ga0183099_1000583_pt1 | contig 25527 bp, 26 predicted proteins | sample Biomet1_FD_127788 | JGI IMG/M metagenome (GOLD analysis project Ga0183099, IMG submission 127788) | Microbial communities from bioreactor (seeded with anoxic lake sediment) at LBNL, California, USA - Biofuel metagenome 1 | ecosystem: Engineered > Bioreactor > Anaerobic > Unclassified ...
AAAAACGGAAGTCTCATGCTATTTTTATGCCAATTATTATTGGATTTTCAGTGGACAGAGGTTATTTTTCAACTGCGAAGTTTGAGTAATATATAGAAAATCTGGCGTAATGATTTAGAGTAAGTATCTTGATTATATAAAAGGAGAGATTAAGTGTAGCCGCTAACTTCCTTTGACCATGCCTTGCCCGCAACTTTTGTCTATGGCAGGCTGGAATTGCTCTCTTGAAATGTCACTGCCCCAGGTATATAATACCAGTCATCGACTGGTATAGGGGTGAAATAAAAAGGCCACGCCGCGAGTGCTCTAAACAAGTTCTCGTAGCGTGGCTGCCAATAAATAGCATGGTCATATTATCACGTTACGAAATAAAATTCAAGCTCTCAGACGATGTATTCTGGGTCACAACTAAAGAATTTTCCAGCTGCCCTTGCTGCGGTGAGCCGCTTTCCGGCTATGACCATCATCTTCGCATGGTTAGCCTTCACTGCGACATGAAAGTGCAGATGCTTATCCCAAGAGGTTTTTGTCCAAACTGTCATCGCCTGTATACCCTGCTGCCGAGCTTTGTTCAGGCCTACAAGCATAACGAAAATAGAAAATCATCCAGTTACTGAAATTACGGATACTATACCTGCCGATATAGCAAGTGGATAAGCTGCCGTGGGGAAATATACTGAATCTGATGATGCTAAAGATGTAAGCAATTTAATCACTAAAGCGGTACACTCTGGGCGGACCGTAGTATTTTATACAACGACACAAAAAGCCGCTGACAACGAAGCACAGACGCTTGCAAAGGCTGATAAAGCAGACTGTGTATTAAAGCAAACAACTTCTACGCCTGTAAAGTCAGAAGAACAGATCCAAAACAACTATTATGCTATCACACAAGAACGAAAACACCGTATGGCAGCAGGTGTTACAGCTATCGATGGGTAGGCTTACGCGACTATTGCCTATACAAATGATCGATTGACTTATGAAGTTCATTCTAAAGATATGAAGGGAATAGACGGCGCTTCAATAATGTATACTGTAAAAAAATGGTGAAGATAAATTTGTTGTTAATGTTTGAAATCAATATTACAACCAAACTCTATTGACAACAACAACAACAACAAGTAGAATTAAATTATAGATATTGCTATTAGCTATATATAGCAGGGTGTGGCTGACACCATAAAAATCTCACACAGATGCTGGACGCATGGGCCAGTGGTCGGAAGGCGACGAAAAAACCTTACATTTGGGCCGGAGAAAATATAGTGTCGGCGAGTTGGGAGACAACAGAGAAATCAGCCATAATACATATTAGAAATGGGAGTTGATTATTATGAACTTCGCAAAATTTATGGAATTAAATAAAGATAAAATATATGAAATTGCAAGAAAAAATACAGTATATAATGCAGAAGGCCATGCAGTTATAACAAAAGATGATGAATGGCGTGATGAACCAGAATGGGATGCTTATTACAAGGAGTTAGTTGCTAATGGAAAAAATAGTCGAACAAGACGTATGGTTCGTTGAATTTCCTAAAGAAGAAAATCGAGATGAAACGCTGACACGTCCTGCGATTGTTATGCATGTTTATAACGAAACATTGCAAGTTTTATCAGTAAAAGTTACCAAACATGGTGCGCGAGAATCTGATCCATTTGATACAGGGATTTTTTACTGGGAAGATGCTTATTTACGTTATCCATCTATTGCAAGAATATCGAAGACAAAGCTTTTATCACAAAATACTTTAAAAAAAGAATAGGTACATTGCATCCACAAGATTGGAAGAATATAACGAAAAAGTTTGAAGAATGGATAAATCAGCAAAAATTATAGCCCTGGCCTTTATGGTTGGGGCTTATTTTTTTGTCTAAATTTTGGTGGCAAATCTGAAAAAGCCATCGTATAATGGTGGTGCGTTAATCTGTTACGGATAGGGAGGACGTAACAAAATAATGGAAAAGCATAAATATATCACGTATAGAGAGAGTCGGAATGTTTATCAAATTAAGCTTACGGTTCCTGTACAAGTAGATGGAAAGATTGTAAGAAAGCCAATTACGCGGCAGGCTAAGACTTTAGATGAAGCATTGGACATTAGAGCTAATTTGCTAAGATTAAACCGTCTTAATCCGGCCATATTGTTGGATAAGCCAACAAAAGAAAAGGAAGAAAAAATACCAATAGAACCAGAGAATTTTCGTGCGGCGTTTGAACGTTGGTTTGATAAAAATATTAAGCCAACAGCAAAGGTTAATACAATCGGAAATTATCATGCAACAATGTTGTTATTTTTTTCGATTATTGGTAGTATGAAAATCAGCAAGCTTACGAATAATATATTACAAGACATATTCACTGCTGTACAAACTAAGCGGAATTTTAGCTATAATTATATGATAGCGCATTTAAATCGCATACGCCGATTATATAGTTGGTGCATTGAAAACAAATGGTATAAGGAAGATAATCCTTGCAAAGGTATTAAAATAAAAAAACAGATACTACACCGAAAAGGGCAATGACGACACTTGAAGTAAGAAATTTTTTTGCTAAAGCGCGAGAATATGATGGTGATTGGTATTTACTTTTCCTTCTATATAAAGATACTGGCGCACGGCGTGGTGAAATTGCTGGTCTTAGATGGATTGATGTAGATTTTTCTAACAGGTGTATTCATATTCGGTCTAGCTTGAAATATGATTATCTGAATCATACGCAGATTCTTGGTAGTCCGAAAACAAAATCGAGTATCAGATCCATACCAATAAGCGATAAAATGATATTTGCTTTACAGATGCGAAAGCGGTTAGGTCATTATGGCGATAAACGATATGTTTTTGCAGGACAGGATGGGCAGCCCTTGCGATTGACGTTTATATCCGATATGTTTGCGCGCGTAAGAGATGCTGCCGGACTTGATAAGCATTTAAGCTTGCATTGCTTCCGGCATACCTTGGCATCTAATTTGCTTATGTCGGGAATAGATATTCCTACAGTGCAACGTATAGGTGGTTGGGCGACGCATGATGTATTAATGTCAACATATGCAACATTCAAGCAATGATGCTGCAAGGAAAGCACTTGAGAAGGTAGTATTTTAAGTAGAGTGCCAGGTGTCATATCGGGTGGCATTTTACAGTACCATGACGGCGAAATTACTATCATTTATACTTATGAAATCTCAATGGTGTTAATAAACACCATTGATAGAAATTCATGGTGGAAATAAGTTGACTTTTAGATGAAAATCTATTATCATCTAATTATAGCTGAATATGAACTCATCAAGAGCAGTCGAGGGAATGGCCCGATGAAGCTGCGGCAACCATTGAATTTATTCAAACGGTGCCAATTCCTGTAGGCATGGCCTACAAGATGAGAGTGTGGGAACTCTCTTTTATAGAGAGTTTTTTTATTTGGCACAAGGAGGTATAAAATGGATAAGAAACGCGTATTATTTACATCAGAATCAGTAACCGAAGGACATCCAGATAAAATTGCCGATCAAATTTCAGACAATATATTAGATGCTATTTTGGCGAAAGACCCAATGGGTCGTGTGGCCTGTGAAACATTAATTACAACCGGACAAGTACATGTTGCCGGTGAGATAACGACGAAATGCTATGTCGACATTCCTAAGATTGTCCGCGATACAGTTCGTAACATTGGCTATACAAGAGCGAAATACGGCTTTGATGCCGACACTTGCGGCGTATCGATTTCAATCGATGAACAGTCTGCTGATATCGCTATGGGGGTCGATAAGGCTCTCGAAGCAAAAAAAGGTGAAATGAACGATGCGATTGAAGCGATTGGCGCTGGCGATCAGGGGATGATGTTCGGTTTTGCTACGAATGAAACTCCAGAATACATGCCGCTGACGATTTCACTTGCACATAAATTGTCCCGTCGTCTCTCGGAAGTTCGCAAGAGCGGTGAAATCAAGTATTTGCGTCCAGATGGCAAAACGCAGGTTACGGTTGAATACGAAGATGGTAAACCGGTAAGAATCGATACGATTGTTATTTCAACGCAGCATGGTCCAGATGTTGACCTTGCTACCATTGAAAAAGATTTAATGGAACAGGTTATCCGCCCAATCGTTCCAGCTGAATTATTAGATGATCGCACGAAGTATTTCATCAACCCAACGGGTAAATTCGTCATTGGCGGACCGCAGGGCGATTGCGGCCTTACTGGCCGTAAGATCATCGTTGATACGTATGGCGGGATGGCTCGTCATGGCGGCGGAGCATTTTCCGGGAAAGATTCCACGAAAGTTGACCGTTCGGCCGCTTATGCAGCTCGCTATGTAGCAAAGAACGTCGTTGCCGCAGGTCTTGCCGATAAATGCGAAATACAGCTAGCCTATGCAATCGGTGTAGCACGTCCGGTATCCATCATGGTGGAAACCTTTGGTACTGGAAAAGTTGCCGAAGAATTGATTGTTGAGCTCATCAATAAGAATTTTGATTTGCGTCCAGCAGGTATCATCAAGACTTTGGATCTGCGTCGTCCGATTTATGCGCAGACAGCAGCTTATGGACATTTTGGCCGTACGGATATTGATTTGCCTTGGGAACACACAGATAAGGCAGAAACATTAAGACAGCAAGCTGGTTTATAATTGAATTTGATTCAGTGATTAAAGGGGGGCTCAAAGGAGCCTCCTTTAATTTATCTGATGGATTTATTAAATTTTATGATTTGGTGGTTGTATGAGAAAAATAGCGAACGTGTTTGTGAATATTCCAGTTAAAAGCATTGCCAAAGCGTATTCCTATGAAATTCCAGATAAATTTCATTTCTTGACAGCCGGTTGGCGAGTTTATGTGCCGTTTGGCAAACAGAAGCTGGAAGGGTTTATCGTAGAAATTGCCGAAACGAAGGACACGCTACAAACGCAGTTAAAAGAAATCATCGATATTGTGGATCAAGAAGCTTGGTTTACGGATAAAATGATGCAGACAGCAAAATGGCTGTCTGATTTTTATCTATGCTCTTTTGCCGAAAGCATGCGCTTGTTTATGCCGGGCAAAAGCGGACTAAAAATAAAGGCAGTGTATAAGGCTGCCGAGCAAGATCTTGATGAAATGGCAGCATCCTTATTGACGGTTCATATATATAGCGAGGTCTATGATTTTATAGAAAAAAGAGATGGCGTATCCATTCAGGAGCTTCGCCAAGAATTTTTGGCGAATTCGGCGGTTGATGATATCGTGCAGCGTTTTTTACAGTATAAAATCATCTATAAGGATTATACTGCAAAGAAAAACGCAGCTGTCACGTATGAAAAATACATTCGATTAAGTGAAGCTGCAAATGAAGCGGCACTGGTAGAGCTCAAACGCCGCCCCGCACAGAAACATGTGTTGGAATTGTTGCTAGCGCGAAAAGAGCTTAATGCCGCAGAAATAAAGCAAGAGAAAATTTCAGCCCCTGTAATTCAAAGCCTTGTTGAGTCTGGTTGGATCGAACTGGGAAAGAAACGAATCCTGCAGGATAGTTATCAAAATGCGGTAGTTTATGGAAAAACGACGATCACGCTTACCGCTGCACAAGAAAAAGCAGTTGATACATTAAGTGCCGCGATTGAAAAGCAGCAAGAAGGAGTATTTTTGCTTCATGGGGTTACCGGTAGTGGTAAGACACAGGTGTATATCGAGGCCGCGAGGAAAGCTCGTGAGTTGTCTAAGCAAGTGGTGGTACTGGTTCCGGAAATTGCATTGACGGGACAGTTGGTAAGTTCGTTCAAATACTATTTTGCTCAGGATATCATTGTCATGCACAGTCGCTTATCGCTTAGTGAACGCAACGATGCGATTGTCAGGATGCGGCAAAATGAAATTGGGATCGTCATAGGGGCGCGGTCGGCACTCTTTATGCCTTTTGATAATATAGGTCTGCTCATTTTGGATGAGGAACATGATTCGTCTTATAAACAAGATGAATCGCCGCGTTATCATGCTCGCGATGTTGCCAGAGAAATGGCTAAAATACATCAGTCGGTTTTGGTCTTAGGCAGTGCTACTCCTTCCATAGAGTCCTTCATGTTTGCCCAAAAGAAGGTATATCAATTATTGTCGTTGCCAGATCGGATTGGACAGATGCCGTTGCCTACGGTAAATTGCGTGGATATGCGAGCCGAGCTCAAGATGGGAAATCGCAATGTGATTTCGCGGGCATTAAAACAGCTTATTGAACAAACCGTGGCTAAAGGTGAGCAAGTAATCATAATGCTCAATCGACGAGGCTTTTCTACTTTTGTCATGTGCCGTTCCTGCGGTGAAGTGATCAAGTGCCAGGATTGCGGCATGCCTATGGTGTATCATAAAAGTGGGAAGTTACAGTGTCATCACTGCGATGTCAGTGCAGAAGTTCCCGATGTATGCCCAAAATGTTCGAGTCGTTATATTAAATATTTTGGTACGGGCACAGAAAGGCTGGAACATGAGCTCAAGGAATTATTGCCGGGGGCGCGCATCATTCGCATGGACAGAGATACAACAAGCCGCAAATTTGCCCATACGCAAATTCTAGAAGAGTTTAAGCGCGGTGCATATGATATTTTGCTTGGCACACAGATGGTGGCAAAAGGCCATGATATACCAAATGTCACAGCGGTCGGCATCATCAGTGCAGACGCAAGTCTCAATGTTCCGGACTTTCGCTCAGCTGAGCGCTGTTTCATGCTGATCACGCAGACTGCTGGCCGTGCAGGGCGGGGCAAACACCCTGGTAAGGTTATAGTGCAAACTTATAATCCTGAACATTATGCCGTACAGTGTGGCATATCACAAGATTATGCGGCATTTTATCAGATGGAAGCTTCTTTGCGGCGACAATTGTTATATCCACCATATAGTCAGCTCGTTAAAATGACTATACAAAATAAAGATGAAGCTAAAGCGTTACAGATTGCACAGGAGTTGGCTGGGCACTTTCGCCAGACTTTTGCAAAACAAGCAAATGAACTGATCATCGGGCCGGCGCCGGCGATGATTGCTAATTTTAGGGGGATCTATCGTTTCAATCTTTTAATCAAGACGCAGAATTTAGAGCAAATGCGCGAGTTTTTGCGCCAAAATAAAATTCATTTGAGGAATGATATCATGGTTGATATTAATCCTTTAAATACATTGTAGGGCGATAAAAGCCTTTCATTGGCTTTTTATCGCTTTGTATGATAAAATTCTAAAGATAGCAATTTAAAGATTGTTCGTTTTTGGGAGGAATAGAAGATGTCTTTGATGGAAATTAAAAAAGCAGGTGCTACGGTTTTAAAAGAAGTTTGTCAGCCGGTAGATCGGATTGACAATAAAATAAAGCATCTGCTCGACGATATGGCAGAAACCATGTATAATGCGGAAGGCGTGGGTCTTGCAGCCCCGCAGGTCGGTCTGGCGATCCGTGTGGTCGTCATCGATGTTGGTGAAGGGCTGATTGAGTTGATCAATCCGGTAATCGTTGAGAAAGAGGGCTGCGTTACCGATACCGAAGGATGCTTGAGCATCCCTAATATTTTTGGTGAAGTGGAACGTGCTGAAAAAGTTACGGTTGAATTTTTTAACCGCCGCGGTAAAAAACAGCGTATGACAGGAACAGGTTTATTGGCGCGTTGCTTTCAGCATGAGCTCGATCACTTAGATGGAGTATTGTTCATCGATTTGGCAAAAACCATTAGACAAGGAGATCAGGCATGAAGCAATTGAAAGCTATATTTATGGGAACTCCGGATTTTTCAGTTCCATGTCTGGAAAAATTGAATGAACGTTGTCAAGTTGCAGCGGTCATCACACAGCCTGATCGTCCGCGCGGTCGCGGGCAAAAATTGCAACCCTCGCCAGTAAAAGCATTCGCTTTAGAACATGGTTTAGAGGTTTTGCAGCCTGAAAAAATCAAAACGAAAGAATTTGAAGAAATTCTCGCAGCGATGGAACCAGATATCATTGTTGTCGTTGCTTTTGGTCAGATTTTGTCACAGTATATCCTCGATATTCCTCGCCTTGGATGCATCAATGTTCATGCATCCTTGTTGCCACGGTATCGAGGCGCGGCTCCGATTCATTGGTCCATCATAAATGGTGAGACAAAAACGGGCGTTACGACGATGTTTATGGATGCGGGCCTTGATACGGGCGATATGATTTTAAAGACGGAAGTCGATATCGATTCAGAGATGACAACGGCAGAACTCCATGATGCGCTTATGGAGGCTGGTGCAGATCTTTTGCTAGAAACAGTCGATCAATTGTCTGCTGGCACGGCAAAACGGGAAAAGCAAGATGGGACGTTGTCGAATTACGCGCCACTTTTGAAAAAAGAAACTGGTAAAATTGATTGGAATGCGTCAGCAAGCCAAATTCATAATGTAGTAAGAGGGCTTAACTCTTGGCCGGGGGCATATTGCTTTTTAGAAGGTAAGAATTTTAAGATTTGGCGTACAGTTGTGAGCCAGGATACTATGCCAGGAAACCCGGGTGAAGTGGTTTCTCTTACCGAAAATGGTTTTTTAGTTGCGACCGGTCAGGGCGTACTGGAGATTTTAGAGCTGCAAGCGCCAAGTAAGAAGAAAATGTCCGCAAAAGATTATATTTTGGGACATGGGCTTCCGATACACACGCAGTTTGAATAGAGGGATTGGCATGGAAGATATAATGGGACAGCCGCGAAAGCGGGTTTTTATTGCGCTCTTGTGTCTTAGTTTGTTCTGTATGGCTGCATTGAGCTATGCGGTATGGGAAATCACGTATTTAGGTTTGATGGAAATTTCACAGTATTTACCGCTTGTGCTGGGATTTATCTTTGCAGGAGCTTTTTTGCTTGTTAGTTTAGGCATTATCAGTATGGTAGCTGCTATCTGGGGGCTGCCCCCGCTGCATATTTTCCAAAGGCAGACCTATGCGGTAATTAATTTTTTGTTTCCAATAGCAGTTATGCTGGGAAAGGTTTTTGGCTATAACCGCCGCTATATTGAGCGATCGTTTATTGCCGTGAGCAACCAGATCATTCATCAGCGCCATTTGAGAGTTCCGGCAAATCGCTTGTTGGTAGTTACGCCGCATTGTCTGCAGCTAGCTACTTGTCCGCATAAGATAACGCGTGACCCTAAGAACTGTCAGCGCTGCGGAGCTTGTAACATTGGTGCACTGGTCGATTTGTCAGAAAAAATCGGATTCCATTTTTTTGTGGTTACCGGTGGAACACTGGCTCGCCAAACCGTCAAAAATATCAGGCCGCAGGCGGTTTTGGCAATTGCTTGCGAACGGGATTTGACCAGTGGGATTCAAGACGTGTATCCATTGCCGGCGGTCGGTGTATTGAATATTCGTCCGAATGGACCTTGTTTTAATACAAAAGTAGATATGGAACTTGTAGAAAAAGAGATACGAAGTTTTTTGATTGAAAAGGATGATTAAATGAATGCACGAGAAGTTGCCTTAAAAATTTTGAATGCCGTTTATATAGAGCAAGCTTATGCAAATGTGGCTTTGGCCAAAGAATTTCGCCGCTTGCATCTAGAAGATCAGGATCGACGATTTATCACAGAATTGGTATATGGGACAGTAAAGGCCGGAGATACTTTGGATTGGATACTTAGGCAATATGTCGATCGTCCGGTCAAAAAAATTGCTCCGGTCATTTGTAATATTTTACGCCTTGGGTTATACCAAATCTTTTTCATGGATAAAGTGCCGGAATCGGCAGCTTGCAACCAAGCCGTGGAGCTTGCTAAAATTTATGGACATGCTGGAACTGTCAAGTTCGTAAACGCAGTACTTCGCAGCGCTGTCAGAGAGCCTTCAAAAGCGGAATTCCCTGCGGGAAAAGGGCAAGCAACAAAAAATCTAGCATTGGAGTGCCAACATCCGGAGTGGCTTGTTAAGCGTTGGATCAAAGAGTTTGGTTATGATTCAGCGGTTCGGCTTTGCCAATTCAATAATACCAATGCGATTTTATCGTTTAGGACCAATACCTTGAAAAGCAGTCGTGAAGGAGTTTTAGAAGAACTTGAAAAAGCAGGTGCAAAAGCAATGGCATCCTCTTTCGCACCTGAGGGCATATTATGTACAGAACATCCCTCGCTTGATTCTTTGAGTCCACTTCAAGACGGCCTTTGTCAAGTGCAAGATGAGAGTTCTATGTTGGTTGCACATGTGCTAGATCCCAAGCCAGGCGAATTTATCATTGACACTTGCAGTGCTCCAGGAGGAAAGACGACACATATTGCTGCTTTGATGAAAAATGAAGGCCGCATTCTAGCGGGAGATATTTATGATCATAAGCTAGCGCGCATTGAAGAAAACGCACAGCGATTGGGCGTCAAAATCATCGAGACCAAGCTTTTGGACGCGACGCAGGTCGGAACCGTTTATCCTGGTCAAGCTGACCGGGTGCTTGTTGACGCACCGTGTTCCGGGTTAGGGGTTCTCCGGAGAAAACCAGATTCTCGTTGGCGAAATAAAGAGGAATTGCTGAAAACGCTGCCTCTTTTACAACTTGAAATACTCAACAGTGCAGCAAAAGCCGTAAAAAAAGGCGGCGTGCTGGTTTATAGTACTTGTACGATTGCAAGAGAAGAAAACCAAGCAGTCGTGGAGGAATTCTTAAAGGGAAATGATGAATTTACGCTGGAAAATGCGAGCGATTTTTTGCCGCTTATAAAACGAAAAGAGGCTATGGTGCAACTCTTGCCTCATGAAGATGGTACAGATGGCTTCTTTATTGCACGAATGAAACGAAAGTAAGGGTGTTGACTATTGAATACAAATATTTTTGGTATGACTTTAGCGGAGCTGCAAGATGCTTTGAAACAAATGAGCTTGCCTGCATACCGGGCAAAACAGATCATAGAGTGGATGTACAAAAAAAATGTAACTTCTTTTACGGAGATGACGAATCTTCCTTTGGCACTTCGAGAGGAATTGGCTGAAAAGTTTTCCATTTTCCGAGCGAATTTGCTGGATCGACAGGATTCGAGTGATGGCAAGACAACAAAGTTTTTATTGGCATTTTCTGATGGAGTTGCAGTTGAAACTGTCTTGATGCGGCAGCCTTATGGAAATAGCATTTGCGTATCGACGCAGGCAGGCTGTAATATGGCATGTGCTTTTTGTGCATCTGGTATCAATGGGATGGATCGCAATTTGACTACCGGCGAAATTTTGGCACAAGCACTTTTCATCAATGAATGGCTCCAGCATGAGGACCATCGCATAAATAATATCGTCATCATGGGTTCGGGTGAGCCATTGGCAAATTATGAAAGTGTATTAGGGTTCATTCGGTTGATCCATGAAAAATATTGTATGGATCTTGGCTATCGGAATATTACGGTGTCGACTTCTGGGATCGTGCCTAAAATTGAAGCTTTGATAAAAGAAAATCTGCCATTGACGTTATCGATATCGCTGCATGCACCAAATAATCAGATTCGTTCACAGTTGATGCCAATCAATGAAAAGTATCCTGTGGAAATGGTAGTTAAGGCCGGTGCACTTTATGCGGATGAAACAAAGAGACGAGTGACGTATGAATACATTTTGATTGCAGGCGTCAATGATAAGCCTGAACACGCACATGAACTAGCGGCACTCTTGCGTGGTCAAATGGCCAGTGTGAATTTGATTCCAATCAATCCGGTTGTCGAAAAAGGCTTCAATCGACCGTCAGCAGCGCAGATCAAGTCATTTGAAGAACTTTTGCTCAAACATCATGTCGTAGTTACCGTTCGCCGCGAAATGGGCAATGATATCCAAGCAGCTTGCGGTCAGCTTCGCAATAAACATCAAGAGTAAGGTGCCTTTGACTTGCATAAATTTTGGGAATATAATATGGGGTATGTTATCTAGAGGTGAGAAATATGTCGATACGCAAATGGGAATCCGTACTGGGAAAACACATCGAAGGATTTTTCAACAAAAAATTTGCCAGTGATTTGCAGTTTGCTGAAATAGAGAAGTATTTAGAGCGTGAAATGCAATTGAAAAAGAAGAAAATCGGGCAGGACTACTATCTGCCTAATTCTTATTTTTTTTATGTTGGACAAGAAGATTATGAGCGATTCGATTCTTCTGAGCTTGAGGATAAGCTCTATTGCAGTGCACTCTACCAGACCATTCAGCAAGATTGCTTGATCGACGAAAAGCTTATGGTTGCGCTTCGCCGCGATACCGGACTTGAAAAAGGAAGCTGCGAGGTGAAGTCTTTTTATCAACTGACAAAAGAGATTGCAGATGATGATGTAGTCAAACCATTGCCAGAGCATACCATCATAGCGGAGCAGTCACCGAGAGTCTTAAATACATTACTGCCCGTGGAACACAAAATTGCTTCGTTGACGGTATTGAATGGGCCGGATCGGGATTCCTACCTTGAAATCACTGAACGGCAAGTTCATATTGGTCGGCGCGAAAAAAATGAGTTTTTATTAACGGATAAAAATGCTTCGCGTTTACATGCCTATATTGCCTTTGAAAAATGCCGTCATATGATCTATGATGCGGGCAGTCTTAATGGAACGTACGTCAATGGAGAAAAAATCATGCAATATCGCTTGAAATATGGTGATGAAATCAAAATTGGAAATACGACAATTCTCTATGAGGTGATTTGATTTGCCCGATTTATCGTTTATATTTAAGCTATTTAGTGTTATTTTACAATATGGCATTTTGGCTATTTTGTATTACTTTTTATATTTGTTGTTTCGTTTGATTTATAAAGATCTTCATGGCAATGCCGTCGTCAAAAAACTGACGGAAGCAAAAGAAGCAATACTTGTTGTTTTAGACGCGAATGATGAAAAACTTCGTTCAAGGCGATTCGCTTTTGTATCAGGGATTTCAATTGGTCGTGGTAAGGAAAACGATGTTGTCATTGAAGATACCTATGTATCACATCATCATGCAGTGATAAACCAGCTCAATAATCTTTATGTCATCGAAGACTTGAACAGTGTGAATCATACATATTTGAATGATGCGATACTGAAACAGAAAACTGTTTTGCAAGATGGCGATATAATCAAAATAGGTTTGGTTACATTTAAGTTTGAGAGGTGACAATTTTGTTAACAAGAACAGCAGCTACGAATGTTGGCTTAGTTAGACCAATCAATGAAGATAATTACATTTGTCTTGATTCTGGAGTTTTTGCGGTCGCTGATGGTATGGGAGGACACGCAGCTGGTGAGGTAGCCAGCGGGATGTTGGTATCGACGATCAAAGAACGTCTTTTTCAGCAGCAACCGGAAACAGAGGGTTTGTTAGCCCAAGAAGCGCTTAAAAAAATCATTATGGAAGCCAATGAACGCATTTTGCAAAAATCTTCTTTCGATAAGAATTATGCAGGCATGGGAACTACTGCCAGTATATTATACATAAAAAGTGACCACGGTTTTTTCGCTCATGTTGGTGATAGCCGTATTTATTTATTTCGTGATGGAAATATGCAGCAAATCACGAAAGATCATTCGCTTGTTTGGGATTTAGTTGAAAATGGCACGATTACGAGGGAAGAAGCTAAACAGCACCCAAAGAGAAATCTTTTGACACGTGCTGTTGGCGTAGATGCCAATCTTAAAGTTGACTTTGGTGATTTTCCTGTGGAAGCGGCAGATAAATTTTTGCTTTGCTCCGATGGATTGACGAATATGGTCGATGATGATGAAATCAAAGAGGCTGTCTGCGCGCCTTCAATAGAAGACAAAGCAGGCTATTTGATAGATTTGGCATTGCAAGCTGGTGGTACGGACAATATTACAGCGATCGTGGTGGAAAACGATCATGTTTAGCATACGGCAAAGACTTAGTTTGCTTCCGGGGCTATTACTGCTCTTTGGTGTGTGGATCCTTGATTTGAAACAATATCCGCACATTGATATTGTGCCATATTTTTGGATCTTGGCGATTATCGCGGCTTCCGTAACTATTGATATTGTATTACGAAAGTATGCTCCGGATGCAGATCCGTATATATTTCCATTGGCAATGCTTTTTGTCAGTGTAGGATTGATTATGATTGATCGCCTAAAACCGATTTTGTTTATACCGCAAATGCGGTGGGTACTTATTGGTTTGGCTGTCTTTATCCTGGTCATTCGCTATGGCAAGAACATCCATCGTTTGGTTCAATATCAATACATGGTAGGTCTATTTTGCTTAGCTACATTATGCTCTACCTTGCTTTTGGGCACGGACATCGGAGGTCATCAAGCTTGGATCATCATCGGGCCATTTCAAGTACAGCCTTCTGAATTTGCTAAGTTGTTGATTATATTGTTTTTGTCCGCTTATTTAACAGATCATAAGAATGTGCTTTCTTTGCCAAGTAACCGAGTTCTCTTTTTACGCTTGCCGCCCTTGCGCTTTATTGCGCCGCTTGTAGTTATTTGGGGAATATCTGTTTTGATGTTTATTGTACAAAGAGACTTGGGTTCGGCGCTGCTTTTTTTTGGTATAGCCGTATTCATAACGTATATGGCAACGGGGAATAAGTCTTATGTGTTTTTGGCGGGGATATTTTTCAGTGTAGCTGGAACGATGACGTATTTTCTATTTGCCCACGTCCGGGTCAGAATAGCAATTTGGCTCCATCCATGGGCGGACCCTACAGGTCAAGCTTACCAGATCGTACAATCGCTTTTTGCTTTTGGCTCAGGGGGGCTGCTTGGCAGTGGCTTCGACCATGGTTATCCGGGATTGATACCAGAAGTTCATACCGACTTTATTTTTTCGGCAATTGGCGAAGAATTAGGACTGCTTGGTGCTCTTGCCGTTATTTCTGCATATTTGCTTTTGTTCTATCGCGGTTTTCATATCGCATTGCAATGCCGCAATGAAATGCGTATGCTTTTGGCTGCGGGGTTATCGATAAGTTTAGCACTGCAGGTTTTTATTATATTAGCTGGGATTACGAAGCTCTTGCCGCTGACGGGGATAACCTTGCCTTTTCTTAGCTATGGTGGAAGTTCTATGGTTTCGAGCTTTATTATATTAGGTTTGCTATTTGTCTTGTCCAAAAAGGAGAACAGCAATGGGTAATCGAAATATTAAAAAATATATAGTAAACAGTGCTGTTTTTTTTCTGGGGCTATTTCTCATATTGATGCTTTATATCACCTATTTACAAACGATTGATAGCGATGAATTGGCAAATAATTCATTAAATCGCCGGTCTGCTCAGATGGATGACCATATTGCAAGAGGGTTGATCGTTGATGACAAAGGGCGGAAGTTAGCATATAGCGAAAAAACGGCAAGTGGTTTTTCAAGAAAATATCCTTTGGGAGAAATTGCTGCTCCGGTTACTGGATATGTTGGCAAAAATCTAGGAAATGCCGGTATAGAAGCTTATGCCAATGCAGACCTACTCGGTAAGACTGGTGATTTGCACAAGATTGGGCCATTAGCGCAGCTTTTTACAGCAGATCAAGGCAACACGGTAAAGCTTACGATCGATGCATCCATACAAAAGGCAGCGTATGATGCTTTGGGGAACCGTCGTGGTGCTGTAGTTGTTTTGGATAGCAGTACTGGCGCGGTGCTGGCTATGGTCAGTCGGCCATCGTTTAATCCAAATTCGCTTGAACAGGATTGGAATACCTTGCAAAACTCGCCAGATAGTGTTCTTTTAAATAGAGCAACACAAGGCTTATATCCTCCGGGATCAACGATAAAGCCAATGATCGCAGATGCCTCATTAAAAGAAAATGTGACAAATACGGATGAAATCTTCAATTGTCCAGGGTATCTTGATGTGGGAAATTATCATTTGGTCGACAGTCATGGAGAGGTTCATGGCAAGGTTAATTTAAAAGAAGCTTTAACAGAATCTTGCAATGTTACATTTGGAACATTGGCCCTTCGTTTGGGAGCAAGCAATTTAGAAAATACTTTTGATCGCTTTGGCTTTAAAAAAAGTTTGGATAATGAGCTTTCCGAGGCAAACATACAATTGCCCGATTTTCACCATCTAAACGATGGTGAAATCAGTCAAGTAGGTATTGGACAGAGTACGGTTTTAGTAACGCCGCTGCGAATGGCGATGCTCGCATCGGTCTTTGCGAATCAAGGTGTTATGATGAAACCGTATCTGATTGACCAGATACTTTCACCAAACAATATTATAATAAAAAAGAGCCATGTGGAAAAATGGTTAGAAGTGACCTCCGCGCAAAGAGCGCAGCTAATCAAAAGTTATATGGAAAATGTAGTTCAGCACGGGACAGGCACAGAGGCTGCGGTTTCCGGAATCGTGATTGCAGGAAAAACAGGAACTGCTGAAAATTCAGGTGGAGCAGATCATGCGTGGTTCATGGGATCAGCAGATTTACCAAAGAGAACGATTGCATTTTCAATTATTATTGAAAATAGCGGCTTTGGAGGCACTGAAGCAGCTCCGATTGCCAGAAAAGTCATTACGAATATATTAGATACTGAGGAGGGTTCTCCATGATCCATCATATTTTAGATCATCGTTACGAATTATTAGAGCATGTCGGTGGCGGCGGAATGGCTGATGTGTATAGAGCGCATGATCAATTACTGGACCGCTATGTAGCTGTGAAAATACTGCATGCGCAATTTGCCAATGATGAAGAATTCATTGAAAAGTTTCGCCGAGAAGCGCAAGGGGCAGCAAAGTTATCTCATCCGAATATAGTCAATATCTATGATGTTGGCAAAGAAGGAACGAACCATTATATTGTCATGGAGTATGTAGCCGGTGAAACCCTCAAAGATCGTATTCAGCGAGAGGGTAATCTATCAGTGTCTGAATCTTTGCGTATGGCCCGTGAAATTGCAGAAGCTCTTGAACATGCACATGCAAACAATTTGGTTCATTGTGACATCAAGCCCCATAATATATTGGTGACAGAGAGCAACCACATTAAAGTTGCTGATTTTGGCATTGCCAGGGCGGTAACGGCTTCGACGATGACCTATAGTGGAACGGTTGTAGGGTCGGTGCATTATTTTTCACCGGAACAGGCCAAGGGCAGTGCGATAAGCCCTAAATCAGATATTTATTCACTGGGGGTAGTTCTCTATGAAATGCTTTCAGGAAAACTCCCCTTTACTGGGGAGACTCCGGTGAGCATTGCATTAAAGCATTTACAAGATGTTCCTGTGTCGATTCGGAAGGTAAATCCGCAAATACCGGCAATTGTTGAAGCGATTATTTTGCGTGCAATGGAAAAAGACCCCGTCAATCGTTTCAGCAGCAGTGAAATGATTGAAGATATCCTTCGGGCTGAGCAGCTTTTGTTTCAGACAAAAGGCAATGAAGGCATGTCTGGTCGAATGGATCCTTTTGCGACGCAGGTATTACAGCGTGTTTCAGATCAAGAGGATGTATTATATCCAGCGCAAAGAGCCGTAGAAGAAAAACCATCAAATGGACTCAAATCCAAAAAATTCATTTTTGGCTTGGTTGCGGTACTGACGATGGGCTTTTTGATTGGCGCATTTCTTTCGTATGGTGAGTTTTGGAGCAATAATGAAGTCAAAGTTCCGGATGTTGTCGGCAAGCAGTCAGAAGTTGCCAAAAAAATACTGGAGGAAAGCAATCTGCGCGTGAATTTAGCGGAAACTTATGATGCGAATACGCCGGTTGGAAACGTGGTCTCGCAGACGCCAGAAGCTGGTTCTACCGTAAAAGAAAAACGCTTAGTGACGATCTATGTCAGCAAAGGCGGCGAGAGCATCGAGATGCCGGACTTGCGCGGTATGACCAAAGCCAATGCAGAGGCTAAGCTTAAAAAGCTGGGGCTGAAACTGGGCAATGTCGATGAAGAATACGGTGATGAAGATGCCGGTACGGTCATTAATCAAACGCCGAGATCGGGTTCTCAAATTGCTAAAGGACAAGCGGTCAATATAACAATCAGCAAAGGAAAAAGGACGAAAAAAACGAATGTTCCTGATTTTACCGGAAGTATGATCAATTCTGTTGAAACGCAGGTAAAAAGTTTGAATTTGAGAGTTGGTAATGTCATTGAAGTAGAAAGTTCCAAACCAGCTGGTACGATCTTGCAGCAAAGCCCGTCAGGTGGATCTGCAGTTGATGAAGGCAGCAGTATTGAGTTTACGATAGCAAAACAAGAAAAGGCGGCGGAAAAAAATACAGCAAAGAATGCAACTAAAAATCCGGGGAAAGAACCGGATAAGAATATCAAAACGGAAGATGCAGCGAAAAATGTCCGTTGATTCAATTGTGGACAAAGAGGTGGTTGATATATGCTAGAGGGAATCATCATAAAAGCGTTCAATAGTTTTTATTATATCCGGCAAAATGATGAACTGCTTGTTTGTAAGCTGCGAGGTCGTTTTAAAAAGGAACGGTATTCTATTACCGTTGGAGATCGGGTAGAATATCAAGTGCTAGAGGACAAGACTGGCATTATCGAGGCAATCTTGCCGAGGCATAGCGTCCTTAAACGCCCTTTAGTTGCAAATGTCGATCAAGTTATTTTGACATTTGCTGCTGCCCAGCCAGACCTTCATCCACTTCTTTTAGACCGTTTTTTGGTTTTGGCAGAGCATTCTGGTTTAGAGCGCATCATCATTTGTATAAATAAAATGGACTTGGCCGATAAGGAACTGCTTGAAAAGATTTTGGCACCGTATAGTGCCATCCCGCGTTATCAGGTCATATATGTGTCGGCTAAGCAAGAAAATGATATAGACGTTTTGAAAAATCAGCTGACCGGGAGGATTTCCGTGTTTGCCGGTCCTTCTGGCGTTGGCAAATCGACACTGCTCAATGCGCTTGATCCGAATCTGCATTTGGCAACCGGGGCAATCAGTGATAAGATTAAACGAGGAAAACATACTACTCGTTTAGCCGAGCTCATGCCATTTTCACAAGGCGGCTTTGTCGTCGATACTCCGGGCTTCAGTGCTACGGATTTCAATGATATATCCGAGCGGAACCTGTCCTATTGTTTTCCTGAATTTGTTCCTTTTATAGGAAGTTGTCGTTATAGTACCTGTACACACGACCACGAACCAAGATGTGCGATAAAAACAGCTGTGGAACAAAATCTTATTACTAAACAACGGTATGAGTCGTATATGAACATATTACATGAAATCCAAAACCCAAAAGGAGATTTTAAACGATGATAAAAATAGCACCATCCATTCTAGCCGCAGATTTTTCCTGCTTGGCCGATGAAATCGCAAAGGTAGATCAAGCCGGAGCAGAATATATTCACCTTGACGTCATGGACGGACAATTTGTACCGAATATAACGCTGGGAGCCCCAGTTGTCCAAGCTTTGCGTAAGACGACGAAAGCGGTTTTTGATGTCCATTTGATGGTTGAAAACCCGGAAAACCAGATTGCGGCATTTGCTGCTGCTGGCGCAGACATCATTACATTTCATGCGGAAACGGTAAAACATGGACATAAAGTCATTCAAGACATCAAGTCTTATGGCATAAAAGCAGGTATTGCACTCAATCCAGGCTCTTCATTATCTTTGATCGAAGAATTATTGCCAGAACTTGATATGGTTTTGTTGATGACGGTCAATCCTGGATTTGGTGGACAAAAATTCTTACCGTCTGTACTTGATAAGATTGAACGTTTAAGTGCGATTATCGAAGGCAATGACTTTGCTGTTGATATCGAAGTAGATGGTGGAATCAACGAAGAGACAGCGAAACTTGTCATTGCTGCAGGTGCTAATGTTTTGGTCGCTGGATCGGCGATTTACAATGCACCAAATATAAAAGCTGCGATTGAAGCATTGCGTAAATAAAATAAAAGCAAGAGTTTTTCAGGGGGAATTGAAAATGAAAGCAGTTGTTTTACTTTCCGGAGGATTGGATTCAACAGTTTGTATGGCTGTTGCTGCAAGTCAAGGGATGGAATTATATCCAATAAGTTTTGATTATCATCAACGTCATAATATTGAACTAGAAAGTGCCAAAAAAGTTGCAGAGTTTTTTAAAGTGAAAAAGCATTTGATCATTGACACCAATATGAATCAAATTGGTGGATCGGCTTTGACAGATGAAAAAATAGATGTGCCAGAAGGTGACGAGGAACGCTCGGATATTCCGGTAACGTATGTCCCGGCTCGCAACCTTATCTTTTTAAGCTATGCTTTAGGATATGCGGAAGTTGTGGGCGCAGATGCAGTTTATATTGGCGTCAATGCGGTAGATTATTCAGGGTATCCTGACTGCCGCCCGGAATTCATTGAGAAATTCCAAACGCTTGCCGACTATGCAACAAAAGCAACGGCAGCTGATCATCGCCAGATAAAAATCATGACGCCATTGCAGAAGCTATCAAAAAAAGATATCGTTTTGCTGGGAAACAAGCTAAAAGCACCGCTGCAAATGACGCGCAGCTGCTATAACGGCGGAGATAAGGCTTGTGGAGTTTGTGACAGTTGTAAATTACGGCTTAAAGGATTTGCCGAGGCAGGGGTTGAAGATCCGATTGCCTACCTTTGATTATAGGAGTGAACGATTTGAAGGATGTACAAAGCAGCGTAGATGAACGTGGTATTGCGATTCAAAAAGTGGGCATAAAGGATGCGCATTTACCGTTCTTGGTCAAGACCAAGGGGGGAGCCTTTCAGCAGGTATTGGCTAAAATAAAATTCACGGTAGATTTACCGATGGAATACAAAGGCACACATATGAGCCGATTCTTGGAGATTTTAAGCGACTGGAGCCAAAAGCCAGTAGGGCAAAATGAAATGAATCAGATCATAGGAGAAGCGTTAGAGAAATTGGATGCACAATCTTCGCATCTTAAAATTGATTTTAAGTACTTTATCGATAAAATTGCTCCGATAAGTCAACGAAAATCTGTATTGGATTTGGACTGTTCGTTTTCTGCAGAAAGAGATCATAGCGGAAAAAAACAATTTATTTTGGGTGTTGATGTGCCATTTACTTCGCTTTGCCCATGCAGCAAAGAAATATCACGCTATGGCGCACATAATCAGCGCGGATTGATGAAGGTACAACTTCAGCTTAAGGAGAATGCTGCAGATTTTTGCATTGAGGATTTAGCAGCAATCATGGAACAGCAGGCATCTTGCCCGATTTATCCATTGCTAAAGCGAGAAGATGAAAAATATGTCACGGAAACTGCGTATGAAAATCCTAAGTTTGTTGAGGATATTTTGCGTGATTTGGTGATTGCTCTACGGAAAATCGATCAAGTGGTTTGGTTTTCTGTTGAATGTGAAAACTACGAATCTATACACAACCACAGTGCTTATGCAAGTCATGTTGAATTTGTGGAAGATTGAGGCTGGGATATCTTGTGAAAAATTTAATTATAAATGCGGATGATTTTGGTTTAGCAGAAGACGTAAATCAGGCAATCATACAGGGGCATCAATCCGGATGTATAACGAGTACTTCATTGATGCCAACAGGTGCTGCGGTAGAAGGTGCGGTCCAGTTGGCAAAAGATGTTCCAACGCTAGGCGTTGGGGTTCACTTGACTTTAGTGGCGGAAAAACCTGTTTTGTCACCGGATAAGGTACCTTCTTTGGTAGATGAAAATGGGTATTTTTTTGCGGATCATATGGTTTTTATCAAAAAATACCTTTGTGGAAATATTGATATGGCTGAGCTGCGCTTAGAATGCGAAGCTCAGATCGAGAGAGTGGAATCGTTTGGAATCGTCCCTACTCATTTAGATAGCCATCAACATTTACACGTTTTACCAAAGATCATGTCGCTTTGTTTAGATTTAGCCAAGAGACATCATATCGAAAAAATGAGGATACCGGCAGAAGGCTATACGTTTTCAGGTGGATATCCTGCAACAAAAGGGCGTATGCTGGCAAAATGTGGTCTGACTTTCTTGGCAGAGCGAGCTCGCCTAAAAGCAAAGCAGGCTAAAATTGCAGTGCCAGACCACTTTTTCGGTATGGTCGCCGGTGGTCATATGCAAGAGTGCTACTTGCAAAATATCCTTGCAGCTTTGCCGACAGGAACTTCGGAAATCATGATGCATCCTGGTTTACATAGTGAACTTTTAGCAAAGCAATATACGTGGCAATACCATTGGACTGATGAATATAACGCAGTAACTTCTGCGAATGTCTTACAATATATCAAAGAAAATCATGTAAACTTAATTTCATTTAAGGAGCTCGTGCATGAATAAATTTTACAAGCGATTTATCTTTTTAGTTATTTTGTTAGCAGCGATTTCCGGTGGTGTCATTTATTTTACGGTCGATATAAATACTCTGCAAAATTTAACGGAGTTCAAGCCATGGGCCGTTATGCTGGCGATTTTTTTTGTTGGCGTCGGACTGCTTTTAGATGGTAGTCGACTGATGCATTTGGTACGGATATCCAATGAACACATTACATTATCACAAGCAGTTCAAGTCGTTTTTGGTAATTATTTTTTGGCTTTGCTCACGCCAGGGGCTACTGGTGGAGCTGTAGCACAGTTGATTTTTTTGCGGCATGCTGGAGTCCCGGCAGGCAAAGCTACTGTATTGGTTATTGTGAGAACCTTAGTATCTATCTTATTCTTAGTGCTTTGCATGCCATTTATATTTTTGCATGATACAGGAATATTGCCATGGGTTTCGGACGACACATTGATGGTGATTTCTTTTTTTGTGTTTCTTGGGATTCTTGTAATTATTTGGGCGTTTAAAACAAATTTTTTGGATTATTTTGTAATAAAATTCTCTAAACGTTTTGCTCGCAGCCGACGTAAAAAAGTCATTGCGTTTTACCGGGATATAAAAAGTGCGGCACGTTTGCTTTCAGCTGCACCTCGTTGTATGCTTAGAGTATTTCTCGAATCGGGACTCAGCTTGATTGCGATATACAGTGTAGTTCCATTTTTACTTTTGGGACTGGGTGTCGAGTTTGATTGGTATGGTGTTATGGGGCGTATGATTTTCCTTAATATGCTGCTGTATTTTTCACCAACACCAGGAGGCTCCGGTATTGCTGAAGGCGGCTTTGTTCTTTTGTTCAACGAAATGGTTCCGGCAGGAACGGTGGGAATTGTCGCTGTTTTTTGGCGGATCATAGCAGAATACATACCTTTTTTAATTGGATTTTACTATACGGTCAAGGTTTTTGGCCGGGATTTTTTGAATAAACAACTGACAAAATAGCACTTAGGGAGGATACTATGACAAGAAGCAGTTATTGGGATTGTGCCATTATTCTTTTTGTGGCGGGACTCGTGGTATTTTTTAATTTAGGAGGAATACCGCTTTTAGATCCAGATGAGCCAGTTTATGCACAAACTGCTAAAGAAATGCTGGCTCATCATAGCTTTGTTTCGCCATATATTTTTGGAGAATTTTGGTATGATAAACCACCAATGTATTATTGGCTTGTTATTGGTGCGGCTAAGTTATTTGGTTTTACGGCATTTGCCGCAAGATTTCCTTCAGCATTGCTTGGCGTTGCAGGTTGTCTTGTTTTGTATTTTTTTGTGAAAGAAATCTTTAATCGCCGAACGGCTTTTATCAGTGCATTGGTTTTAGTTACCAGCATTGAATATTTTTATTTGGCAAAGGCTGCAGTCACGGATATTACGTTGACTTTTTTCCTGATGGTATCGTTGTTGAGTTTTCTCAAAAGAAAATATTATCTTTTTTATTTTTTTATGGGATTGGCTGTTGTGACGAAAGGACCGATTGGACTCTTCCCTGGAATCATAGGCTTGGTGTATCTTGCTTGTACGCGTAATTTAGGTGAACTCAAACGGGCTCGGTTTTTTTCGGGGATGCTTTTGATGTTTTTGGTGATTCTTCCTTGGTATGGTACCATGGCTTATTTGCATGGCAGTGATTTTGTTGATACGTTCCTTGGTTTCCATAATCTTACTAGATTTGCTTCGCCGGAACATCCGGATAAGAATCGCTGGTATTTTTACATACCCGTCTTGCTTGTCGGATTCTTTCCGTGGTGCACCCTTCTGTTGCAATCGATGTATCGTTCATTAACAGAGACTGGTAAGAAATCGTCATATTTATTGTTTTTTAATATATGGGCGATTCTTGTTTTCCTGTTTTTTTCAGCAGCGCAGACTAAACTCGTTTCTTATATATTGCCGATGTATCCAGCGGTAGCGATTCTTGTCGGCTGGTATATAAATGAAATTTGGGATGAGTATTATGTCCCGGCGAGAAGCTATGGTTGGATTATTTTGCTATTTATTTTATTAGTTGGATTTTCCTATGGAAGCTGGAAAGGCTTAGCGTTTTTCCCGGGGACAGAAAATGCTGGTTTGTTCTTGCTCTTTGATTTTGCCTTTTTGGGTGTATTTTCCCTGTATTTTCTGTGGAAGAAACAGACCAGTAATGCGTTTTTGCTGCATATTTTAGGCATGGTAGGATTTGCCTTTATTATTTCTGGGATGCTGTTTCCTCTGGTTTCCGGACAATTTTCTTCAGCAGCCATTGCACAAGAATTTAAGGCACTGGATAAGGATCCGGCACAATCTGTTTATATTTCGAAATTTTTGCGCCCTGGTGTTGCCTTTTATAGCGATATCTATGGCACTGAATATGATCCGGGGAAGTCTGTACAGGAAATCGATGCTTTAGTGCAAAAAAATCCACAAGCGTGGTTTATCCTGCGCCAAGTAGACTATGATGCATTACCGAGTGTGACGAAAAGCAGGCTGATTTTGATTCAAACTGTGGACAATAATATGATTTTGCAGGCACAAAGTGATAGAATGGAAGAACCTGTGCTCAAAGATAAATAAGTATTACCAGTGAAGAACCGCTTCGTATCTTTTATTTAAAAGGTACGAAGCGGTTCTTTGTTCTGAAACAAAATATCATAACGAATAAAAGCGTATAACTTTGCCGAATAGCAGCGATGAAAAAAGAATGAAATGGTATACTGTGAAATAAATATTTTATATTTTATGAAAGAATAAACACTTGATAGTATCTTTTAAATAAATATTTTTTATATATAGTTCTATTTTTGTTGAATTAAAGGATTTTATTATTATTTGTGGAATATATTAGTTTGTGATTTAAATTTTAAAATTACATGGAGGTGAAGAGGTATGTCTAAAAGGATTAAATTTATTATTGCGCTAGGCTTAATGGCAGCCATTCAAATGAGTACGATATCAGGGATTGCACTGGCGGCAAAAGCTACAACGACAACGAGCTCAAGTTCGTCGAGTACAGACACAACGACTAAAAAAACAGTCAAAGGTAAAACAACAACTACAATTGTCACTACGGTCGTTACTACGAAAACAACAACTGCTTGAGTATATAGTATAAAAACTTAAAATTTGATAAAGATTCAATAAGAGCCAACTGCGTACGGATGTAGTTGGCTCTTATTGAATGACAATTCATCTTATATATACTTATATTAAATAATTTAATTATTGTTTTGTTGCTCGTAAAAGTGCTATAATTATATGAATACTAAAACTATATAATTAGGAACAGGCGTATTTTTACTTAATAGGGAAATCCAGTGAAATACTGGTGCGGTCCCGCCACTGGAGTAAGG
>Ga0183099_1000584_pt1 | contig 25437 bp, 19 predicted proteins | sample Biomet1_FD_127788 | JGI IMG/M metagenome (GOLD analysis project Ga0183099, IMG submission 127788) | Microbial communities from bioreactor (seeded with anoxic lake sediment) at LBNL, California, USA - Biofuel metagenome 1 | ecosystem: Engineered > Bioreactor > Anaerobic > Unclassified ...
CGATGCCGTTGTTTGCCATGAAACGGTACCGTCCTGCAGCAGAATCGGGTTCTTCTCTTGTTGACCAATCCGTTGAATTTTTTTTTCCAGTCTGAGACGATCGCGGCGGGTCCTGATGCTGGTATCAAAGGATACTCGGAGATCGGGATTTCCTTTTTCAAAATATGCCAGACGGTCATATGCGATCATAACCTTCGGCATCAGCGGCTGGTATCTCTGGATCATGCAGGAAATTTCTCTGACAACCTGTGCATTCATATCCTCTGATATATTTCCGATGCCGTTGTTTGCCATGAAACGGTACCGTCCTGCAGCAGAATCGGGTTCTTCTCTTGTTGACCAATCCGTTGAATTTTTTTTTCATTTCCAGAAAGGCAATATCATTTTTACTCGGTATGTTGTATGCTCTTAGTCGCAGCTTCTCTTTATAAGCAGGCTTTGCCAGAGAAGTCCTGATCAGATAGTCATCCGGTGTATCATAATAAATATTGCAGATGGAGTAGGTTTTTCTGCCGCGATTGAATTTGTCGGGCATCATATGCTCCTCCAGTTCTGCCAGAACTCTATTTAGCATGATTTCAGTCAAGAAATATTTATTTTCATAACGGTTGAAAACTTCAATTGCCATTTCATCTTCATCCTTTCACTTGCTCTTATGTCGACTTGTTTTCTTTTCTTGTCTCTAGAATAATCAGTGACTGTGATTGACATAAGTTTCCTTTGTGAAGGTTTTGAGAACCTTGTGTAGATAAATGAAGAAACCGGAAATAAATTCAAGGGATGAATCTATTTCCGGTTTCTTCTGGATTTTTTATATAATCTAAGGAGTATCTTATTCCTGGATTCCAGGGATCTTTGGCAGCGCTGCAAGGTACTTGCCAAGCTCTTCATCAGACGGGATTTGATCCTGCATGGTTCCTTCATTAAATGAGGTGTATGCTGTCATATCAAAGTAGCCTGTGCCGGTAAGACCGAACAGGATCGTTTTTGCTTCTCCTGTTTCCTTGCATTTCAAAGCTTCATCAATGGCTGCGCGGATCGCATGTGAGGATTCCGGTGCAGGAAGGATGGTTTCCAGCTTTGCAAATAGTGTTGCCGCTTCAAATACCTTTGTCTGCTCTACTGAAACAGCTTCCATATATCCGTCATGATACAGCTTGGACAGGATCGGTGACATTCCGTGATATCTGAGTCCGCCTGCATGGTTTGCAGAAGGAATAAAGCTGCTGCCCAAAGTGTACATCTTGGCAAGCGGAGTGATCTTGCCTACATCACAGAAATCGTAAGCATACTTTCCTCTTGTAAAGGACGGACAGGATGCAGGCTCTACAGCCACGATTCTTGGATTTGTTTTCCCTGACAGTTTATCCTGCATATATGGAGCAATCAGTCCGCCCAGATTGGAACCGCCGCCGGCACAGCCGATCACCACATCGGGATACTCTCCGAGGATGTCCATGGCAGCCTTGGCTTCCAGACCGATGATGGACTGGTGCAGAAGCACTTGATTCAGTACGGAGCCAAGAACATATCGGTGCCCCTGAGTAGTAACAGCTTTTTCGATTGCTTCGGAAATGGCGCAGCCGAGGCTTCCGCTGGAAGTTGGATTTTCCTTGAGCATTGCTCTGCCTACATTGGTGGTGCTGCTTGGGCTGGCGATTACCGTACTTCCGAAAGTTTCCATGATGGCCTTGCGGAACGGCTTTTGCTCAAAGGATACCTTTACCATGAATACGGTAAGTGGAAGCCCGAAGTAAGCGCATGCTTCAGAAAGCGCTGTACCCCATTGGCCTGCGCCTGTTTCTGTTGTCAGCCCGGTCAAGCCCTGCTCTTTGGCATAATATGCCTGTGCGATAGCAGAATTCAGCTTGTGGCTTCCCGAGGTGTTGTTTCCTTCAAATTTAAAATAGATTTTTAGCCGGTGTGTCGAGCGCCTTTTCCAAATTATAGGCTCTGACAAGCGGAGAGGGACGATAGATCTTGTACATCTCCAGTACTTCTTCCGGAATATCGACATAACGCGTTTCGGAATCCATTTCCTGCTGTGCAAGCTTTTCGCAGAACACAGGATAGAGATCCTCCACAACTGCTGGTTTCATTGTGCCCGGATTGATCATCGGGTCAGGTTGTTCCTTCATATCAGCTCTTAAGTTATACCACTGCTTTGGCATCTGATCCTCGGTTAAATATAATCTGTGCGGAATCTTACTCATTGTGTTTCTCTCCTTTCAATCTTTAAACTATATTATTTGCAAAAAAACAAATAAAAAAGGCAGTTGTTCCAGATTTCTCTGGGACAAAAGCCTGTAACTTCTGCGGTACCACCCTAATTGGCGCAAGCGCCCACTTAATCCATGTACAAATATACATGCTCCCTTGATAACAGGTGGAGTTCCCGTCAGGCACTACTCACAATTTCTAAATTTGTTTTCGTCCTACCCTCATAAGTCCATTCAGCAAAGTTTCGCTTACTGCAATCCCACCATCTGCAGCTCTCTGTGAATTGAAGGTCAATGCTTACTCTTCTTAATCATCGGTTTCACATTTATTGTTTTTTTGTAGTATATGCGGAATACAGACTGCTGTCAAGAAAAATTTAAATATATTTTTTAGAAATATACCATGAAGATACAAATAGAAAATTTTAATCTGTAACAATAGATTTGCTGAGTAACTAAAGCCTTCTTTCATTCATAGTATGGAACATTAATATAAAACATTATTATGAATAAGGAGGTTTTGCAGTGAATTTTGAACAGAGCCAAACATACAAAAATGTGAAAAGCGCATTTGACGGGGAAACACGGGCCAGTACAAAATATAGAATTTACGCAACCAAAGCCAGGGAAGACGGTTATGAACAAATCGGAAACATCTTCGATGAAACAGCAGGAAATGAACGGGAGCATGCGGAGATCTGGATGAAGCTGCTTCATGGGGGAGAAATACCATCCACTCTGGAAAATCTGGAGGATGCATCTTCCGGGGAGCATTACGAATGGGAAACCATGTATCGAAATTATGCGGATACGGCGCGGAAGGAAGGATTTCCGCATATAGCAGAGCTTTTTGATGGTGTAGCAAATATAGAATACAATCATGACAGGCGATATGATAAGCTTATCGAGAACATAGAAAGAGGAACAGTTTTCTGCAAACGTGAGGAATATGTTTGGATCTGCCTGAATTGCGGGAATCTGATCTTTGGAAAATGCGCTCCGGAAATATGTCCGGTCTGCGGCTATCCCCAGGGGTATTATCAGTTATTTTGCGAGAACTATTGATCGTGTATAGAAATTGATCTTGAATCGCGGAACTGCTCTTCCGAAACACTGTGACGGGTGTTGCGGGGGGCAGTTTTTATTGAAGAATTGGCAATGAAATAGTATAATGAGATTACTTTAATAAATTTGTAAGAAATGGAAAGACCTTTTGTTAAGAATCTTACGGTATCCTCTTTGTATAGGCGAAAGAAAGGGGGTACCTATTTTATTGAATGAGTAAGTATAGGAGGAATTGGGATGAATATTTTAATTTGCGATGATGACAAAGAAATCGTAGGAGCCATTGAAGTGTATCTGAAAAATGAGGGGTATGAGATATTTAAAGCCTATGATGGAATAGAAGCGCTTGACATCGTTCGCAGGGAAGATATTCATTTGATCCTGATGGATATCATGATGCCCAGGCTGGACGGAATGCGGACCACTATGAAGATTCGTGAGGAGAAAAACATTCCGATCATTATGCTGTCGGCGAAATCTGAGGATTACGACAAAATTACGGGTTTGAATATGGGAGCGGATGACTACATCACAAAGCCGTTCAATCCTTTGGAGCTGATCGCGAGAGTGAAGTCGCAACTCAGGAGGTATGTGAACCTCGGGAGTCTGGAGAAAAAAACAGGAGTTTATAAATCAGGGGGATTGATTGTAGATGACGAGGCAAAAATGATCAGCTTGGATGGAGAGCAGGTGCCTGTCACTCCGATCGAGTACGGAATTTTAAAATTATTAACAGAAAATGCAGGCAAAGTATTTTCCATGGATAAGATCTATGAGGCGGTGTGGAATGAACCGTCATTTAATCCGGAAAATACGGTAGCGGTTCATATTCGGAGGATCCGGGAAAAAATCGAGATCAATCCGAAGGATCCGCGATATTTAAAGGTGGTGTGGGGAATTGGATATAAAATTGAAAAACTTTAATAAAAACCGGATACTAAAGACCCTGGTCTTTTTTATTTGTGTAGTCAGCTTTCTTGGCTCTCTTACGGGGATGGGATTGATCTACAATACGAGCAGCATCCATTCTTATGGTCAAAGCATAGACGATCTGCTGCTTTATGAAAATTATAAGGACAGTGCGGAATTTCAGCGGGAATTTGATGAAAAGCTAAGCACCGTTCTTTATCTGCTGGATCAGTATAAGAGCGAGGAATATATCAAAACCGGCTCGACTGTTTCTAATGACGAACTGGAAACGGCTATAGAATCCTTATACTATGAGAAGGCGTATAACGGAAGACAGTATGTTGACCAATATGGAAACAATTCTGAATATCTGCAGGTACAGGATCAGTTTAAAAAGGATTATAAAGCCGATATCGCAGAATTGAAGGAATCCATGATCATGGATGATCTTCGCGATTTCAGAGAGTCTAAGAAGCAGTTGACGGAAACGGAAGGCTTTACTTATTACGCGACAGACGGTACTGCAGCGGTGACGAATCTTAATCTGAAAACCACAGATTCGGCAGTTGATGTTTCTGCCTTTCAGAATAAACCGGCATACATGATCTACCAGAATGATGAAATGATCAAGAATCCGGTTGAAGAGGAAGGAAACCATGGCTGGATGAAAAGCACCGACAAGATCCTGGAGGATCGACTGGACGGGGAATACGAACCAAATCTTAAAGTTTACCTTTCTTTTGATGATCAGTTTATTGCGGCAAAGGAAACAGAATACAACGCTGCCAAAGCTGAACTGATGAAATGGCTTCCAATGACGGTCAGCCTGGGAATACTGGCACTCGCATCCCTGATTTATCTGATCGTTATAACGGGCAGAAAGGATGAAAATGGAATACGTCCGGTCCATAAAATCGATCGTATCTATACGGAATTTCAGCTGATCATCATCGCGATCCTTTTCGTATTCGGCGGAGTGAGCTTCGGCAAATTCCTGCTGGAGACGGTGAACTACGGGATCTATTTCAATAACAGTTTGTATGTCAATAATGATCCACTGGCTTTGTCGATCACGTTGGCTTCAGTCATCGGGTTGTTTTCTGCCTCTGCCGGGCTGCTGTTCATCCTATCCTGTGTGCGAAATATTAAAAACGGAAGATTTATAAAAAATTCCATCCTGATCATTGTCTTTTCCTCCTTGTACAAAGGAATCAAATCTGTCTATTACGGCGGAAGTTTGATGAGAAAAGTTGTTTTGATCACTCTTCTGATCTGTCTGGGATCGGCTACCGTAGCGCTGGCACCGGTGTTTGCGATTCTGATCATCGTCTTCGCACCGAAATTGGTAAAGAAATTTGAAGAGGTCAAAAAGGGCGTCAATGAAGTCAAAAGTGGGAATTTGACCTATAAGATTCCTGCGGAGGGGGATGGAGAACTGGATAAGCTTGCAAGAGGGATCAATCAAATATCGGAAGCATCCAATGCTGCGATCCAGAATGAACTGAAAAACCAAAGAATGAAAACGGATCTGATTTCCAATGTGTCCCACGATCTGAAAACACCACTGACTTCGATCATAACCTACATCGATCTTTTAAAAAGGGAAGGCTTGGACAGTGCGGATGCACCGAAATATCTGGATATTCTGGATCAGAAAAGCATCCGGCTGCAGAAGCTGACCGAGGATCTGTTTGACGCCGCAAAAGCTTCGAGCGGAGCGATTCCGGTAAAATTCGAAAGAGTCGATCTGCTGTCCCTGATCAATCAGGGCCTTGGCGAAATGAGTGACAGAATCGAGACCTCGAATCTGGAGTTTAAAATCAACGCCGACAAAGAGAAATACTATGTCAATGCTGATGGCCAGTTGCTTTGGAGAGTGGTTGAAAACCTTCTTGGAAATGTCCTGAAATATGCTCAGGAGAATTCGAGAGTTTATATCGACCTGAAAGAACAGTCCGGAAAAAACGGCAAGGTTCCGATGACAGTTTTGGAAATTAAGAATATCTCTAAAGCCGAACTGAATATCGATGCGGATGAGCTGATGGAGCGGTTCAAGCGTGGTGATGAGTCTCGTTCCACAGAAGGAAGCGGCCTGGGACTTGCCATAGCAAAAGATCTGGTTCGTCTGCAGAACGGATGGTTTGAAATAAAAATCGACGGAGATCTGTTCAAGGCCGTGGTCATGCTGGAAGCTTATTCATCTACAAATTATATTCTTTGAAAAGAAATAGCATTAGATAAAAAGCGGGGCTGCCTCATTTGAGACAGCTCGTTTTTTTAGACGAAAAGTAAGGTTGAAAGCAGTCGTTTTAACAGACATAATTCGACAAATCATAAGGAGGGTCTATGTTAGACTTATATGAATAAGTAAGAATAATGTTAAAGGAGAAAAGTTATTTGAGTAAAAAAACATTTCTGGGTGGTGCGATCATTTTAAGTGCAGCAGGGCTGTTGGTCAAATTTCTGGGAGCTATTTTCAGGATTCCTTTAGCGAATATTATTGGTGCGGATGGAATTGGTTATTATCAGACTGCTTATCCGATTTATTCAGTGCTGTTGATTATGTCGACGTCCGGGATTCCAACAGCTGTTTCAAAGCTGGTTTCTGAGAAAAGGGCGATAGGAGATCATTATGGAGCTCAGGCCGTATTTCGTGCGGCGGTTGTTTTACTCTTCTTTGTGGGAATCGTAACAGCATCAGTATTTTTTCTAAGCTCAAAATATTTAGTTATGCATGTTTTTCGTGCACCGGGAGCGTATTACGCAATGATCGCAATTGCACCGGCATTGTTGTTTGTTCCGGTCATGTCTGCTTTCAGAGGTTACTTTCAAGGGCATCAGGATATGAGGCCTACAGCTGTTTCGCAAATTGTTGAGCAGTTGTTTCGCGTTATTCCCGGTTTAGTTCTGGCATACTACTTGACCTCAAAGGGGCTGGAATATGCCGCTGCAGGTGCTTCGTTCGGTGCGACTTCAGGAGCATTTATGGGTACCGTTGTTATCGTCCTGATGTATGTTTTCCGGCGAAAAGACAGAAGAATAAATTTACAGAACAGTGCGCATGAGGAGAGGCCGGGGCAGATAATGAAAAAGCTTTTCGCGATTGCGATACCGATTACCATCGGGGCAGAAATCATGCCTATCATGAATGTAGTGGATTTAACTATTGTAATGAATCGTTTGCAGGATATTGGATTTACGTATAAATCGGCCGATGTTCTATATGGTCAATTGTCAGGATTAGCTGCACCACTGATTAATTTTCCTCAAATTTTGATTTTTAGTATGGCGCTAAGCTTGGTACCGGTCATTTCGGCAGCAAATGAAACTCGCGATTATATATTTTTAAAGTACAATGTACAGGTTGCGATCCGATCTGCAATCATAATTGGACTTCCATGTGCTGCTGGGTTAATGGTTTTGGCAGAGCCTATTATGTTACTGCTTTATCCAATGCAAAAAGCAAGCGCTGTCGGCAGCGCCTCCTGTCTTTTTATTTTAGCATCCGGTATACTTTTCCTGTCACTTGTACAGGTTTGTACAAGTATTTTACAAGGAATTGGGAAACCTGAAATACCGGTCAGAAATCTTTTGATCAGCTGTGTTTTTAAAATAGTTTGCACCTATCTATTGACCGGAATACCGTCCTTCAATGTCCGCGGTGCGGCGATAGGAACAGTGGTTGCGTATATGATAGCTTCGATACTGAATTTGAATTCCGTACTTAAATTTACAAAATGTAAGTTTGATATTTTACTTTTTATTATAAAGCCCGCTTTAGCGACAATTGTAATGGGGACCATCGTTTTCATATCCTTCTCTGCTTTATATAAAAATTTAGGTAATTTAGCCACAGTAATTTCAGTCTTTTTAGGAATGGCTTCTTATTCTCTCATGCTGATCGGAGTGAAGGCGATCACACAGGATGAACTGATGAGATTACGAAAGAAATTCAGACTGGTTTGATTGAGTGGGATTATTTTTATCAAAAATCAACTAAAAATCTTGACACGGCATTAAGAAAAAAAGACTGATTCCGTATATAAAGAATCAGTCCTAATATATTTTATCTACTCTAACTCCTTCAGCCAGCTTGCCGAGTCCGCATCGCTTGGCATACGCCAGTCGCCTCGTGGCGAGAGGCTGACAGAACCAACCTTTGGTCCATCCGGAATGCAGCTTCTCTTAAACTGCTGAGCGAAGAACCTTCTGTAGAAAACAGCAAGCCATTTCTTGATAAATTCCTCGGTATACTCATCTTTAAATACGGTCTTTGCAATATAAAGCAACTTCTGCGGTGCCATTCCGTATCGTATCGTAAAGAACATGAAGAAATCATGCAGGATATAAGGCCCGACTGTATCCTCGGTTTTTTGCGCGATCTTGCCTTCTTTGTCCGGCGGCAGCAGTTCCGGTGAGATCGGCGTGTCCATGATATCCTGAAGGGTTTTTTTCAGCTGAGCGTTATCTGAGCTGAAGCCTTTGTCCTCTGAAGTACCGGAAAGCTTATGCTCCATAACCCATTGAATGACAAATCGGACCAAAGTTTTAGGGACACTGCCATTGACACCGTACATGGACATATGATCTCCATTGTAGGTACTCCAGCCAAGGGCGACCTCCGACAGATCTCCGGTACCGACCACGAGTCCGCCTTCCTTGTTTGCGATATCCATCAGGATCTGGGTACGTTCTCTGGCCTGGGAGTTTTCATAGGTCACATCATGAGATTTTGGATCATGGCTGATGTCGCTGAAATGTTGAAGCACTGCATCCCGGATCGGGATCTCGCGGATATCAGCTCCAAGAAGCTTCATGATGGTAAGGGCATTGTGATAGGTTTTATCTGTAGTACCGAAGCCCGGCATCGTGACTGCAATGATATCCTTAGGATCCTTGTTGATAAGCTTGAAGGTTTCCGCGCAGACCAGAAGGGTCAAGGTTGAATCGAGTCCTCCTGAAATTCCGACGATCGCCTTTCTGGAATTGGTATGCTCTATGCGTTTCGCCAGCCCGGTAGACTGGATGCTGAAAATCTCCTTGCATCTTTGATCGACCTTCTCGGAGTTTTCCGGAACAAAAGGATTTTTTGGATATGCTCTTTTTAATGTATCTTTCTCTGTGTCGATAACCCTGATCGGAGACAAAGCCACCTTTTGATAAATTTCTCTTCTGCTGTAAGCGGAGGTGCTTTCTTCAAAGTTCTGCCCGTAGGTACGTTCAAATTTGATTCGCTCATAGTCGATTTCACCGTATAAGATAGAGCTTTCCCTTTCAAAGAGCCGGCTTTCCGCCAGCAGAATTCCGTTTTCTGCAATGATTTTATGACCTCCGAAAACCAGATCTGTGGTGGATTCGTGCACGCCGGAGGAGGTGTAAACGTAACCGCAGATATTCTTGGCACTGTCCAGCAGGATCAGATTGTTTCTGTAATCAGATTTTGCAACGGTATCGTTGCTTGCGGAAGGATTCAGGATGATCTGGGCACCATTCAAAGCAAGATGGGAGCCGGGTGTGATCGGAACCCACAGGTCTTCGCATATTTCAACGCCTATTCTCAGATCGTTTTCTTCATCATTAAAAATCAGATGTCCGAAAGGAATGTCATAACCAAAAAGCCGGACAGAATCAATGCTTTCGGAGATTTTGATCCCGGAAGCAAACCATCTGGCTTCATAAAATTCCTTGGCATTCGGCATGAACATTTTTGGAATGATGCCTTGGATCCTACCGTCCTGCATCAGAGCTGCACAGTTGTATAAATTATTCTCCAGCCTCATATAAAAACCCGCAATCACAACGGCGGAAAGCTTTTTCGTGGATTCCACGATTTTTTTCAGACCTTCGATTGATTTCTTATATAAAAATTCCTGATAGAATAAATCGCCGCAGGTATATCCGGTGATACTTAGCTCGGGAAACAAGATGATTCCGGCGCCTTCTTTATCGGCTTCCTTAGCACATTTCAGTATTTCTTCCGTATTATATTCCGTATTTGCAACCTTCAGCTTCGGTGTTACGGCCGCTACGCGGACCAATCCAATTTTACTCATGATGTTATCCTCCGTTTGGAATATATTATAAACAATAAAGATGGAAAATAAAAGTGAATTTGCCTGGGTTATTAAAATAGAATTGACATGTATGGCAAGAGCAAGGTATACTACGATTGTAAATATATGTAAACTATATTTACTGAACTAGGCGATTCATATTGATAGATACCAGAATAATAGTATATAATAAACTGTGATAATAAACCATAGGGGGAAACTAGAATGAAAGAATATTACATAGGTCAGCTGAAAACCGATGATGAAATACAGGACTTTTTTATGGTAAAGACCATTGCGTTGAAGATCGGCTCAAACAAAAAACAATATCTTGATCTGCTGCTTGGTGACTCGACTGGCGAGATCACGGCAAAGAAGTGGGATATCGCGGATACGGAGCTCCCATCTCTCAATGAGATCAAGGACGGTGACCTGGTCAAGCTGAAAGGAAGCATTACAGAGTGGAACGGAATGAGGCAGATTCGTGTTCAGAAACTGCGAAAAGTCGCGCAGACAGATGAAATCGAAATGAGCGACTATATCAAAACAGCACCTGAAAAAGCAAAGGATATGCTTTCTTACATTACCGAAAAGGTTACGGAAATGAAGGATGAAGAATTGAAGCAGCTTTGCCTTCGAATTCTGACAGACAATCAGGAAAAGCTGATGTATTATCCGGCAGCCGCAAAAAACCATCATGCGGAGCTGGCCGGGCTGCTTTATCATATGAAGCGTATGCTGATGATGGCGGAAAGAGTGTGCCAGGTCTATGAAAATCTGAACCGTGATCTGGTCGTTGCAGGTGTCGTGATTCATGACATCGAAAAGATCAACGAAATCGATGCGGATGAGCTTGGGATTGCTTCCGGTTATTCCTTCGAAGGCCAGCTTCTCGGACATCTGGTGCAGGGTATCAAAAGCATTGACCGTCTTTCTCTGGAACTTGGCATGGACAGGGAAAAAGCCATCATGCTGGAGCACATGATCCTTTCCCACCACTATGAACCGGATTTCGGAAGTCCGAAAAAACCATTGTTCCCGGAAGCGGAGATCCTGCATTACCTGGATATGATCGATGCAAGAATGTACGATATGCAGGAGGCGCTGGATTCGACGGAACCCGGAAACTTCTCCGACAGGGTATGGACACTGGACAATCGAAAGCTATACAAACCGCAAAACCAATAAACCATAGTTCAACATTGACCGTACCCGTAAATATAGATGGAGGCTTGAAAATGATCAAGTTGCCGGAAGAAATCATTCATATCATTGAAACCATCGAACAGGCGGGCTATGAAGCCTATGCCGTAGGAGGATGCGTACGCGATTCTATTCTTGGCAAACATCCGGAAGATTGGGATCTGACAAGTAATGCTTCAAGGGATACCCTTGAAGCACTTTTTCCTAATGCGTCTATCATTAATAAAAAGCTTGGTGTGATGAGGATTTCAGAGAGCGGAGTCACGGCTGATATCGCTGCTTATCGTATCGACGGTGAATATAAGGATTACAGACGTCCGGAAACGGTGATCTTCACAAATGAGATCGACGAGGATTTGAAACGAAGAGATTTTACCATGAATGCGATTGCGGTAAATCCTGTCAGGGGTATGGTGGATCCATACCATGGAAGGTCGGATATCGAGAAAAAACTGATCCGGGGGATCGGCGATCCAAGAGTTCGTTTTGAAGAAGACGCTCTTCGTATTTTAAGAGGCATTCGATTTGCATCTCAGCTCGATTTTGAAATAGACACCGAGACTTTGGATGCTATGAAAGAAAAATCAGAGTTGCTATCGTTCATCAGCGTGGAACGGATCCGGGAGGAATTCCAGAAAACGATTGCTGCGGAAAACAGCAGCAAAGGCCTAATGCTAATAATAGAAACCGGTGTGCTGCTCTATATTTTAGGAAAAGATTGCTTGAAAAACGCAACGGAATCAGAGCTGGAGAAGTTGAAGGTGCTGTGCAGAAATTTGAATCAAACGGATTGCGAGTTTGAGTTGAGAGCAGCGCTGGTTTATGCTTGCTTTGAAGCGGACAGAGCTTTCCGTGCAATCGAAATCCTTGGGTATTCCAACGAAGTGAAAAGGCTGCTGCAGCAAGCAGCCGGCAATATAACCGGGTTTGAACAGATTCATGACAAGACAGAATTAAAGAGACTGATCAACAGGATCGGACTGGAATACTTTCGATTCCTGATCAACTTATCGATACAACGATGCAGGGTATTTAACCTTGATCATACGGAAATACAACGTAAAATCAGACTTTATGATGAAATACAAATAAACAGAGAGCCTGTCTTTTTGGAAGACCTGGCTGTAAACGGCAATGATCTTAGAAAGATCGGCATCGGAGAGGGCTTAAGGATCGGCAGGATACTGGCTCATCTCCTTGACACCGTGCATCTGGACCCGGCAAAAAACAAGCGGGACATACTCCTTACAATTGCGGAAAAACTAAAAGAGGAACAAGATGATTGAAATAAAAGGAACTATTTCTGAAATCATATATTACAACAAAGATAATTATTATATGATTGCAGTTGTTGAAAATGAGGAGGTACAATGCACCGTAGTAGGATATCTTCCCGGTGCGGAAAGAGGAAGGGCTTTTACCTTTTCCGGGACGTGGAAAACCCATACCACCTATGGAGAGCAATTCAGCTTTAGTGAATATCAGGAAGAAATGCCGACAACAAATGAAGGCATCGAAGGGTTTTTATCCTCAGGCCTTCTGAAAGGAATCGGCAAGAAGACAGCTGCAGTGATCGTTAAAAAATTCGGAGCAGAAACCTTTGACATTATTGAAAATCATCCTCATCGTCTGGTCGAGGTGGAGGGGATCGGTGAGAAAAAAGCCGCTTCTGTCTCCGAAGCCTTTCAAACCCATAAGGAATTTGCAGAAATTACCTTATTCTTTCAGCAATTTGGGATCACCGCGGCTTATGCGATGAAGCTTTATAAACTATACGGAGAAGATACTATTCAGGCAGTAAAGGAAAATCCATACCAGCTTGTGGATGATGTTTTTGGCATTGGTTTTAAAAAGGCGGACCGGATCGCAGAAAAGATGGGGATCGACAAAAGTTCCGACTACCGGATCCAGAGCGGTATCAAATATGCTCTTTGGATCTTTGTCAATGAAGGACACACCTATGCGCCCCAGAAGCTCTTTTGCGAAAAGACCGCAGAAATGCTGGAGGTAAGCTCCGAACTCGTCTATGAAATGCTGGTCCAGCTTGCCTTTGAGGGGGAGATCCATATTGAAAATCTGGAAGACAGAGCGGTCATCTTTCTGATGCCGTATTATATGGCGGAACAGAATGTTTGCAAGCGTCTGATCGCCCTGAACCATTCTTCTCTGAAATCAATCAGCTCAAATGTTGATCAGCTGATCGCCGCGACGGAATATGAGACGGGGATCCTGCTATCGGAAAATCAGAAATATGCGGTGAAAGCGTCATTACGAAATGGGGTGTCTGTAATCACCGGAGGGCCGGGTACCGGAAAAACAACGATCATAAATACGATTATGAAAATATTTGAGCATAGTGGTTTCTCGACTGCTATCGCCGCGCCGACCGGCAGAGCGGCTAAAAGAATAACGGAAACTTCGGGCTATGAGGCATCCACCATACACCGCCTTCTGGAATACTATTATTCTGAGGGTGATGATTCCATGTGCTTCGGCAGGAATGAGGAGGACCCGCTCCAATATGATGCTGTCATTATCGATGAAGCTTCCATGATCGATATCCTTCTGATGAACGGTCTCCTCAATGCGATCCCGCCCGGAACCAGATTGATCGTGGTCGGAGATGCGGATCAGCTCCCGTCGGTCGGGGCGGGGAACGTACTACGGGATATGATTGACAGTGAGATCATCTACTCGGTCAAGCTGACTGAGATCTTCCGTCAGGCAAAGGAAAGCCTGATCGTAGTCAACGCCCATAAGATCAACAAAGGAGAGTATCCTAACTGCAACGAGAAGGATAAGGATTTCTTCATGCTTCGTACCAACGGAGAAAAGGAGATGCTGGAAACCATCAAGGCTCTATGCGTGAAGAGGCTTCCGGATTATTATCAGGGAGTTGATGCAGTTCGGGATATGCAGGTTTTGACTCCGGTCAGAAAAGGGCTTCTGGGAAGCATAAACCTGAACAAAGAGCTGCAGAGAGTTCTGAATCCTCCGTCGGAAGTGTTGGAGGAAAAAACCTTCGGCGACCGGATCTTCAGAGTAAATGACAAAGTGATGCAAATCAAAAACAATTATCAGATGGAGTGGAAGAAGTTGGAGAACTTCACAGAGGGTCAAGGGGTATTCAACGGTGATGTAGGCTTTATCCAAACCATTGACAAAGAGTTCAACGAGATGACGGTTGTATATGATGAAAATCGCTATGTCAAATATGACTTTACCCAACTTGATGAAATCGAGCTGGCCTATGCGGTCACGGTACATAAAAGCCAGGGAAGCGAGTTTCCGATCGTGATCATGCCTGTTTCATGGTTCCCGCCGATGCTGGCAACGAGAAATTTGCTCTACACCGCGGTGACAAGAGGAAAAAAAGCAGTGATCCTTGTCGGATCGGAAAATAAAATGCACGCCATGGTAGACAACAACCGGATCACAGAAAGATATTCCGGTTTATCGGTGAGACTAAAAGCGTTTTTAGACCGGGGTGACGTATGAAGGAAGCAACAAGAGGAATCTGGTCCTGCTTGAAAAATAGCTGGTCATGTTTAAAGGGTGGTTTTGCAGACCTCGTTTTTCCGTCCAATATCTATTGCATCTGCTGCGGCAATCTCATTAACGACAGCAGACCTTATGCATTATGTGATTCCTGCGTGAGGACACTGAACTGGGCTAACAGCAGAACCTGCGAAAAGTGTGGGAAGATCCTCGGGGACGGATATGAATATGATCTATGCACTGACTGCTGTACGCTGGAACATAGCTTTGAAAAAGGGTTTGCCTGCGTAGAGTATGGCAGGGTGGAAAGAGATCTCATCTTGAATTTCAAATATAAGGACAAAGCTTATCTGGGACATAAAATGGCAGAAATCATGGTTGACCGTATCATAGCCGAGGATCTGCAGTTTGATCTAATTTTACCTGTTCCGATGTTTAAAAAAAAGGAACGGAAAAGGGGTTACAATCAGGCTGTAGTTCTGGCAAAAGACATTGCGGTGCGCATGGAGAAGCCATTTTCGAAGAAGCTGCTTCTCCGTATGATCGATACGGAACCGATGAACAGCCTGGGTGCTGAGGAAAGAAGAGGAAATATCAGGAAAGCCTTTACGATCAGGGAAGGTTGGGATATAATGCTTCAGGGCAAGGCGGTCCTGTTGGTGGATGATATCTACACCACAGGCAGTACGATGGATGCCTGCTCGGATGTTTTACTTTCTGCCGGCGTATCAAAAGTTTATGTCTTTGCTTTTGCAGCAGGATCCAACCTGACCAATTAGCTGCATAAAAAATGACAAGCCATATTCGACAATCAATATTTTTGTGTAAAGATGGTATATCCGGGTATTATAAAATCAGATATTGGAATCGCTCAGGTCTGTGATTGAAAGTCCAGGCTAGTTACGGGCAAAGGGACCCACGTAAGCTGGTCCGCAAGGCGGCAGTGATCATGGCGTAGCTTAGAAGTAAGTCCTTCCGGTCAGAGCCGGAAGGCGGGTGTGGGGGCAAAGATCAGGTCAGCTGGGCGATTCCAATGTTTGATTTTTTTATACTACAGAAGAGAGTTTGACGACAGTTTTCGACATATTAAATCAATATTAAAACAAATGTGTGCTGATTTTATCCACAATCTTAAATTAGTTACGAAAAAATAGCAAAATAGTAAATAGCAACATTATCCGAAAGTTAATAAATATTTATGCATGCCTGTAAATGTTGAAAAATCAAGATTAAGGTCAATTATACCATTAAGTTTATGAATATTAATGCATATTCATAAACCGAAAAAATATCCACTGTTGAAACCTTGACTTTTCAATTATGCACAGACTTATCCACAGTATCAACAGTTCGGCATAGGCAGTATAAATGGTTAAAAAATAGCACATCTTGGCGTCAATTGTCGGAATAATAAAAATGTTGTCGTTGCATGTTGTTTGAATAAAATTTTCAGTTAAGAAAAAAGGAATGGCATGGGTTTTGTAGTATACATCAAATAAGATAAAACTAATCTAGTAAGCAATAGGGGGTGCACTAAATGAAAATTATCATAACAAGCAAGAATCTTAATGCCAGTGACCATCTAAAAGAAACCATCGAAAGTAAATTTGAACGACTTGGTAAGTATTTTTCAAATGATGTTGCGGCCAACATTACCTTGTCAATGGAAAAGGGGAGACAAAAGATCGAAGCAACGATCAATGCAAAGGGGACAATTTTCAGAGCTGAAGAAACAACAAACGATATGTACAGCGGTCTGGACAAGGTTGTGGAGAAACTGTCTTCGCAGATGTCAAGATTCAAAACAAAGCTTCAGCGAAAGCATAAGGATCACAAGGAACTGCAGTTTGAAGAGCTTCCGGATATTGCAAGCGAAGAAATTGGAGAGATGAAAGTTGTCAAGACAAAGAAGTTCGACATCATGTCGATGTCTGTAGACGAAGCCATCATGCAGATGGAGCTTTTGGAGCATAGCTTCTTTGTATTCCTCAATATGGAATCTGACAACGTAAATGTAGTTTATAAAAGAAAGGATAACACCTACGGATTACTGGAGACACGTTATTAATATGTTTTAAAATGTCGGAGACGGTTGAAAAAACCGTCTCCTTTTTATTCTTTTCTGAGCAAAATCTATTGAAAATACCTCTTATATTAGGTACAATAAATATCAGTATAGTTTAGGGAGAAGAGATTTATGTCAGAAATATTCAGTAACATTATTTCAGGCGTCGGGATAACGGATGTAATTGATGTCGCAATCGTTGCATTTTGCATCTATAAGGTCCTGGCATTTATAAGGGAAACCAGAGCGCTACAGCTTGTCAAAGGGCTGCTGATTTTGGTTCTGATCACATTTCTTTCTGATCAATTCGATCTGTATACCTTAAATTGGATACTAAGAAATACCATTTCTTTGGGAGTGATCGCGCTGGTAATCGTATTCCAGCCGGAACTGCGCCGTGCACTGGAATATGTAGGACGCGGCAAATTTATCACTCCAACCTTTGCCCAGATGGATAAGGAAAAAGCGAAAACGATCACTTCTGCGATTATTAAAGCAGTCGATTATTTCTCTACCAACAAGGTAGGAGCTTTGATTATCATGGAAAGAGAAACGATGCTGACGGACATTACTGAAACCGGAACTAAAATTGATGCAGTGATATCAACAGAGCTGCTTGGAAATATTTTTTATGAAGGTGCACCGCTGCATGACGGTGCCGCTATTGTGAGGGGAGACAGAATTGTCGCCGCAGGATGCGTTTTACCACTGACACAAAGCAAGACACTGAGCAAGGAACTGGGGACCAGACACAGAGCAGGAATCGGCATCACTGAAAATTCGGATTCCATTGCGATCATCGTTTCGGAAGAGAGCGGGATCATTTCCATCGCAGTCGATGGAAAGCTCTCCAGATTCCTGGATATCAAGACTGTGGAAAAAACCCTTCTTAATATTTATTTGAGTCAGATCAATGTGGAAAAGGTCAAGGTTACGTTCTTAAATAAAATATGGAGGCGCAAAGATGCTGAACAGTAACACCTTTTACAAAATTATATCGATCATCATTGCGATTGTATTATGGGCTTATGTGATCCAGGTTATGGATCCCACGAAGAAAGAGACGATCAAAGATGTGCCTGTGCAGCTTTTGAACGAGGAAAGTCTCACGACACGCGGCCTTGCCCTTTCCGGAGAAGCAAAGTATACCGTTGATGTGACCATTGAAGGAAAGCGGGCAGATTTGGCTAAAATAACAGCGGATGACATCATAGCCAATGCAGACCTTTTCGGTTTCAGTCTTGGTAAAAATTATATTACCGTGGTTGTTTCCGCTCCGGACGGAATCGATGTCCTGGAAGTCAGGCCAAGTAAAATAAACGTAACGATCGAGGAACTGATCGAAGCTGTAAAAACCGATCAAAAGTGAATTTTTGTCGGCAAGTTTGGCGATGGCATTGAGGCCGGTCAGATCAAAACATCACCAATGGAAATACAGGTTTCCGGGGCAAAATCCGATGTGGACGCTGTAGATCATATCCGGGCGGATATCCAAACCTCCAAACTGACCGAGGAAGGCAGCACGCTCCAGACGAAGGCTTATGCGGTCAACAAACTTGGTGATATTGTTCAGAATGTAAGACTTTCCTCTGCGTATATCAATGTTGGGGCAAAACTTTTACAGGTGAAGGAAGTACCCCTTACCGTAGAAGTCATCGGAGATGTGGCTCCAATCTATGAAGTTACAAATATGAATGTTCCTTCCAGCATAAAGATCAAAGGCCCAAAGGAAGTACTGGACAACATTACGGAACTGACAGCAGCTCCGATCAATATCAGCAAAATATCCAGCACTTCAAAAATACCGGTTAAGATCTCGCTTCCGGATGGCGTTGAACCGGCTAACGGATACGAGGACATGACGGTCAATCTTATGATCAAGCCGGTGGCAACAAAGCAATTTACCTATAGTGCAAATGAGATTGGCATTGAAGGAATCGATGGAACTTCCAACATTACAATTTCTACACCTCAGATCAGCATTTCTGCATCCGGCAGCGAGACTGTGATACAGGAACTGAAGAAAGATGATTTAAAACCGTATATAGATCTGGATGCAGAATCATTGATCTCTGCATCAGCCAAGGTACAGGTTCGATATAGCAAACAACTGGGACATATTGCAGTAGACCCTGTAGAGGTGCACATCACCCTGAACCAGACAGAATAGCATTCATAATCAACAAATCTGAGATTTGTGATTTTGTTGCATAAGTTAGCCATCAATTCGCTTCAAACGGAAGAATTCTATCCGGCCGAAGCCTGGGAATTCCCGTAGGGCACCTACCTGATATTTGCTTCGCAAATGTGGTTAGGTGCGTAAAATTGGGAGAGCTAGTAAGGAGATTCACGAATGGGAAGACTTTTTGGAACTGATGGTGTAAGAGGAGTGGCAAACTCGGAGCTTACACCAGAGTTGGCATTTAATCTGGGCAAGGCTGGAGCCTATGTATTGAGCAAAAACCAGCAAAGACCAATCGTACTGATCGCAAAAGACACAAGAATATCCGGAGATATGCTTGAGGACGCCATCAGTTCAGGAATTTTAGCAATGGGCGGGAATGTGATCAAAGTAGGCGTTCTACCGACACCAGCCATCGCATATCTTGTCAAATATTACAAAGCAGATGCAGGGGTTGTGATTTCCGCATCCCACAATCCTTTCGAATATAACGGCATTAAATTCTTTAACGGCAGCGGCTTTAAGCTGGATGACGATATCGAAGATGAAATCGAAGATATTATTCTACGAAACATTGATGTGAACAGCCATATTACTGGTGATAAACTGGGCCGCTGTCTGGAGGCGGAAGAAGATGCCTTGACTCTTTATGCAGATTTTTTGAAGAGCGCCATCAATACAGATCTGAATGGATTCCGGCTTGTGATTGATTGTGCAAACGGGGCCTCTTACAAAGTGGCGGAAAAGGTATTCCGTGATCTTGGAGCGGATGTTACAGCAATACATAATGAGCCGGACGGAATGAATATTAATGACATGTGCGGTTCGACCCACCCTCATGACCTTCAGGAGAAAGTGGCCTGCGAAAAAGCCGACCTTGGGCTGGCCTTTGACGGGGATGCAGATAGACTGATCGCGGTGGATGAAAAAGGACGGATCATCGATGGCGATAAAATGATTTACATCTGTGCCAATATGCTGAAAGCGGAAGGTGAACTTCCGGGGAATAAAGTGACGGCGACCGTAATGAGCAATATCGGTTTTCACAGGGCGATCGAAAGCATCGGCTGTAATGTGGAAACTACACAGGTGGGTGACAGATATGTGCTGGAAAGCATGCTGAAAACCGGCTGCGTTATCGGAGGCGAGCAGTCGGGACACATTATATTTCTGAATCGCACGACGACAGGCGACGGTATCTTATCCGCGCTTCATCTGCTGAAGGCAATCAAAGGTTCCGGAAAAAAACCTTCGGAACTTTCGGATGAGGTCACCATTTATCCGCAGGTACTAAAGAATGCAAAAATAAAGAATGAAAATAAAAAGAAATATATGGATGATCCGGACATCAGCAGCGAAATAGCGAGACTGGAAGCTGCAATGGCCGGTGAAGGAAGAGTTCTGATCCGCCCTTCCGGTACGGAACCTTTGGTCCGTGTCATGATCGAGGGAAAGGATATCGAACAAATCACTAAGCTCGCTGAAAATTTAGCGGAACTGATCGCAAAGAATTTAGGATAGGGGGAAGTTCACATGTGCGGAATCGTTGGTTATATTGGAGATGGAAATGCCAGTGATATCATTATCGAAGGATTAAAAAAACTGGAATACAGGGGTTATGACTCCTCGGGTATTGCACTTTATAAAGACGGCAAGATTGAGGTCAGAAAATACAAAGGCAGGATTGCAAATCTGGAAAAGGCGATCGCCAATGAACATTTTGAAAGTAAAATCGGAATCGGCCATACCAGATGGGCGACCCACGGTGCGCCATCTGATGTCAATGCGCATCCACACAGCAATATGGATAACACGATTGCCATTGTCCATAACGGGATCATTGAAAATTATGTTGAACTCCGAGAATGGCTGATCAAAGAACATCATATTGTATTTAAATCTGAAACAGATACGGAGGTCATTGCCCATCTGATCGGAGTCTTTTATAAAGGTGATCTGGTAGATGCGGTATATCAGGCAGTCGAGAAGATGAGAGGCGCTTACGGAATCGGTGTGATTTGCAGCAAGGAACCTGATAAACTGGTCGCTGTAAGAAAAGACAGCCCGCTGGTTGTCGGCCTAGGAGAAGGATGCAACTTTATCGCATCGGATATTCCTGCATTGCTGAAGCATGTAAGAAAAATCTATCTGATTGAAAACAATGAGACAGTAGTTTTGACAAAGAACGATGTCAAGATTTACAATGCCGACAGAAAAGAAGTGAAAAGGGATGTCTTCCATGTTACATGGGATGCAGATGCGGCCGAAAAGGAAGGCTATGACCACTTTATGCTGAAGGAGATCCATGAACAGCCAAAGGGATTGTCGGAAACCTTGAACAGGCGTCTTGATAACAACGATATCATCAAGCTGGACGGGATATCCCTGACCAAGGAAGATCTGGATAAAATCAACAAAATTTATATAGTCGCCTGCGGTACCGCATATCATGCCGGTCTTGTAGGAAAATTCATCATAGAAAAGCTGGCAAAAATACCGGTGGAGATCGATGTAGCTTCGGAATTCAGATATCGTGATCCGTTCGTGGATGACAAGACGCTATTTATCGCCATCAGCCAGTCGGGAGAAACGCTGGATACCTTGGCTGCTTTAAGAGAAGCGAAAAACAAGGGAGCAAGGGTCTTATCCGTTGTCAATGTAGTGGGAAGCTCCGTCGCGAGGGAATCAGACGATGTTTTCTACACCTGGGCCGGACCTGAAATCGCAGTGGCTTCCACAAAGGCATATACGACTCAACTAATGTGCATGTATCTGATCGCTTTATATATGGGCTACACCAAAGGCGTGATCGATATAGAATATTATCACCATATCATCAATGAACTGAAGGCAATGCCTGAAAAGCTGGAAAAGGTTCTGGAAAAAGAAAATGATATCTACGAGATGGCAAAGGATCTCTACAAGAAAGAGCAGGTATTCTTTATTGGAAGAGGCCCTGATGCCGGTGTATCGTTTGAAGGATCATTAAAGCTAAAGGAGATTTCTTACATCAATTCCTTTGCGATCGCTGCAGGAGAACTGAAGCACGGGACCATCGCATTGATCGAACAGGGAACTATCGTGATCGCTTTGGCGACTCAGGACCGGCTTTTCGAAAAGATGCTATCCAATATTCAAGAGGTCAAGGCAAGAGGAGCTTATGTCATCGGATTGGCCAAGGAAGGGAATAAGAATATCGAGAAGCAGGCGAACAAGGTAATCTATATCCCGGATTGCATCGACGAGATCACTCCGCTGCTTTCCGTTGTTCCGCTTCAGCTGCTTGCCTATGACATCGCCAAGCTCAGGGGCTGCGATATTGACAAACCAAAGAATCTGGCAAAGTCGGTAACTGTGGAATAATAAGGATCTTAATAAGGCCAAATATTTTTGTGAGTTATAATATGACTTGTCACGTATTATATTTAATCTTGTCACAATTATAATATAACTTGTCATACGAATAGCAAATACTAATAAAACGACTAAGTATATTACTATATTTTAGTCGTTTTCTATTTTTGTAAGTATACTCTTTCAATTGTAGGTGATTCATTTTTTTGATGCTGCTTTTTTATAATGCCTATTGCCATGTTATATGAAATTTCAATTGCTTTATTTTCTACTTGATTATATAGCATAATCTCTGGATCATAATTACCATTAGATAGTGCATTGATTTCCTTAATCTTTAAATCTAAATATTCTCGTACCAGGCTTCTCCATTGGATTTCATCTAAGTGATTAAAATTCTTAAAATAAAACGATGCTAATTCATCACCAACTTGAAACCATTGCGAAATACTTAAATCAATCCCAATTTTATCATTATTTTTATATGCAGTGACTAAACGCCAATTACCTTGTGTAAATCTGGAAACAATATTCAAATATTGTTGTGCTACTTCATCACCTAAATATTTTCTTAATTCATTGTAAATTGCCTTTGGTTGTTCCAGAAACAACTGAGAATCTACTGCATTTTGGCCTGGAATATTTTCTAATACGCTGATTAGATGATTTCTCATCCATTGAACATAGTCTAGCCAAAGCTTTTGCAAATTAAGAAGAATAGTTGCATCTTCATAAGTTAAATTGATTCCCGGTATAGGGGTCATTACATCAGTCGGCACTTTACTCATCTCCTAGCTATTGAATAATCTATCATATGATGCTTCTATTATTTTTGTTAATCCTTATTAATTGAGGAAATTGTATAATTCCTCAGTTACTAGATTCTATCAATTAATGAAGATTAATTTACTAAATAAATACTGGCATCCATTCCTTATGATATATTCCTTCTTTCTTGTGAGTTAAATCATAGTTTGTCATATGTTATATTTAAAAATGTCACCATTATATTTAAAATTTTTATCACCATTGCACGGAATTAATGAATTCTGTGCAATTTTTTTTACTTTTAGTCATTTTTATAATGTCTTTTAATAAGATGTTGAATTGCTATGTATTTAGTCGTAAACTGTAATAAATAGAAATATTTGATAATAGTAAGGATTATGCATATACCAATGAAATTGTTTTATAGTAGCTAATTATTATGTTTAAACACACGTAACGAAGGCGGAATCTGATTATTTATATAATTCGTACTCAAAAAAACTTTTACGGTTTGGAGGATCCTACCAATGTATAAACTAAAAAATTTATGTCCTTAATATCACATTCCTCTTTCCGGCCATTTCTATGATATGGTGGGTCTCAGAGTACCTCTCGGACCTTGTCACTATGGAATCGGTTCATTATTCATGCAAGTGGTGTTTCCTTTCATCAATTACAACCTTTTCTTCTATGTTTTATGTTCTATCTTTCTGCGACAGGGCCAAAAAAGACAGAAGGTTTTTGGACGCACTTGGGATTTTAGAAACCAAGTTAGTGAATGGCAAGATTGTAGTGGAACGTCCAAATCTGATTCTGCTTGCGGTATATCGTCTTTATTATGGCGTTTGGAATCCATTTATTTCGCCTGATAGAATTGAATGTTATGGCCGGCGTTATTATATTTCTAATAATGTACCTAAAGAATTAGGCTGTGGCACATTCTTTGGTTGATAAATATTAAAAATGTATTAGATCCTCTTATTGTGGTATAATAAGGACAAAATCAAAACAAAGGATAAAAACTATGAGGAAGAATAAGAAAACAGCCGTAGAAGACATTTTGGGCTTAATCAACGCACTTTCGCCTTTAGAGATAGATTTGATTAAGACAGCTCTATTGGAAAGTAAAGCCAGCGCCGCTGATATGGACCAATTAATTAATGAAGAACGGTTTTCCGGCGGTTTGGTTTGTCCTCTTTGTGGTTGTATGGGACATATTGTACGCAACGGTCATAGAGAAGACGGTAAACAAAGATATTTCTGTAAAGACTGCGGAAAATCATTTCTCTCAACTACAAACTCGATTGCTTCCGGATCAAGTAAAGAGCTGAATACTTGGAAACGGTACATTGAGTGTATGATTAACAAAATGCCCTATCGGCAAGCTGCGATGATCTGTAAAATTCACAGGAATACCGCATTCAAATGGAGACATAAAATCCTGGATGCTTTGCATTCTGCTCAAGAATTTAATCTTGAGGGAATCATCGAAGCTGATGAAACATTCTTCCCCGTATCCTTCAAAGGCAATCACAACAGGGGTTCTTTCAAAATGCCGAGAAAAGCGCATAAGCGGGGACATTCTATCCATACGAGAGGCTTATCAAAAGAACAAGTTTGTGTGTCTTGTGCTGTTGATAGAAGCAATAATTACCTAAGTATGATAGCTGCTTTGGGGAGGATAACGACAAAGGATCTTCACCTTGTTTTCGACGGGAAAATTAAAGATAATTCAACTCTATGTACCGACAAGATGAATTCATATGTGAGGTTTGCCAAGAGCGGCAATATAAATCTGATACAACTTAAAACCGGGAAATCAAAGAAAGGAATATACCATATTCAGCATATTAACGCCTATCATAGCGAACTGAAACGCTTTATGAAGATTTTTAAGGGTGTTGCAACGAAATACCTGAACAACTATTTGCTGTGGCACAATTGGATAAATGTAGCTGAGGGATCTCTGCAGGACAGGGTAAATTCGATTTTAAGACAGGCCGTGTCCACAAGAATAACAATTAAATGCAGTACATTATCAAGAAGACCGGCTATTCCTTTACCGAATTAGAAATTCCGTATATAATCTTCACTAAGTAGTGAAATCTATTCGGATTTACA
>Ga0183099_1000585_pt1 | contig 25433 bp, 29 predicted proteins | sample Biomet1_FD_127788 | JGI IMG/M metagenome (GOLD analysis project Ga0183099, IMG submission 127788) | Microbial communities from bioreactor (seeded with anoxic lake sediment) at LBNL, California, USA - Biofuel metagenome 1 | ecosystem: Engineered > Bioreactor > Anaerobic > Unclassified ...
ACCCGGCAATGCAAGCTGAATATAGTAAGCAGATTGAAGCTGCCGGCCTATCTGAACCGATGGAAATGGACCGCGAATTTACGCTCAAAAAAATGAAGAATCATAAGCTAAAGACAGATACGGGCATAGAGCTTACTATCCCGTTGGACTATTTCAATAATACCGATTATGTGGAGTTCAATAATAATGAGGATGGCACTATGTCGATAACATTGAAGCATATTGCCAATTTATCCAATCGATCCTAAGTTATTTGGAGGTGATTTTTTGAAAGTAAATGGAAATATAAAAAATATAAAAAAATATATTATAGATCAACTAGAAACTGTTTACGATATGCAAGTGCCTATCGGGCAGATTTCGACCAATGAAATCAATGAGCAAATTGTGTCAATCACAGAGCTCCTTGGTCGAGAAGTCGCTGTCTATATAAATAGGCAGGGAAAAGTCGTTCAAGTTTCTGTAGGCGACACGGCAACGGTAGATTTGCCTGAAATCAAGGAAAGAACTTCTGCTTTGCGCTTATCAGGGATCCGCTGCATCCATACGCATCCAAGTGCTGATACGACCTTGAGCGATCCAGATTTGTCTTCTTTGCGACGCATGCGTTTTGATGTTATGGTGGCTATCGGGCGAAAGGGCAGTGACATTATCGCCAGTATGGCTTTTTTCACGGGCGAGTTCGATGAGGGTGGACTAGCACAACTCCAAGGTATTGGTCCGGTGGAAGCTTCTACGCTGCACAAAGTCAGTTTGACTTATTTGACGACAATCATCAATAAGAAACTCAGCCGGGATACTCTAAAAGAAACTGTCGACGAAGAAGAACGTGCTATTTTAGCCGGAATAGAATTGTCGGGGAAGCGCTCTGCGTGGTCAATCGAGGAGTCTCTTGAAGAACTAAGTCAGTTAGCTCAAACCGCTGGGGCTGTCGTCGTTGGCACGGTGACACAGAAAAAAGATCGCCCTGATTCAGCCTTGTTTCTCGGCAAAGGAAAAATACAAGAAATATCACTGTTGATCCAGGAAGTCAATGCAAACCTGGTGATCATGGATGATGAGCTTTCTCCTTCGCAGCAGCATAATTTAGAACAGTTATTAGGTGTGAAGATCTTGGACCGGACGGCACTGATTTTAGATATCTTTACCCAGCGGGCTCGTTCCAGTGAAGGAAAGCTCCAAGTAGAACTCGCGCAGCTGCGTTATACGCTGCCGCGAATTGGCGGACAGGGTCTGGTCATGTCCAGATTAGGCGGGGGAATAGGGACGCGTGGTCCGGGTGAAACGAAGCTTGAAGTAGACAAACGGCGTATCTACACCAAAATCATGAAATCGAAAAACAAATTGAACAACTCAAAAAACATCGGACGCTTCATCGCGCTGGGCGTAAAGCGTCGAGGATTCCTACTGTCTCTTTGGTTGGTTATACAAATGCAGGAAAATCTACTTTATTGAATACGTTGACGAATGCCGGTGTTTTTGCTGAAGATAAGCTCTTTGCAACGCTCGATCCGACTACCCGTTTGGTTGTTTTACCTAATAAACAAAAGATTTTGCTGACAGATACCGTTGGTTTCATTCAAAAATTGCCACATCATTTGGTTTCTGCTTTTCATGCTACATTGGAAGAAGTCCAAGAAGCAGATTTGTTGCTGCATGTTGTCGATAGCAGCCAAGAAAATTATCAACTGCAAATGGCAGCTGTTATTGATGTATTGAAGGATTTGAAAGCGGAAGATAAGCCGACGTTCAATATTTTCAACAAGATTGATAAAGTAGAGGATGATTCCTTTTTTGCCAAATTGGCAGCCGAGGAACACGCCCTTGGAATATCAGCTAAAAATAATTTGAATCTAGATACCTTGCTGCAAAAAATAGCAACATACTTTTCTGCACAAAATCAAAGGCTGCAGTTGCTCATTCCTTTTAATGAAGGAGAAAAAATCACGCAGCTTCATGACGCTGCAACAGTTGAAGCCACTGAATACACAGAACATGGTACGCTTTTAACGGTGACTTTACCCTTAGAAAAAATTGGCCAATTCGAAAAATATAAAGTAGGAGACAACGATTAATCTTATGTCATTTTCAGAAAAACTATTAAAATTAAAACAAGAATCCTTACAAGAATGTGAAGCTTCTTTTAAAAAAATCGAAGCTATTGCGGAAAGCAATACCCTTAAAGTTTTAAATGCAATGCGCGAGGCTAAAGTATCCGATGCGCATTTTAACACAACATCGGGTTATGCCTATGATGATATCGGTCGAATGAAAATAGAAGAACTCTATGCAGCTGTATTTCAAACAGAGGCTGCCTTAGTGCGTACACAGTTTGTCTCAGGGACGCATGCACTAGCAACTGTACTATTTGGCATTCTACGCCCTGGTGATGAGCTCTTATCGATTACAGGCGCTCCATATGATACGATGCAGACCGTAATTGGTTATGCAAATCCAACACCGGGTTCTTTAAAGGAATTCGGAATCGCATACGATGAAGTTGCTATGTGCGAAGGAAAAGTTGATCTCGAAGCCGTCAAAGCTAAGATCAAGAAGAACACCAAAATGGTCTTGATTCAAAGGTCACGTGGCTATAGTATGCGAGATCCTTTATCCATTGAAGATATTAAAAAGATTTGCAGCTGTGTCAAAGCGGTAAAAAATGATTGTATTTGTTTTGTGGACAATTGCTATGGGGAATTTGTTGACGTAGCTGAGCCGACAGAGGCTGGTGCCGATATCATGGCGGGTTCGTTGATAAAAAATCCTGGTGGTGGAGTAGCTCCGACAGGAGGATACATTGTCGGCAAAAAAGATCTTGTTGAATTGGCAGCCTACCGTTTGACAGCTCCGGGAATCGGTGCTGAACTCGGGGCATCACTTGCGAATAACAGGCTGATTTTACAGGGCTTTTTCCTCGCACCGCATGTTGTTTCGCAAGCAATCAAAGGTGCTGTTTTTGCCTCGGTCTTTTTCAGTAAATTGGGCTATAACACGCTGCCATATCCAACGGATGTGCGTGGCGATATTATCCAAGCCATAGAGCTTGGCTCAAAAGAAAAGTTGATTGCTTTTTGTCAGGGACTGCAGAAATACTCGCCGGTAGACTCTTATGCAAGTCCAGAGCCTTGGGATATGCCAGGTTATGCTGATCAAATCATCATGGCAGCAGGTACTTTTGTGCAGGGTGCATCTATAGAATTGAGCGCTGATGGACCTTTGCGTGCGCCTTATACAGCGTACTTGCAAGGTGGGCTTACCTTAGAACATGCTATTATCGGTATTTTAGGGGCTGCGCAATCAATTGAAGATTTAAGCTAAAAAAAAGAAGCGTTACGGAAAAATTCCGAAACGCTTCTTTTTACATTTGGCGGTATATGCCGATTACTTTGCCTAAAACATTGACATTTGTTTCATAAAATGGCTGCATCGTATCATTTTCCGGCTGTAAACGAATGCAGTCTTTTTCGCGAAAAAACCGTTTGACGGTTGCTGTTTCTTGATCAATTAAAGCCACGATGATATCGCCATCGTTTGCGGTGGATTGTTCACGGACCATAATGTAATCGCCGTCGAAAATTCCAGCCTTGATCATGCTTTCGCCTTGTACTTTGAGCATAAAGGTTTTATCTTGTGTACCTAAAAGGTTCTGGGGAAAAGAAAAAACGTCTTGAATATTTTCTTCAGCTAAAATGGGGGTTCCAGCTGTGACCTGTCCAACTAAAGGGATAGATATGGTTTTTTCCCAAGGTTTTTCTTCTAAAATATCGATTGCTCTTGGTTTGGTTGGATCACGTTTGATCAATCCATATTCTTCAAGCTTTGCTAGATAGCCATGCACGGTTGAGCTGGATTTTAAACCAACGGCCGTGCCGATTTCTCGAACCGAAGGCGGATATCCTTTTTCCATTAAAAATTCTTTAATGAATTTTAAAATGCTTTTTTGTCGTTCGTTAGGGCCTTGTCGTTTCCGCATAGCAGTCACTCCTGTTGCAGTATTTATAGTGTTAAATACGATTATACCACATATATGTTCGGTTTAAAATAAAACCGTTGATTTTAGTCGATAATATGTTCGGTACAGCCTTTCTTTACATTTCAGACAATCAGGCTTATGATAAATGTAAAGAATATATGTTATAGAAGGGAGTTTATTTTATTTCATGAACGATTATATCCTTGTCATTGCGCTTTACGCTGCTTTTTTAATTGGAGTAGGAACGTATATTTCTCGTAGAGTAAAAACGACAGATGATTTTTTTGTCGGAGGGCGAAAACTTGGCCCTTTGTTATTGTTTATTACACTTGTAGCTCCTAATATAGGTGCCGGTTCGACCGTCGGTGTAGCTGGGTTAGGCTTTGCTAAAGGATTATCTGCACTGTGGTGGATTGTGGCGTCGGCTATTGGAACTTTTATTTTAGCTATTTTAGTTGGACCTCGTATTTGGGAACTAGCTAAAAAACATAATTTTTACACCTTGGGAGATTATTTGGAATATCGATATAATAAGAACTTCCGTGGGCTCATATCCTTATTGATGGCAGTCGGTACAATTGCTATTTTTGCTGGTCAGCTCATGGGAGTTGCCTGGATTTTATCTGTTGTAGCGGATATCGGAAAAAATTTAGGCGTTGTCATCAGCGCAGCGGTCATTGTGCTGTATTTTTGCGCTGGTGGATTGTTATCGGCTGCCTATGTAAACATAATTGAGGCAGCCGTCAAGTTGGTCGGCTTTTTGATTGCTGTTCCTTTTGTCATGAGTTTTGTTGGCGGGTGGCATGGCTTAGAGTTGAAGATCGCAGCTAATTTGGGCAATACTGCTTTGACTGCCGATTATTTTAGCTTTGCAGGAATTGGATCGACTGCCATCATCGGGTTCTTTTTGATGCTTACTCCTTCGTTTTTTCTATCACCGGCATTGATAGGCAAGGTGTATAGCGCAAAAGATAAGAAGACCGTTCGACGCAGCACTTTTTTATGTGGACTTGTCATGCTGTTTTTTGCGATTATTCCCGTCCTTTTAGGGATGGTCGCCTACGCGATTTTTCCCGATTTAGCGCAGCGTGACTTAGCTCTTCCTTATGTCATGAAAGAATGTATGCCATTTTGGGCATCTGCACTTGCTTTAGCAGCTATTTTTTCAGCGGAAATCAGTGCAGCAGATGCTGTTTTATACATGATAACGACATCCTTTACGAAAGATATTTATAAATCTTTTATCAATCCAGGCATATCGGATGAAAAACTTTTGGGAAGCAGTCGAATCATCACAATTGCTGCCGGTATTATTGGGACGATATTAGCTATTGTATTGCCCAACGTAATAGCTGCTTTATCTATTTTTTATTCCTTGATGTCAGTTTCACTTACCGCTCCACTCCTTTTTGGTCTCTTTTCCAAAAAAACGTCGACCTTATCTGCTTTTTTGGCAGCCGGCAGCGGGATTCTTATTACGATATTTTTGCAAATTTATAATGATGGGCATGGCCTTGGCATCTTAAACGGACAATCAACTGCGATTTTGTTTACCATTGTTTTTATGGGAGCCATGCGTATATTTGTTCCAAAAACAAATAAAAATCGACTGTAAGCGAGTATCATTTGAATAAAGAGAGAGGATGCATTCACTTCATTGGATTGCATCCTCTCTCTTTATCGCTTTTTATATTAAGTTTTTCTGAGAAGCATCACTTATGTATAGCACGATTTATTTAACCGGCAATAAAAATTGTTCCATTGCTATTTGCAGCGGCTAGAGCCCGACCGCGCTCACTGATTTCTACACAATAGGCTTCAGGAAAGCTGCTGGTCGATGCTTTTTTAGTCGGTATAGGCTTTTTCTTTGTCAATCGAGTTGTCTGGCGCGCAGTCAAGAGAGAAAGTGAAGCGTATTGTGTTAATGGCTGGATCATCTCTATCACTTCTTTTCGTTGTCGAGGTATAAAGATATTATAGCTAGACTTCCTTGGAATGATATAGGAACAATCTTAGAATATCATTAGATTGTTCTTTGAATCCTATTTGAAAGAGTAAACCTTAGTCCTATCTGTAATATTTGACATAAATTTACAAATTGAGCTATAATAAGTGAACTGTTATTGTTCATGTCCCTAGTAAGGAGAATGAATTGAGGAGGATTATCTATTGAATATATCTTGGAATATAAGCAAAAAAGTAACACTTTCATTTTTAGCGGTAATTGCTATTGTCATTTTAATGAGTGGCTATACATATTATGAGGTTGAACAACTCAATCAAATGCATTTAAAATCCGCTGCAAGTAATCTGGAAAAAATGAAATTGTCGCAAGAAATCGCCGTCGATATCGCTAATGAAGCGGTAGCTATGCGTCGGTTCAATTTTACCGGAGATGAGGCGGACATTAAGGTCTTTGATGATTACAGCAAACAGGCAAATGCTAAGATTGATCAATTAGAAACAGCTATTCTTGTTCCTGAAAACAAAGCCATTGTACAGAAAATACGACAAGAAAAACAAAAATACGAGGCTGTTGCAAGTAAATCGTTTGCTGCAAAAAAAGCGAATGATTTGACCGCCGTAGGACAATATATGGCAGAAGCTGGAACCCCGTATAAAGCTGCTATGGCAGAATCCTTTAACATGGTTAGTGCCATCGATGCTTTTGTGAAAACAGATCAAAAAGCAACAACGGATCATGCGAATTCCATTCACTGGACGTTATTGCTGGTCAATCTGTTTGTTGCGGTAATTGCTTTACTTATTGGGCAGTATCTCAGTCGAAATATGTCTCGTCCAGCTAAAGCTGTAAGCAAAGCTGCGGCGGCTATTGCCGCGGGGAACTTATCTGAACCCGATATCATCATTCATAGTACCGATGAAATTGCTGAATTGGCACGTTCTTTTAATACGATGAAAAATGAATTACGCAAAATCATGGAAACTGTCGCGGTATCTGCTGGGCAAGTTACCGATGCTGCCAGTCATTTGACCTCAAGTGCAGAGCAATCGGCGCAAGCCTCTGAGCAAGGGGCCCAGTCTATTACCAATGTAGCGCAAAGTGCATCTTCTCAGTTGGCAGCAATCGACAAGGCTGCAGACATCGTACAAAATCTATCTGCGGGTTTAGAGGAAGCTTCAGCTAGCGTAAATGAAGCCAATGAACGTGCTTCGCAAGCAGCAAAGTCAGCTGCCGAAGGCGGCACTGCAGTTTCAAAAGCAGTGAAACAAATGGAAAGCATTGAGGCGCGAGTAGCTTTTTCTGCTGATGTAATAAATACGCTTGGAAAAAGCTCTCAGGAAATTGGCCAGATTGTTGATACGATTTCAGGGATTGCAGCACAAACAAATCTACTGGCATTAAATGCGGCAATTGAGGCAGCCAGAGCAGGTGAACAAGGACGTGGGTTCGCTGTTGTTGCCGAGGAAGTCCGTACATTAGCAGAACAATCGCAAACAGCAGCGAAAAACATAACCGATCTAATCACTCAAATTCAAGCAGACACCGATCGTGCAGTAATTTCGATGGCGGAAGGAAAAACTGAAGTGGGCATTGGGGTTGATGTTGTAAATTCTACAGGTGAGGCCTTTAAGAAAATAGAATCGATTGTCTTCCACGTAGCGGATCAAATGAAAGAAATGTCAACCGTAATTGAGCATATGGCCGATGGCAGTCAGCAAATTGTTGGATCGGTCAATGATATTGACAGCCAAAGCAAGAATGTAGCCGCGGAAGCCCAGCATGTTGCAGCGATTACGCAAGAACAGTCTGCATCAGCAGAAGAAATCGTTTCAGCAAGTCAAAAATTGACTGATCTTGCCAAAGATATGCAAACTACGACGAAAAAATTTAAACTCTAATTGACAGAGATCTCAAAAACTGTTATGGTCTAATCGTGTGATTTTTATTTATCGTAAGGAAAGGATGTTACAAAATGCCAGCAATCATAGTAAATCTTTCGAATATTGATTTAGAGAAAAAAAGGGCTTTAGCAAAGGCTTTGACAAAAACAGCTAGTGAGGTTCTAGACATCCCTGAAACCGCGTTTCAGTTATACATCAATGAACACGGCAAAGAAAATATTGCTGTAGGTGGCACTTTATTAACAGATAAATAAAGGGTTTTTCGGTTTTTCGTTGAAATGAATGGTAATTGATAAAATAATATAGAGACTTACTACAATCTCTGCTTTTTCTAATCATTAGACACAGCTAACTCGTAAGAGGATTTGCTGTGTCTTTTTTTATAAAAATAAGGGAGGCGTTGCAATGAATATTTTTAAGAATTTTCGACTTACCACAAAAATTATTTTTATTATCATTTTTTTAACACTCTCATTTTCAAGCTTGGTGGCATTTTACATTATTCCCGTCATAAAAAACACGCTAGAGAGAGATGCTGAAATCAAATTAAAAAATCTGACAGAAACTTCCTATAAAGTACTTGAATTTTATTATAATCAATCACAAAAGGGGATTTATACAGAAAATCAAGCAAAAGATCTAGCAAAACAAGCCATTGCGAACTTGCGCTATAATGATGACGAATATTTCTGGATCAATGATTTTACGCCAACTATGCTCATGCACCCAATGAACGCAGATTTAAACGGAAAAGATGTCAGTACAATCAAGGATCCGGATGGTTTAGCCATTTTTGTCGAATTTACCAAGGTTGCTAAAGCAAATAATGAGGGATTGGTCCGGTATCAATGGCCAAAACCAGGCAGCAGCAAGGCTGAGCCCAAATTTTCTTATGTGAAAACCTTTGAACCTTGGCAATGGATTGTGGGAACAGGGATTTATGTGGGGGATTTAGCGGAGATTCGAAATGCTATTGTTTTTAAGGTCATCATTTCAGTACTGCTCGTAATTACGATAACACTTATTTTAGTCACGATTTTTATCCTCTTGCCGCTCAATAAAACGCTCCAACGCATACTAGCCTATTTAGAAGAACTTTCACATTATAATTTTTCCCAGGGAATCGACCTTCAGCAAAAAGATGAATTGGGGATTATTGCAGACTCCTTTAACTATATCGTTGAAAATGTTCGTAGTCTGATAAAAAACACAAAAAATCTTGGGGAACTTGTTGTCAATGAAAGCACACAAATGATCACTTCAACAGACGAAATCAATGTAGCGGCTGAGCGCACGGCGATGACCATCACAGAGCTTGCCAACGGAGCGAAAAATCAAGCGACATCTACGACAAATACTACGGAGAAATTACAAGGCATTGTCGTTCGATTGGATACTATTAATCAGGATATATCTTCATCGGAGACACTTGCGAAAAAAGCGAATGAATCCGTACGTGTTGGTTCAGAGCTAGTCAAAGAACAAGGCGTTAAGATTGTAAATAACAAAACAGTATATTCACAAATTGGTGAATCCATTGCTTCTTTATCGGATAAATCCAAAGAAATCAATGATATTGTCTTAGTCATTCAGGAGATTGCCGGACAAACAAACCTTCTGGCGCTCAATGCTGCAATTGAAGCCGCTAGGGCAGGGGAACATGGCAGAGGATTTGCTGTTGTTGCCGAAGAGGTCCGTAAATTAGCGGAACAAGTTGATTTATCCGGAACGAAAGTCATTAACATTGTCAGTGAAGTTGAAAATGGCATAGACCTTACGGCCTCGCATATGACACTAGCCAATAAAGCAGTTGAAGAAGAAGAAGAAAGCTTGAAGAAAATTGTTCTCTTTTTCCATGAAATCGCTGATTCAATAAATACAATCCAAGAAAAAATTGAGGCAATTTCGGCGAACTCTAAAGAGATCAATCAAGAAACAAAATCCGCTAGCAGTGAAATTTCCCAAATTGCTGTAATTTCAAATAAATCGGCCCAGGGAACAGAAGATGTGGCAGCACTTAGCGAGGAAACAGCTGTTACTATACAAGGTGTAAGTGATCGAGTGAAGAAATTAGCCTCTTATGCACAAGAATTAGAAGAATCCATTGGAAAATTCAAAATTGAATAATATTGATTGCGTGCAGTGTGCTTAGAGAAAGCCGAAAAAGGCCGTCCCTGCTAGTTTGCGGGACGGCCTTTATTTTACTCAAAAAAAACAGAATCTGCGGTATTCGTGGCTCCTTGAAACTGAAAGCCATCGGCATTTTTAAAAATACTACAAACCGGCATGCCTTGTGATGTCGAAAAAGTAAAATTATATTTTACGATAGGAACCGGCGCATCGTCTAATTTTTCAATGGTCTCTTTTGCAAATGCTTTAGCTTCGTCTTGCGATTTCACCGTGGCATCAATCGAAACAATAACACCTTTTTCTAAGGTTGACGAATCAATTCTGAGAATCTTTGCATTGATTACATGTTGTATATATTGCTTAGCAGGTTTTTCTAACTTTTTATTCTCTTCAATAAGTATGCTGACTTGAGTCGCTTTTGATGATGAATAAAAATTATTCATTGTTTCTAGATTGTTGATGCAAATACATAAAAGCAATATACAGATCAGGCTAAGTCCCAATTTTTGCTTTTGTGTCCAGAACGTATAACGCCACATTAAAATGAATCCGATAGGAAAAAGTAAGACGAGCATCAAGAGAATAAACCAAGTTTGTTGATAAAAAGATACAGTATTTTTCATGTTTACAAGTCCTTATTGTTTCAAAGTATAGTGTGTGTATTGTTTTAAAGCGGTTTTTATTTTACTTTATGTGCACTTAGGATCAATCTTCTGAAAATACATTATAATAAAAGGATTTGACGAATTTAAAAGAATAATTGTTCCATAAATGAATGATATCATACAAACCTGATACTGTAAATACAAAAGTGATGTAGATCAATAAGGAAAGCATATCCATATAATAGGAAATATAGTAACCGTAAAAATATCTTGCAACATAAAAAGAGGCTGCAATGCATAAGAATTTTTAAAATCAACGCATAGGTAGACATTTTAAGCACTAGAGCCTATGCATTCTTATCGAAGTTTCATTAGACGTAAATATACCAATATGCAGGAAATGAGCCGCTGCCATTTAACGGGAATGGCAGCGGCTCATTTTTAAGTGGTTTTTTTGTAATTTAGATGGTTTCTGGAAGTTCTGCGCCCTTGGTTTCTGGTACCAGGAAGTATACTACAACTACCGCACCAATATACATAAAGGCAAGCAAGGCAATCGCACCAGTCAGTGTATACTGGGCAGCCATCATGCCGATGACTACCGGGGCAAATCCACCTACAGCTCTTCCGGTATTAAAAATAAAATTTCCGGCCGTTGATCGTGCTTCGGTCGCATAGTTTTCCGCTAATAGGGCACCAAATGCCCCCATGCCGGAGTTGGCGAAAAAGCCTAAAACAGCCCCTCCGATCAATAGGCCAGTTGAACTGCTTAATGTAGAATAAACCCAAACTGCCGCGGCTGCCGCAGTCCAAAAAATCATATAGGTAGGACGGCGTCCTAGTTTATCAGCAACGTAACCGAAAACACTAATTCCCAAAATCATACCAATTACTGTTGCAATCATCCAAAGCGATGTTTTCGTCAAAGTCAGACCATGCTGTTGCATCAAAATAGTTGGCAGCCAAACCATAATTCCATAGTAGCCGGTATTTTGAACACTTGTCATAATCGTAAGGGCAAGTGTCTTTTTGGTGATTGCTGTGTCTTTAAATAGATGCAGCAACGGAAATTTAGTTAGTGTTTTATACGTTTCTTCTTCAATTGCATCCGCTTGTCCTGCACTTATTTTAGTACGTAGTGCCTGCTTTTTCTCTTCTTGTTTACGCCATTGTAAAGGCTCTTCCAGGCCAAAACGTGCCCAAGCGGCAAATAGTGCTGGCAATCCCCCCGACTAAGAAGACCTGCCCGCCAGCCATATGCTGGCAATACATAGGCACTCACAACCGCCGCTAAAATAACACCCAACTGCCAGCCGACTGATACCCCGGCAGTTGCTCTGGCCCGCATTTCCCGTGGCCAAGTTTCCGCCACCAAAGTCATGCCAATGGCAAATTCTCCACCAAGACCAACCCCGGCCATAAATCGATAAATATTTAGCATAGCATAGCTATCAGCAAAAGCGCTGAGTCCGGTAAAAATCGCAAATAAAACGATCGTCAAGGCAAATGTTTTTATACGTCCGTATATATCGCTCAAAATTCCTGCCACATATCCACCTAAAACCGCACCAATCAGGGTAACAGTTGCAATGAGTCCGCCCTGTGCTAGCGATAATCCAAATGCACTGATAATTGCTGTCATGACAAATGAAAGAATCAACATATCTAAACCATCCATGGCATATCCCATAATCGAAGCAAATAAAATCTTCCATTGATATTTCGTTATCGCTGTATGTCCAGTATTTCTCATCGTATCAAACCTCCAAAAATAAATAAAAAAGACTTCCTGCCCAATGACAAGAAGCCTACATATTCATTCATGTATCTTTATCTATGCTCCTTGTCAGCCTCACGGGACTAATCTTAAAGGAATATCCTATTTGTGATTATTATATAGCAATAAAATCTAATTGTAAACTATAAGAAGCATAGTTATTTTTATTTACCCGAAAATAATAAGACACAACTGCGCGTGGGTTATAACAAATAATCTTATTTACATGAGATAACTTATGTAGGCGTATTTCATTTGTGTTATTTCTTTATAAAAAGTATAATGGTATCGTATTTAAATTTAATCATTGGAGATGAATCTATGAAAAAAGTACTTATTTTATTATGTTTATTGGTTTTATCAACAACAACTAGTTTTGCGTCTGAATCGACTTTGGCAAAAACACCGACAATTGCTATCATTCCATATGTTAATACCACCGAAGAAACCAAAGCCTATGTAAAAGAAACTATTGAAACAAATTTTGCCACCGAATTTCCCAAAGAAAAATTTATTATTGTTTCAGGTGTAGACATTCAAAAAGCATTAAATGCTAGTGGATATGATTCTTCCAATATGGAATTACCTGAAAAAGATATGATGTCAGCTGTTGCAAAAGCTACTAATGCAGATTATGTTCTTGCTATGGAAATAAATCAATTAATAAGCTCAAGACATATAAGTTTTTTTGCAACAAAAGTTGAGACAAAAGCCAAATTAAAATATAAATTTTATAATACCGCCCAGGATAAAGCTATGCCATTTCAAACAACTGGAGATTTTGAAAATTCGGCGACATTAATCGGTGATGTCGGTTATAAAGAACCAATTACAAAATCTTTAAATAAAGCTATGGATGCAGCTTACAATAAAATATTGGGTTATTTATAAAATAATTCATCTGTGGAGAAGTTGCTATAGATATTGTTTTTGCACAACCTTATTAGACGTATCACAATCTGGTTTAAAATCTCGGATGAGTTCAATATTTACAAAAAACTCCTTTTTAAAATTTAAAAATAAAAACCTATTCAATTAGGCATATTAGGCTAGAATACCTTATGTGTCTTGCATGAATAGGTTTTTATTTTTTCGCCAGAAGCTATCATTTCCACGATCAGCTGTATCTGATCCGAAGCTTGCTCTTGCGCTGGACATGCTGAATTACCTCGTAGCTCCAAGTCATCAATCCGCTCCTGTATAAATCCTAAAACCATTACGGATATTATTGCAACGAAGACCTCTTAATCTGATTCGGAGATTGATGGTTTTTGTGAACATTGCTTGACACTATCATTACTTGGCATGCCTCTTTTATGTCGGCATATTGGGTCAGATAAGCTTTTTCATTCTTGAAACACGTTCAATCATAATATTGTCAGCCATCGGCTCTTGCCATCCATGCTTTAGAATGTATAACTGAGACCTAAATTAACACCATATTGATGGTTCATACTGTGTGGTTCATTTGAAGAAATATCATATAAGTGCCCATTATGCAATGCAGTGTATTCTATCGTATTGCTTTGTCCAATACTAGAATATTGAAACCACGGTGTCAATACAAGACCGAGCTTCGGGCTCATTTGGTAGGTAACAGGTGCTTCGATTTTAAAACCAGGCTGGTTACCCAAATTATATTTAGTTCCATTGTTGCTGCTATTCATTTTGCCATTAAACATAAATTGTACAGAGGCATCAATGGCGCCATGAACTTTACTACCATATGTATATTCATAGCGATAACCTACAGGTAAATAGTTCCAGGAATATTGTTCATCGTAACCATATTGTCCGAGCATATCACGATCCCATTTGTGATATCCCACTCCAGCATAAACATATTGAGTAGCCTTTTTATCGATTGGCACGCCATAAGTAACTTCGGTGTCCGATACGGTATTGTTAGTGGTTCCAACGTATGGAGTAGATACATTTGTTATAATGTTTGTTATCGCACCATCATATACAGTGTTGCCGTGGCTGTGATCATAGGAAACTTTCCAATAAGCCGTTGTTTCTTTATCTTGAGACTTATAAGACAGATGATATCCTTTGAGCCAACCGCGTTCAGAGTCGCCAATAGACTCATTATAATTGAAATGCACATCTTTTCCAGAAACTTCCACGGCTTCAGTGTTGCTAGCATTTGCCATACAAATGCTGCTACTAATAGATAAAATTGCCGTACTCAGTAAGATAACTTTTTTCAAATAAAACGCCTCTTTTGATGTTTAGTATAGTAAAACTAAAATACTTGTTTAAACTTCAACACAAAAAAAGGAAATCCTTCCTAAAAATGTAGATTGGAGCAGTAAATGAACTCCTTGAAGGGTGCGCGTATGGGAGTCAACTTGGGATTTATAGACAAATTTGTTTTAGTGGATGGCACTGCGATAGAAAAATTACAAGTCTTGCAGCAATCGCCGATCCCGGTCAGCAAACAATTGGAAATAATGTTAACGCCAGCAAATGAAGTTTCTCGTCGCCTTATGGATGACGCTAATGAGGTGTGGTCAATGTACCCTAGTTTGATGGTTGGAAATAGTATTTTTAAACAAAAAACAAGTATGTGTATCTGAAAGAAGGTAATTAATCATGACGGAAATAAAAAATCACCCGCTATAGCGAGGGATATAGATTGATATTTTTATTGCTATGAGTTATAATTTATCTGTAAATATAACCAAAAACGCCCTGCGCTAACAGGACGTTTAGGTTGAATACGAGGCTAGGTAAGCATTTTCAAGATGAAAGCTATAAGTGCCACCACCTTGATGATGACCATTGGCTCTACTTCAAAATCCAAATGGAACTTCAAGGGATTCACCTCCTTGTATTCAATTTTGCGGCTCGTACGCTAATACGGGCCGTTTTTTATTATAACAGAACTCAAGCAGCTTATAAATAGGCTGCTTTTTCTTATGCTCAAATTTGAGTGAGGTGACTATATGGTAATAGATACAGATGTAGTGGGTGGGGTGATTGCAATAGGTGGGGTACTAGGAGGGGGCGTGGTTTGAATCTGTAAGTCCATGGTTTTTCCTTTAAAAGAAACCTTGGAAAAGTTGATTCATTCGATTGAAAAGCTAGAACAATCGCTAAATGCCGAACGAGAGGAACGGCATAAGCAATGAAAGCTTTTATTTGATTACAATACTTTTTTACAATACTGGCCAAAGTATCGCATATCATCAGAAGATACCGGCTTACCATTTTCGTGCGTACAAACGAAATCCGTTTTTGTATAAAATTTACCATATTTGAGTTTGCTTTCAGATTGGTGGATTTTCCTTATTCCTTTTACTTTATCTGCAAACGTGTAGCGGACGTGGATGACTTTGTTGTCCATGTCTATATTACCTCAGGTAAGAAGCTAGACATTCGCCCAGACGCATTCCTGTGTGGTAGGCAAGTCGAATAGGTGTATAGAATTGATGATCCATGTCGAAACGATTAAACATCTGGCGAAGCTCTTCTTCTGTGAATACCTTTGCAATCTCAAGCTCAGTCTTTTTGAATTTTGGCAGCCTAACATATTTCATAGGGCTGTCAATTAGATATTGATATGGCTGAACAGCACAAGGCTTTCTTTGTCCATCAATAATTCCTAAATCTATTCGCTAATACCAATAATTACCTTTTTTGTATTGAACCTTGCATACCCGTTCCTCTTTAGTACATATGTTCTGATCAATGATATATTTTTTGCCGCTCTCAAAAGAGGCGGCTTAAAAGTATTTATATTACGTAAATTGCAATAGTAAATTGAACAGAGATTGTAATCTATAATGATTCTCAACAAGTGTATACCTTATCCAAGAATGAATCAAAGAGCTCTGCTGGCATATGGTAGCCAAGCACCTTTCTTGGACGGCTATTGAGCTCGTCAGCAAAGGACAAAATCTCTTCCTCACTATATTGCTCAATAGATTCACCTTTTGGGATGTAATCTCTCAGTATCCCGTTGTGTCGCTCGTTACGGGGACGCTCCCAAGAGCTGTATGGATGTGCAAAATAAATCCTTGTTCCCCAGGCTTCAGCGTTGGAGAAGTTTTCAAACTCTGGTCCGTTGTCTGCCGTTATCGTCTTGAATACTTGTGTAAATCGGTCTCCATATTGCTCGTGAAGCTGAACCATCGCTTGGTTTATTCCAGAGCTGTTGCGCCCCGGAATTTTAATGGCAATGTAATGATCCGTAATACGTTCTACCATGGTAAAGACAACAGCTTCTTTTCCTTGGCGTTTTCCAACAACGGTATCGGCTTCCCAGTGTCCGAGCTCCTCATGCACATCTACAATAGCAGGACGATCATCAATGCTGCGGCCAAGTATTCGCTTATTCTTACGGTTCCATTTGCGGTGCTGTTTGCGTGAAAGAGCACGTGGCACCTCGAATACGGTAATCGGTAGCTTGCCAGCCCAAAGCATGTTATACAGGGTTTGGGTGCAGACCATCGCTTCCTTTGGAAACAGCTGATGCAGCTTGGCATAGACAACACATACATCCAAAGACCAACGCTTTTCACGGACTTGCTTGACGAGCCACTGAATAAAGGGTTCAACTAAAGCGGCATCGAGCTTGTAAGGTTTGCGGCAATGCGTGCGATGTTCCTTGTAGGCAGCTTGTCCACGTTTAGCCATGTATATGGGAATACGACCACGGCTGCCGGTACGCTTGGGCGTGCCGCGTCGTAATTCGTACATTACAGTAGTATGCGCACAACCGATTTGAGCAGCGATGCCCCGAAGAGATATTCCTAAACAATGTAGAGCTTGAATGCATCCACGCTCATCCAGTGTGAGATGCTTGCCAAGTTTACGAGAATCTTCATATGTGTTAGAATAGGACTGATTCATAATGATTGCTCTTTTGTAGATTGTTGTTTAGCGATTACATTCTAACACAAGGTTCATCATTATGGATTTTATTTTGTTTATTTGTTCAATTTCATTTTACAACTGACCAAAAATTGTATTATAAAATAAAAGATACACGCAAACTCACTAGGAATAAACAGCCCGCCACAAGGTAGATTTTTAGGTCTAACTTGTGGCGGGCTGTTGCTTTCAAATGCTTCTTATCTTATTTATTCATAAATTCTTATACCTTCATCTATTCTGAGCAATAATAGAGCAAATTACATGTTGATGGGCTATACCTGACGAATCACAATCGATAATTTTTTCACCGTAATATAAAATTTCCCAATCCGCATAAAACCTTGCTAAATCGCCAGATACATAAAAAAACTCATTTGCCTCCCAGTCAGGAGCAGTTTTTATAAAGGGCTTTTCTACAAAAACTAAATGTGCGTTAATCCCGCCCCGCGAGGTGTGTTTTTTGTAGTTTTCAAAATGTCTTTGTCTTTGATCCAATGGCAAAAATTGCAGACTTCCACTAGAATAAATCACACCATAATTTTTGGTTAGTTTATAGTCCATCATATTTGCATGCAAAATATTGACATTGCAGTTGCTTTCTTGGCTATATTTTTTTATTTTTTCTATCCCGGGAGCAGATATTTCTAAAGCATCCACGTCAAATCCGTTTTTTGAAAAAAATACCGCATCACGGCCTTCGCCGCTTCCAATATCCAGCAAGTTTCTATTTGTTATATTCCCCACGGAGCTCACTATATGCTTGGCCAGCAAAGAGGCATTTTTGCCCCAGTAATATTCCTCTTTTTCATATTGATCATCATATGGGCTATTTTTCGCTAAAAGCAGCTCATTCGTCAGCAAATAATCTATGGATACCCCTAAAACTTGTGCCAATAAAGGCAGCACGCCAATATCTGGAAGCGATTCTCCCTTCTCCCACTTTGAAATTGCTTGTGGTGTAACGTTTAAAAATCCACTCATTTTTTCCTGGGTATAATTTTTATTTTTTCTCAACGACAAAATTTTCTTGCCAAATTCTATACCATTTATCATATAATCCCGCCTAAAATCAAATTAACAGATCTGCTAACTTAATTCTATTCCTAAAACCATCGCCTGTCTAACAAGTATCATTTGAAATCGTTGCTTAAAAATCAACTATTAGTTGATTTTAGATAGGCGTATTATACGTATTCTTTATTCATAGCAAATAAAAAAATCCGCCCCTGCATCAACGGGAACAGCTGCAAAATTTAAATATTTAACTGTCGCTTTAACGAATTTTTAAGTGTCTATAAAAAGTTCACTTTTTGCTCTGTCATTCACGAAACGGCAACACAAATACTTCGATCATGATAAAGGTTTCATTCTTTTCAAGCTCTTCTTGCTCTGATAAAATACACAATTTAGATGCTTTGGGGATTTCATCGTTATCTTGTTCCATTGCATATAGGTGCAGCATCAGTCCTTCATTGGACATACGACTGGCCTCTTCTTCATCCTTACCAAACGACATACATCCCGGTAACTGTTCAATTTCATTTTACAGCTGACCTCTCTTGTTTAGATATCCAATTTATACGACATAAGCTTATAGAACCTGGCAAGAACCTGGCAAAATGTTTGCCAGGTTCTTTTTATATTAATTCATAGGTCTGATTCGGATCATATTTTCTCCCATTTCGTTTTATAACCCCAGTATCAATGAGACGATTTAATCTAGATGAAATCGTTCTAGTAGATTTCCCTGTCAATTGTTCCAATTCTAAGCGTGTAGTCTTTAATCGACTTCCCATAAATGATAAAATTTCTTTTTCTAAATCATCCAAGTCCCGCCAAGCATTCGTTCCCACGCTTTTGGCAGCTCTATCCTGCTGTCTTATCTTCCTTACTTCTATATTATTTTTCAGCACAAGCTTAACGGTTTGCCCCGGCTCCGTATAGACCGGTTCTTCTAAGAAAAAATCTGTCATATCCGAATAAATGCGCTTTACGCCCTCATTTAATTCACGTACCCAGCCAAATTCAGTTAAGACGCGAGCAATTCGAGGATTCCGCGAAAAACGCGTGTCCCGAATATTATCAAGCGTAACCAAATTTGGCAATCTCCCAGGGCTTTGAATTTCCAAACGATTATCATACATAGAAACCTTGATATAGTCTCCACTCATACCATACTCACGATGCGTCACGGCATTTACAAGGCCTTCTAACCAAGCAAACTCTGGATATTCCGGCACCATCCGAAACTTCCCAGTAACAGGATCCAATGCTGTAAATTCACGCAATTGAGTTGCAATCACCTTTTTAGCTTCATCAATAATACGTAACAAAGAAGCCTCTATATTAATATCCTTCACAATATTCATTGCTGTTCCTACACCGGCATGCTCTCCTTCATAACGTAAAAAACGAACTCGGCTGTTCGGATAAAATTGCATAATATTCTTAGCAAAAAGCAAAACAGCTGCATTTGTTAAACATTTTTGCCCATTACGTTCTATAAAAAAGCCCCGTGCACTAAATACTTGTGTTGTAGATAAATGTGTGGCACCTAAAACTTCTTTATAACGGCGAATAAGGTCTTCATCCAAATCTTCAAATGCAGCATTCATATTACACTCGTCCTCATAATGACGGGTGCTTTTACTATATTCCAAATTCCGAAGATCCTGCCCCTTTAATTCCCGAGTCTTATCACCAATCCGCAAAAAGGTCGAATCATTACTGGTACGGATAATTTGATCCACACTAGCATGAATGTGCAACAATAAAATTCGATCCACCTGACCAGCTGCATTAGTAACGTTCAAAAATTCCTCGTCATACCTAGGCATAGGCTTACAGCAATCCTTTTCGTGTATAGCTCTATCCAATTTATGTGACATATCTCTTTACCACCTCGATAATAATGATTGAAATATTCATGAACACCACGAGAAATAAAAAAGCCCCCCAACTTTGGGAGGCATTGATTTCACTGGTGTGACTGGCAGGAGTCGAACCTGCGGCCTATTGCTTAGGAGAATCCCGTACAATACTATTTCAACCTTTATTACATAAGGGCTTTACAGATATTTTTAACAAAATCTATTTATTTTTAATTCTTGGTATTTAAAGGTTCTATATGGTGTTTATTTTTATAATTGTGCCCATTCGGTGCCCACGATTAGAAATAAAATCGCTCCGATATAATCCTTACCCGTGCCGATCTCATTTATTAGCCTTTAATTTTAGTTTTTTAGATTGAACAATATATTATCCCAATCTTTTGGAAACCCCATACATTCTATATTCACGCATGGATTCTTTTCAATAAGCTCCATAAGACAAATAACAAAATCTTCCCATTCTGTTTTATTGTATACTAATCGGCCCACAACCAACAAAATAACAAAAAAGGTATTTTTATCTAAGTTCTGATGCTCTTTAAACAACCTTGGTGCAGATTGAAACCTAGCGTTGTAAATTCTATTATAATGCGCACATCGATTCCTTATATTGACCAATGCTTTCATCCAGCTCCTAAAAAAAACTGCATCTATTACATTATCTGTTGGCGATAGTGTCTTTGCAATTTCTTTTTGATCGACCTCCAACAAATTTGAATAAAACTTAGATAACATTCCAAACGTAAACAACTCTACCGCTACCCAAACAGGCATTTTACCATCATATCTCGCCTCATGGTGTTTGACAAAAAGTAATCGATTTTGTTGTTCTTTTTCTTTACAAAAAATCCTGTAAAAATCATCGTAATTCTGATAATTTTTAAATCTACTAGGATCCAAATACGACAATCCACCATAATTTGTTGCCAGATAATATGCAATCTTAGTTCTCAAAGTAATTTCTATCGTGCTGGTTACGTTCAAAACTAAATTTCTTAACTGTCCATCAAATTTGTACAACGCGTATAATTCTTCAAATCTTGTTCCGGTATTAAAAACATTATCTTTTCGCAATGTAAGCCCATATGCACTTAGTCTATAATAATTAACATTAGATAAAATGTTTTTAGCAAATGCCTCATCTTCTATAACCAAATTTCGTGATTTTAACAAATTGATTTGTTCTTGATATTCCAATGGTGGTTTCAAGTCCATTAATAATCTGATTCCTCTTTTCGGTTATAAAATAAAAGACCCACCGTGGTCCGCGTCACTGTGTTAACAGGAGAGGCTTGGTGGGTTCTGTCATTTATTATACTACAGTTTTTTATTTATTATCGCAAGTATATTAAATGGTGCTCATTGGTGTTTAGTAGTATTTATATGCGTTTTATGCTGTTTTATGCTGTTTTTCTTTCTTTTTAACCAACATCTAGTTTTTTCTTTAAGGCTTCTTGTAATATACTAGAAAAATTTATATGTTCTTTTTCAGCTTCTTCATTCAGCCAAGCTGGTATTGTTAAAGTTTTCTTTATAGCTTTTGTATTATATTTTTTATCATATGCCAGTTTATTGAATTTCACTAAAACGATACATTCATTTTTGTCTAACTCAATTTCCTCTGGGTTACTACTCTTAGGATATGCAGCTTCTTCCATTTCTTCTAAATATAAACCAATTGCATCTATAGCCATTTCATAAGCTATTTCTAAAGATTCACCTTCTGTATTGCATCCAAGTAAATCTGGAACAAATACAGAGTAACTGCCTGTTTCTTCTTTACGAAAAATTGCAGGATAAAAATGCTTAGCCATCTTGTTATCCCCCCTTATATATCATAACACGTATTGTAAATCTTTTTTAGACAAAGGGTACACTTTAATATGACTATATTTATTACTTTTTTAATACAGTATTTGGCATAAAAATAAAATAAGCACTCGGCAGTACCAGCGAAGTTCTTACCTAGGGCAAAGTAAGTATTTAACCTCTCATGCCAACTAAAACTATAGATATAAATCATACTTCTTAGTAAAATGATTTTTGTTATATATTTTTAAACTTCAAATGCACTATATACTGCATTTTAAACACATCGGAAATAAAAGCCCAAAACTTGTTCTTAAATTCCTTCTTCATATTTTTAAACATCGGATATTCCTCTAATACTTCGATTCGATTATCCCATAACTGAAGGTTTTGTGCATCACTAAGACCCCAGTTAAGAAAGGACTGCTCACCCCAGCCACTATTTTTTATTACCATTTTATTCGCCATTTTGATACCTAATGGTGAACTAGCATCAAAAATCATTTCACTTTCTGGAAAATGATCGGCAATTTTTTTAAAAACACCTTGCACGTCTTCTGATTTAAAATAATATAACACCCCTGCCGCAATGAATAAGATATTATCTTCAATGTGCAAATTTTGAAACCATTCATCTTCAAAAATAGAACCAACAATAAATTTGCGCCGATCATTTTCTCGAATGAATTTTCGTCGTAATTCAATTACATCAGGCAAATCAACGTCATACCAATAAACACTGCCGTTATCAATTCGATCAAAAGTGGTGTCTAAACCACAACCAAGATTGACAACAGTTGCCCGTGGATATTTTTTCAAGAAACAGTTAGTTACTTGATCAATAGACAAACTACGCGCAATCCACCCTTTTTGGCTGATTTCACTAAGCTTTACCGTAAGTGTTGAAAAATCATAATCAATTTGATTAATTATCTCTAATGCAGTTTTATCAATTAATAAAGGTTCCGGCCTTTGCGTTTCAACTGCTCGCCCCCATAACGGAAGCAATAGCGTCTTTTGAACATGCCCCAGTTCAATTGCTATTTTTTTTAACACGTTATTATCCTCCCTGTCTTAGTTTAATATACCTTGCCAACCATGATAGATAAACTTAATATAAATATCTAAGTGCTTCTCTACTTCTTCTTTAGAAATTCCACGCACTACAGTCTGTTCGATGATACTTAAATAATAATCAGCTATACTTCTGACAAAAAAAGGAGTAATTTCCTTATCAGGTGCGTTAATTTTTACCCAATCATACAATATTCCAGCAAAAACATCGACTAACTGATACTTAAAATTTGCAAGTGATGACCCTTGTGACTTAAGAAGCAATAACTGAATATCTTTAAAATGATTAAATACAAACATAATGACTACACTAGCATTTTTTCTTTGCACTTCTTCCGAATATGAGTCAATTCCCTTTGATGCTTCAACTTTGGCTAATTCTAAACCCTGATAAATTTTCCTTAGGGTTGGTTCTACAACTGCATAAAACAAACACTCTTTGTCTTGAAAATAATTGTATAAATTGCTTTTAGAAGTGTTCGCTCTTTCTGTAATTTTCCGTATAGATGCCTTCTCGAATCCATTTTCTAAAAACTCTTCTTTGGCTACCTCAATAATTCGTTGCGCAACTTCTGTTTTCATGTATTGCATATCTTTAAACTCCCATAATTATACTTTAAAAAGTACACTGTACTTTTTTAAGTATAATTATGGGCGCTGCTTTTGTCAATTATTAGTTTTGACAATCAACACCCCATTACCATTTCTCAGAATGCAAAGAATATTAATATATGATTTAAAAATATCACACAAACCATATAGCAGTCATGAAAACCTTAATCCACTGGATATATACTCTAAACTGACTAGTACGCCCCCAATAGAATATTTGCTGCGCTTATTCCTTTTATAAATGAAACTTTTCATCCCATCTATCTAACATTGATTTACCATCAAACACCTTGGCAGTAAGCAATTCTTCAGCCGAAGAAAATTCACAACCATTTATAATATCACAGACACCTATCCAATATGGTTTTTCTTGCTCATATTTAATTTGATAACCTATCATATGTTCTTTGGAATATTTATCATCTGAAAAATAAAAAGATATTTCATACATATTTTTCGCCATGTCAAAACTTCTCATAAAATCGCTATATTCAACATTTGCCATATTAATCAGCTCCAAACCTATAATTCATTTTGGTTTTAGATATTTATTTCTTCCTATATGATATCGCTTCTTTAAGATATCGTCCATCTGAAACTGTACAAAAATCCAAATAGTCTAGAGGCGACACACGCCGTAAATCGCGCCAAAACTTAGTTGGAAGAATCGGACAAATCCCCATTTCATTCGTTAGGCATAATCCGGCGCGTTCCATGCCATCCTTATTGCCTTTTCCTTCATAGACATAAACTCTACAGGAAATATAAAACCACTCACCAACTGTCCCCATATCAAAATGGTGATATTTCTCAACATCCGAACGTACAAAATTTATGTGGTTTGCGATCTCATGTGTACGATATCCGGACAATACGGCTTAACCCTAACAAAAGTGGCTGCATATGCATCTTCGGGTGTTACTGGAGAACTATATCTTCCGACAACAATCATAGGTTTATCATAGGTTACTAATTCCAATAATTCTTTTCGTGTGCAACCATCCCATTTGTGTGACATATCTCTTTACCACCTCAATAATAATGATTGAAACATTCATGAACACCAAATATGAAACCACGAGAAGTCAATACCACCCGTCTAACGGGTGGCTTGCTCAACGGCTGTAAGCCGTTATTACTAGGCAGCGTCTAAAGGCGCTGGCTTTCACTTTGTTCAAGCCACATTGCCTTTGCCACTTTGGCTGCTCCTAAAGGAGCTCTGTTGCCTGTTTATTTCTTAAATGGATCTGCGTATTCTTTTACGCTTAACTTGTCTAATGCTATATCCTTTTTATCTTGATCTTGGATGTATTTTCGTATTGTCATTTCATTTAATCCTACGGTACTTACATAATACCCCTCTGCCCAAAAGTGCCGGTTTCCATACAAATATTTTAGATTTGCATGTTTATCAAATATTTCTAATGCTGATTTTCCTTTCAAGTACCCCATAAATGTTGACACGCTTATTTTAGGCGGAATACTTACAAGCATATGCACATGATCCGGCATTAAATGTCCTTCGATAAGTTCTACTCCTTTGTATTTACACAATGTTTTCAGTATATCTCCTATATCTACTCGATATTGATTATATATTGCTTTTCGTCTATACTTAGGGGTAAATACTATATGGTATTTGCACATCCACTTTGTATGTGCCAAACTATTGGTCTTATTGGCCATAAGAATCACCTTTCTTCCCTTGATAGTGGCTTGAACACTTCTATTATAGGCAGAAAGGTGATTTTTTGTATAACTTTAGGCCCGCCACCCGCATAGCAGGTGGTTTTTTATTTCGCACGCTT
>Ga0183099_1000586_pt1 | contig 25370 bp, 23 predicted proteins | sample Biomet1_FD_127788 | JGI IMG/M metagenome (GOLD analysis project Ga0183099, IMG submission 127788) | Microbial communities from bioreactor (seeded with anoxic lake sediment) at LBNL, California, USA - Biofuel metagenome 1 | ecosystem: Engineered > Bioreactor > Anaerobic > Unclassified ...
GGAGGCGCCGCTCCCTGAAAAGGAGGACCTCCCTTGCTGGCTGGCGGATTTGCCCCATGCGGGGAAATGTGGTAAGATGCCCGTGGCAGAAACAGAATCGATTTGAGTGAAACGAGGCTTTTTATGTTTAAAACGGTAATTTTTGATCTGGACGGTACGCTGTTGGATACGCTGGGTGATCTGACAGACGCCAGCAACCACATCTGCGCCCAGAACGGCTGGCCTACCTTTACGCAGGAGCAGGTCCGCCATATGGTTGGTAACGGAAACCCCAAGCTGGTGGAGCGGTTCACCCCGGAGCGCGAGCGGACGCCGGAAAGATTGGCGGAGTCCCTCAGACAGTTCATGGCGTATTACGACCTTCACAAAATGGACCGCACGGCCCCCTATCCCGGCGTACCGGAGGCGTTGGCGGCGCTGCGGGCGGCGGGGATAAAGACTGCGGTCTTCTCCAACAAAGCGGACGCTCTGTGCCCGTCATTGGTGCGGCACTATTTCGGTGATGTATTCGACATCGTCCGCGGCAAGCGGGACGGCGTTCCCGCGAAGCCGGATCCCGCCGGGGTCTATGCCCTGATGCGGGAATTGGATGCTTTGGCGGCGGACACCGCGTACGTGGGAGACAGCGATGTGGATGTATTGACTGGACACAACGCGGGGCTCACCGTCTGCGGCGTCACCTGGGGCTTCCGGGGGCGGGAGGAGCTGGCCCGGGCCAGAGCGGACATGCTGGCGGGCAGCGGAGAAGAACTGACAGCGCTGCTGCTGGGATAAGGGCGGAGCTTTAGCCCCGCATGGTCCGGTTCCAGTTGACCGATGGGGAAAAATAGGATATAGTGTGCATATTGCAAAGAAGGAGTGATGTGGGATCATGCCGGGTATCTCTGTAATTATTCCTGTGTATCAGGCAAAAAAATATGTTGAAAAATGTGTGGAGAGTGTCAAAAACCAGACGTTTTCTGACTGGGAGATGCTGCTGGTGGACGACGGCTGCACGGACGGCTCGTCTCAGCTGTGCGACCAGTGCGCCGCCGGGGACGAGCGCATCCGGGTATTTCACAAAAAGAGGAACGGCGGCGTCAGCGCTGCCCGGAACCTGGCGCTGGATGAGGCCAAAGGCGACTATATAGCGTTTTTGGACGTTGACGACCGGTATGAGTGTCAGTGTCTGGAGACATTGTGGAATCTGCGGTTTCAGGCGGATGCCGACAGCGCCGCCTGCGCGCACCTGAATCTGTGGCCCGACGGGACAAAGCAGCCGGAGACGGTGCTTTCTGCCGGCGTTTACGACTCCACGGGCATCCGGGAGGGCATTGTGGGTCCCCTGCTGGGCGACCGGCTGACCCAGCCCGTATTCAACGGGTTCATCTGGCGGTTCCTGTTCTCCCGGGAGATCCTGCGCGGCGCCCACATCACCTTTGAAGGCGCGTATCTGGAGGATGAGCTGTTTTTAATGGAGTATTTCTGCCACGCCCAAAAACTGGCCGTGACGGACCAGCCTCTTTACCGCTATTTCCACAACCCCTCCTCCGCCACCCACAAGTACATGCCGGACTTCATGCAGGTCTTCGGCCGCTTTATGGAGCAGAAGGAGGCGCTGGTAAAACGGCACAGGCTGGAGTCTCTGCGTCCCCAGTGGCGGGAGAATTCCAACTGGGCGGGACTGCTGATCGCCATCGGAAACGAGTATGCCCATGGAAACAAGAAGCCTATCCGCCAAAAGCAAAAAGCTGTTCAGGCTCTGTGTGCGCGTCCTGAGATGGCGAGAGCCATCGAAACGCTGACGCCGGAGGGCGTGTCCTCCAATAAGCATCTGGTGGTCAAGCTGGTGAAGGGGAAGCATTTCTTCATGCTGACCCAAATGTACCGTTTGAAAAACGGCATCTGAAGAAACGGGGAAGATTGATCCATGTTTTCCATTAAAGAAAGTTTCCTTTTCACCCTCTGGACGGCGCTGTGCGGGGCCTATGAGGCCAGCGCGCTCCACCGGATGCTGGTGGCAGCGGGCCGCTGGTGCAACCTCCGGATCGACGAGTCCAGGATTCTCGGCATCCTGTGCCGGGAGGGTGCCGTGGCCCGCGCATGGAGCGGGAGCCGGACTTGTAATATTCTGAGCTTTTTGGCCAATCTGCCGGGAAATCTGCTCCATCTTCTGTACACCGCGATTCAGCGGCAGTTTGACCAGAGCATTTTCGCCGGACTGGCGTTTGCCATGGGAGATGAGACCGCCGTCGGAGAATCCTGGGTCATCATGGCGCTGTGGATCATCCCCTATAAGCGGTGGAGCAATGGCTATAGTCTTCTGGGCTTCGCGGCGCTGCTGATTCTGTTTTACGCGGGGTCCATGCGCCGATACGATACCTTCCGCCTGAATTTGAAATCCGTGGGGCCGTATGCCGCGGGGATGTTTCTGGCGGTGGTGCTGGGCGTGGCTTTGTCCACGTACCCCAGCCTCTCCGCCCGGTTTTTGATGTACCATTCCGCGTGCCTTTTGTGTGTGCTGGTGACGGTCAGCGCCGTGCGGAATATAGATGATCTAAAGCGTCTTGCCGCCGGGGGGAGCGCGGTGGTGCTGATTTCCTCCCTGTATGCGGTCTATCAGCGCATTCAGGGCGTGGAGGTCAACAAGTCCTATGTGGATGTGGACATAAACGCCGGGATGCCGGGACGGGTGGAGTCCTTCTTTGACAACCCCAATGCCTTTGCACAGGTATTGATTTTGCTGCTGCCCATCGTGCTGGGGTTGATGCTCTGCGCCAAACGGCCTGTTTTCAAGGTGATCACCGTCGGCATTTTTGTCTTGGGCGTCGGAGCGCTGGGCATGACCTACTCAAGAGCCAGCTGGATTGGCATTGCCTGCGCCATGGCTGTGGCGGTGTTCTTGTGGAAGCCAAAGCTGATTCCGCTGTTTGTCGCGGGGTGTCTGCTGGCTGTCCCCCTGCTGCCCAACAGTATCCTCAACCGCATCCTGACCATCACCAACACCAGCGATACTTCCACCTCCGGGCGCATTCCGCTCTATCAGGCGGCACTGGCCACCATCAGAAAATCCCCAGTCACCGGAGCAGGGCTGGGCACCGCCGCTGTACAGCAGTTCATCAAGGACAACAATCTCTATCACGCAAAGGCTCCCTTTGTCCACGCCCACGATATCTATTTGCAGGTCTGGATCGAAATGGGATTGCTGGGCGTGGTCTCCTTTCTGGGCGCCATGCTGCTGAACATCAAAAACGCGGCCCGGACCGTGCGGCACTGCGGCGATTCCGCCGCCCGCACCCTCACCTGCGCCGCCGCGTCGTCCCTTTGCGGCATTATGGTCTGCGGCTTGGCGGATTACCCCTGGAACTATCCAAGGATTATGAGCATATTCTGGTTTGTCTTTGCGCTGTGCACTGCGGGCACAAAGCTGTGCCGGCAGTGTGAACAAGAGGAGGAAAACCGGTGACAGGACAGATTTTGCCCTTTTTGATCGTGTGCCCGCTGGTATTTCTGGCCGGATTTGTGGACGCCATTGCTGGCGGCGGGGGGCTGATCTCCCTGCCGGCCTATCTGATTACCGGTCTGCCGGTCCACAACGCCATTGCCACCAACAAGACCTCCTCCGCCATGGGTACTGCCATCGCCACGCTGCGGTACGCCCGCAGCGGCTATATTCCCTGGCGGGAGGCGTCCGCCGGAATTGTGTTTGCTCTGGCTGGCTCCACACTGGGCGCGAAGCTTGCGCTGATGCTGGACGACGGTGTTTTTCGGATCGTCATGCTGGTGATTCTGCCGCTTACCGCGGTGTATGTCCTGCGGGGCAAGGCCCTGCAGGAGACCGAGGGAGGGGAGGAATACCCCCTGCGCAAGACTCTTGCCATCGTGATGGCGGCGGCGTTGGTGATTGGTGTGTACGACGGATTTTACGGCCCCGGCACCGGTACGTTCCTGATTTTGATCCTCACCGGGGCGGCCCACATGGATCTGCGAAAGGCAAACGGTGTCACCAAGGCCATCAACCTGGCCACCAATGTGGCGGCACTGGCGGTATATCTGTTCAGCGGAAAGGTGCTTTTGACACTGGGACTGACGGCGGGACTTTTCAGTATCGCCGGAAACTACATTGGCGCCCGGTTTTTCTCCAGCAAGGGATCAAAGTCGGTGAAACCCGTGATTCTGATCGTGCTGGGTATCTTTTTTATCCGCGAGTTGACGGAGATTCTGGGTTGACGGCGGAACGGTTGAACTAAAACTCCACGGCTGCGGCGTAAATGCGCAGAGAAGAGGTATTTATGAGGATTTATGACAGCATAGAGGAATTGATTGGCAACACGCCGCTGGTACGGCTACATCACATCGAATCTCAGTACGGTCTGGATGCCGTACTGTTGGCGAAGCTGGAGCGGTCCAACCCCGCGGGCAGCGCAAAGGACCGGGTGGCGGCGCAGATCATCGCGGCGGCGGAGCAGGCGGGCAGTCTGGTTCCCGGCGGCACCATCATCGAACCCACCTCCGGGAACACGGGAATCGGTTTGGCCGCCGTGGGCGCGGCGAAGGGGTATCATGTGATTCTGACGATGCCGGAAACCATGAGCGTGGAACGGCAAAACCTCATCAGGGCCTACGGCGCGGAAATTGTTCTGACACCCGGAGAAGAGGGAATGTCCGGCGCGGTAAGGAAGGCGGAGGAACTGCAAAGGGCCACGCCTGGCAGTATCCTTGGGGGCCAGTTCGAAAATCCCGCCAATCCGGAGGCGCACTATCGCACCACCGGCCCTGAAATCTGGGCGGATACCGACGGGCAGGTGGATGTGTTCGTGGCCGGGGTCGGTACCGGCGGTACCATCAGCGGAACGGGGAAGTATCTGAAGGAGAAAAAACAGAGCGTGAAGGTAGTCGCCGTGGAGCCGTCCCGGTCACCGCTGCTGAGCGAGGGTCACGCGGGCCCCCACAGTCTGCAGGGGATCGGCGCGAACTTTGTGCCGGGGAATCTGGACCGGACACTGTTGGACGAGATCATGCCCGTCACCGACGAGGATGCCTATGCCCTTGGCCGCGAGCTGGCCCAAAGTGAGGGCCTGCTGGTGGGTATTACCTCCGGTGCGGCAGTCTGGGCGGCGATCCAGCTGGCAAGACGACCGGAGAATCGCGGCAGGACCATTGTGGCGCTGCTTCCGGATTCGGGCGAGCGGTATCTTTCCACCCCCATGTTCCGGAACTGAGCCGACATCTGACTTTGCGCGGAGAGGTGCGGATTATCCCTGCCTGCCAGCTGCCGCAGCTTAAATGAACCCCTCCGCCGCCCACGACGGCCCCGTTCCCATTGGAACGGGGCCGCGTTTTCTCTCGACCAGACTGTTCCAGTTCTTCCAGCTTTTGCGGGTTGTAACTTTTTGTAACTTCCTGTATCATTTTTTATAGGAATTTCCAACAAAACGGAAGACACGGCGCCCCGAAGCCTGCTTTACCGCTTGGGGGCCGGTGCAGAAAGGACGATCGGGATGATGAAGCGGAAAATCATAACAGGGCTGTTGGCGGCGGCGCTGACGGCCGGCGCCGCCGTCCCTGCCGCGGCGGCTCAGACGGTGCCGGTACAGGTGGACGGTGCGGTGCTGGGAACGGTGAATTATCTGGAGAGCGGCGTGACTTATGTTCCCCTGCGGGCGCTGCTGGACGCCTTCGGCGGCTGGGAGATTCACTGGGATACGGCGAAGCGGGCGGCCGTGGCCAGCTGCGGGACGACCTATCTGGAGGCGAACCCTGCCGCCGATACGGTCACAGTGAACGGGCGTACATACAACGGCGGCGTCACGGTACGGTCCGGGCGGACCTAGTCCCCCTACGGCTCACCACCACCGCCTGCGGCGGCGGTGTTACGTGGGATGGCGCGTTCGGCGGCGTGGCGGTGACGTCTCCAAACGCCGCGTATGATGCCGGGGAATTGTACTGGCTGTCTCATATCATCAGCGCCGAGAGCGAGGGAGAACCGATGGAGGGACAGGTTGCCGTAGGCAATGTGGTGCTGAACCGGGTGGCTTCCAACGAATTTCCGGACTCCGTTCGAGCGGTGGTGTTCGATACCAAGGACGGCATCCAGTTTGAGCCGGTGAGCAACGGCACGGTCTACAACACCCCCGCCGCTTCCGCCGTATTGGCGGCTAAGCAGGTGTTCGACGGCGCGGAGACGGTGGGGAACTGTATGTACTTCTATGCGCCCGCTTTGTCAAAGGGCCTGTGGGTCAATGCCAACCGGACCTATTACACCACGATCGGCTGCCATCGGTTCTACCTTTGATTGACTTTTTTTCGCGTCGGGGCTATGATAAAGGCAACATTGAAAAAAGGAGCCTTTGTGCCATGTTGTTTTCCAAACATCCCAGAACGATTTACGCCAATGCCCCTGCCCACGAGGTAATCTGCCAGTTCCGGTTTCCAACGATCCTTGCGATCAATGACTCGGAACCCGCAGCGTTTCAGGACGCGATCCGGGAGGATTTCCCCCAGTTCATTCGGCGGGAGGACACGGCTCCTCCCCAGGTGGCGGGCCTCGGCGGGCCCAACCCCCAGATCAAGCAGCAAAAGCCGGTGACGAACTATCACTTTGTCGCCGCCGACAATCTGTGGAAGATCAACCTGACCCAGAATTTTATTGCCCTGTCTACTTTGCGGTATACCGGATGGGGGGATTTTGCGAGAGAATTGGACAAGCCTCTGGCAGAGTTTATCCGCATTTACAAGCCCGCTTATTTTGAACGGGTAGGGCTGCGGTACGTGAACATCATCTCTCGCGAAAAGCTGAGCCTGCGGGACAGCGCGTGGACGGAACTGATCGCGCCGGCATATCTGGGTGCCATGGCGGAGCCGGATGTGCGGGAGGAGGATGTGCTGAACAGCGCGGTGGATCTGCAGTGTAAGCTGGATTCCAGCTGCGCGGCGAAGGTTCACGCCGGACCCGGCCGTCTGCGGGCGAACCAGCCCGACGCGCCCCAGGACACGGAGGTCAAATTTATCTTCGACATGGACCTGTCCATGGGTGGACAGGTGAGCTGCAATCTCTCCGCCGGTGCGCTGGAGACGCTCCATGCCCACGCCACAGAGCTGTTCGAGGGAGCCATCACCGATACCCTGCGGACGGCTATGAAGCCTGAATAAGGCAGAATACGCGCTTTTTCGGAATATGACGGTATAAGAAAAGCCGGCGGGGAGAATGTTTCATTCTCCCCACCGGCTTTTTTTAGTGCACGGGCGTCTGCCGCCGCCGCGGAAATACGGCAGGACAGAATATGACTGCGCGGACGGAAGCCCATCTTACCGATCGGAAACGCTGCGCATTTTTTGAGCCAGCCGCTTTGAGATGGCCAGCAGGGACTCCTCGTAGTTTACGATCTGACACCGGTGCCCTTCGTCTACCAGAACGGCCAGGTCGCCGGTGAGAAGGCCGTCCTTCATGGTTTCAAGGCACGCGCTTTCCAGCTTTCCGGCAAACGACACCAGATCGGGCAGATTATCCAGTTGTCCCCGGCGGCGCAGAGCACCGGTCCAGGCGAAGATGGTGGCGGTGGAGTTGGTGGAGGGCTTTTCCCCAGCACGGTAACGGTAAAAATGGCGGGTGACGGTGCCGTGGGACGCTTCAAACTCCATGGACCCATCCGGAGACATCAGCACGGAGGTCATCATGGCAAGGGACCCAAATGCCGCGGCCACCATGTCGCTCATGACATCACCGTCATAATTCTTCAGCGCCCAGACAAACCCGCCCTTGGAGCGCATGACCCTGGATACCGCGTCGTCGATTAGCGTATAAAAATAGTGGAGGCCCAGAGCGTCAAACCGTTCCTTATAGGTATTGGCGAATTCCTCGTCAAAGGCTCTGCGGAACTCCCCGTCATATTCCTTAGAGATGGTGTCCTTGGCGGAGAACCACAGGTCCTGCTTCGTATCCAGCGCGTACTGAAAGCAGGAGTGAACAAAGGCGCGAATGGAGGTGTCCGTGTTGTGCTGACCCTGAAACACGGCGGATCCCTTCGTTTGAGCGATGGTGAGTGTTTGCTCCCTGCCGCTGAGCCCCTTGAAATTCAGAGTGGCGATGCCAGGTTCGTCCGTCACCAACTCCACGGCCTTATACATGTCGCCATAGGCATGTCGGGCCACGGTGATGGGCTTTTCCCATCCCGGCACCGCCGGACGGAGAAAGGGCAGCAGAATGGGGGCGCGGAACGCCGTCCCGTCCAGTACGGCGCGGATGGTTCCGTTGGGTGAGGGCCAGATTTCCGACAGGTGATATTCCTCCTGCCGATGGCGGTTGGCGGTGATGGTGGCGCATTTGACCGCCACGCCCAGCCGCTCCGTGGCATTGGCCGCGTCAACGGTCACCTGATCCCGCGTCTCGTCCCGATGACCAAGACCCAGATCGTAGTATTCCGTTTTCAGATCCACGTAGGGCTTAATCAGCTCATCTCTAATGATCTGCCAGAGAATGCGGGTCATCTCATCCCCGTCCATCTCCACCAGAGGTATCTTCATTTTGATTTTTTCCATATTAGCTGTTCCTCTTTCGATAGTAGTTCATCAGGCAGCCGTCCAACAGAATTTCCCGTTCGTCCTCCGTCAGATTTTGTAGGTGGAGGGTTAGGGACTCCGTTCCCCCGCCGCTTCGCAGCAGCGTGGCGGGAAGCGCTTCCTTCCCGGCGGCAAGGGCCTCCCGGACGCCGGGGATGAAGATGCAGTCGCCATTTTCACCGGTGAAATCCTCTTCCAGCGTGAAGGGTAAAATACCCCAGTTGATGCAGTTGGAGCGGTAGCGCTTTGTGGCAAAGCTCCGGCAGAAGTTAGCGCAGCCCCCCAGAACCCGCTGGCAGGACGCAGCCTGCTCCCGGGCGGACCCGTCGCCGGGCTTGTTGGCATAAATGGCTGAGCCGAATTGCGTGGTTTTCAAAAGCGCTTCCCCATCGCCCACGCGGTTGAGAAGAGAGGTCAACGCCGCCGGAGCTTTTCCCGACAGACGGTCTGCTTCTGCCATCGCTGCGGCCTTAGCACGGGGCACGTATTGCGGTTCCCGGCGGGACAGTGTGAATTCCGCCAGACGCAGAGGGTTGGAACGGTAGGACGAGGTCTCGCCGGAGGGAATCAGCTCGTCGGTGGTGGTGACCTCATCCCGCAGGACCGCCGCCAGTTCCACCAGCAGGTTGTCCGCCAAAGGCTGGATCTCCGGCCAGTCTGTTATATTCGGCCCCATCACCAGTTCCGTCCCCGGCTGGGGATTTCCGATGCCGTTGTATACCCGTTTTTCATAGGGGGAGGCATCGAACCGGTAGGGGAGGGGGCGGATGTCACAGTCCGTCTCCGTGGCAGGGGTGATCTTTCCGCCGTTCCGGGCGGTGGCAGCGATGGAGCGGGCGTCCATCAGGCACACGCCAGAAAACTGCCCGTCCCCGGGCTTGCTGCCCTCCCGGTTTGGGAAGTTGCGGGTGGTATGCCGCAGGCTCAGAGCGTTATTGGCGGGTACGTCTCCCGCGCCAAAGCAGGGACCGCAGAAGCTGGGCTTGATGATCGTGCCGGTCTCCAGCAGGTCTGCGGTGACGCCTGCCCGGGTCAGGGCCAGACTCACCGGCACGCTGGTGGGATAGACGCTGAGGGAGAACCCGCCGTCTCCCACGCCGCCGCCTCGCAGGATGTCCGCGGCAGCGGTGATGTTGTCGAAAAGTCCGCCGGCGCAGCCCGCCACGATGCCCTGATCGGCCCAGACACCGCCATCCCGGATCTTGTCCGTAAGCCGGGGCTTGACCATGGGCCAGCGCTTTTTTTGCGTCCCACTCCACCGCGGCCAGAATGTCGTCGGCGTTATCCAGAAATTCCCGGATGGGCCAGGCGTTGGAGGGGTGGAAGGGAAGCGCGATCATGGGTTTCACTGTGCCGAGGTCAATGGAGACCATGCGGTCATAGTAGGCGTCCTCGCCGAGGGTGAGGGGATGATACTCCCCAGCCCGTCCGTGAGTTTCGTAAAACTGCTTCACAGTGTCATCGGTTTCCCAGATGGAGCTGAGGCAGGCGGTCTCCGTGGTCATCACGTCGATGCCGTTGCGGTAGTCTATGGATAGGGAGGCAATTCCCGGTCCCGCAAACTCCAGAACCCGGTTGCGGACAAAGCCGCTTTCAAACGTGGCCTTCACCAGAGCCAGAGCCACATCGTGAGGCCCAACGCCTATTTTCGGCGCGCCGGTGAGGTACACCAGCACTACCTCCGGATAATCGGCGTCCCAGGTGTTTTTCAGTAGCTGCTTGCAAAGCTCCGGGCCACCCTCGCCAACACCCATGGTGCCAAGAGCCCCGTACCGGGTATGGGAGTCGGAGCCAAGGATCATCTTTCCGCAGCCTGCCAGCTGTTCCCGGGCATAGGAGTGGATGACGCTCTGGTTGGCGGGGACATAGATGCCTCCGTACTTTTTCGCAGCGGAGAGGCCGAAGGCGTGGTCATCCTCGTTGATGGTGCCGCCCACGGCGCACAGGCTGTTGTGGCAGTTGGTCAGCGCGTAGGGCAGGGGAAATTCCCGCATACCGGAGGCTCGGGCCTGCTGGATGATGCCCACATAGGTAATGTCGTGGGAGACCATGGCGTCAAAGCGAATCTGAAGCTTGTCCTCACCGCCGGAGACATTGTGGCTCTGTAAAACAGACCAGGTCAGAGTGCGCTTCCGGCCCTCCCCCGGGGAGACGGATGCGGTTTCGCAGGGGACGCCGTTGGAAAGGAACACGCCGGAAGAACACAGCGCGATCATGAGAGATCCCTCCTGAGACTGCTGGTTTTGCAGTCAATTTTTATTATTATGTAATAGTTACCTTAATGTAACACAAAAACTTAGACATGAAAAGTAAAAAGTGGCGGAAACAGGGCTTTATCCTGCATTTTCGTCGAAATGACCGCGAAAGTGAGACGGCAAGGCGAGAACTTTGTCACCGTCTTCCGAAAGCAAAAACCGCGCGGACAAAAGCAAACGCCTTTGTCCGCGCGGCAAAATTCGGTTTATACGTAGGTCTGATGATTCACGTCAAACACGCCCCGAGTGGTAATGCGCAGGGACGGAATGACCGGCAGAGCCATGAAGCTGAGGGTCATGAAGGGATCGATACCCGCTGAGACGCCCAGAGCATAGGCTTTTGCTTTGGCATCCTCCAGTTCCCGGTTGACTACCGTCAGCGGCTCTTCGCTCATAATACCGGCGATGGCCAGCGGTACCTCAGCCACGGATTTCCCACGATCCAACACTACGATGCCGCCGTTTAGCTCCACCACCCGGTTTGCCGCAGCGGCCATGTCCGATTCGTTGGTCCCCACGACGATGATGTTGTGGGAGTCATGGGAGATGGAGGTGGCCACCGCGCCGGACTTCAGGCCGTAGCCCTGAATGTAGCCGATGCCGATGTGGCGCGTGTTTTTGTGCCGCTCCACCACGGCCAACTTCAGCACGTCGTATTCCGCGTCGATGCGGTCGGAGTACCCCGCGTCCACCGTGGTGATCTCGCCGGGGACCATGCCGATGATGCCCCGGGGGCGTTTTTCCGTGAAATCCTCCGCTGTCAGCGTTCCCACATGGAACGTATTGTGGGAACGCTCCACCAGATACGGCTCGATGGGCGGCACGGGGAAATCCTTCACCTCGCCATTTTCCACAAGGAGCTCGCCCCGCTTATAGACCTTTTCAATGTTGAACTTCTCAAAGCTGTCGATGATGACAAAGTCGCCCAGATAGCCCGGCGCGACGGCTCCCCGGTTATTCAGCAGGAAATACCGTGCCGCATTGTGGCAGGCCACCTTCACAGCCGTGATGGGGTTTGCTCCAAGGGCGATGGCCCGTTTCACGATATAGTCGATATGGCCCTTTTCCAAAAGGTCGTTGGGGTGCTTGTCGTCGGTGCAGAACATGCAGCGCTCGGAGTATTTGTCGCACAGAAGCGGTACCAGCGCCTCCAGATTTCGGGCGGCGGTGCCCTCCCGGATCATAATGAACTGACCCCGCTGCAGCTTTGCGATGGCGTCGCTGAGATCGTGGCACTCGTGGTCGGAGTAGACCCCGGCGGCAATATAGGTATTCAGATCGTTGCCCACAAGATCCGGTGCGTGGCCGTCGATCTTCTTGTGATGTGCCTGAGCCGCCACAATTTTTTCAACGGCCTGCTCGTCACCGTTGATGACGCCCACGAAGTTCATCATCTCCGCAAGGCCCTGAACTCTTGGGTGGTCATAGAAAGAGTCGATGGCCCGATAGTCCAGAATCGCCCCGGATTCGTCCAGAGGCGTCGCAGGGACGCAGGAGGGCAGCATAAACCGCACATCCACCGGCAGGCCTTCCGTGGCCTGAAGCATATACTCGATGCCGTCCGTTCCCATGACGTTGGCGATCTCGTGGGGATCGGTGATGACGGTGGTGGTTCCGTGGGGCAAAACGGCCTTCACAAATTCCCGGGGACTGACCAGAGAACTCTCCAGATGAATGTGGGCGTCCAGAAAACCGGGCAGGACAATTTTCCCGGAGCAGTCCTGTTCCGTCTCGCCCTCGTACCGGCCCATGCCCACGATCAGCCCCTCGGCCACGGCGATATCGGCCTGACACAGCTCGTTTGAGAACACATTGACGTAGGTGGCGTTTTTCAACACCAGATCCGCCTTTTCCCGACCGGAGGCGGCGGCAATGATGCGCCGCTTTTTCAGCAGCTTTCGGTTGATCTTACCCGCATAGCTCTCAGACATGGAACCACTCCTTCTCAATATTAAATTTGCTTATCTCTAAGAGTAAGAAAAATAATGGCAATTAATTTGAGGAAATTATACGCGCAAAAGATGCGGTTGTCCAGAGAGAAACTGAGAAAATTTTTTTGTTGCATAAACTGCTTTCAATTCTAAGAATTTCTGGTATATTAGAAATAATAGATATACTAAGAAAATTGCCGATAACGGCACAGGGAAGGGGCTTTTTTATGAGTGGAGCACTAAACGCAAAGGCCTATGATGTTATGGATTACGGTATGTATTTGGTTTCCTCGACCGCCAATGGCAAACGGCACGGCTGTATTGTCACCTCTTTTGCGCAGGTTACCTCGTCCCATCCGCCTCGCTTTATTGTTACCTTAAATAAGGACCACGCTACTACTGATGCGATCCTGTCTGCCGGCGCTTTCTCTGTGACGCTGCTGGCGGCGGACTGCCCGGAGGAAATTATAAACACCTTTGGTTATAAATCGGGCCGGGTGGGGGACAAGTTTGCCGGGTTCGAGGCAAAAACGGATGAGGCAGGCTGCCCGTATCTGACGGACCACATGGTGTCCCGTGTCAGCTGCCGGGTGGTGGAAAAGCTGGAAATCGGAAGTTATCTGCTCTTTGTGGGCGAGGCCAATGAGGCGGAGGTCCTCGCCGGGGGAGCTGTTTTGACGCTGGACGCATTTTCGAGCCGCGGCAAAAGCACGCCGCCCACGGCCACCGTGGTACGGGAGATGGTGGGCAACGGATTCCGCTGCACCGTCTGCGGTTATATTTACGAGAGCGAGACTTTACCGCCGGACTATATCTGTCCCGTCTGCCACGCACCCGCCAGCAAATTTGTTCCGAACGATTAAGGCCCATCGCGGGAAAGCAAGCATAAAGGCGTCCGCTATAAGCGGACGCCTTTATTGCTACTTCTTATCCCCGGTTTCTGAAAATACCCATGGGCCGAAAAGGGTGGCGGGCTCTTAAAAAAGAATAGCGGCTTTTTCTGCGAGAGCAGACAACGAACTGGCTGTCTGACACATTTTTACATACAAAATACACATAAAATCATTGAATGTAGCATAAAAAACGGAATATTTTTATAAAGTTGATAAACGGATTGAACTTCCTGTTGACTTTTTTTAATTAAGCGGTTATCGTAGGAAAAAACACTGGCGCAACAGAGCGCCGAGAGGGGAGAAAGCCATGACGATGCGTATGCGTACGAATACCGCCATGACTTCCACGGCAGCATTTGCCGCGGATGCTTTCTCCTGCGCCCGCGCGGATTTCCATACTGCCATTCTGATTCTGGACGCTGCGTTTGCGGCGTCCATTTTTGTTGTCCTGCTGGCTCTGGTACTGGTATCTCTGCTGGGCTTGCTGAACATTACCCTGATTAGCCTGATTACTCTGATTAGCCTGCTGGTTCTGCTGGTAGTACTGCTGATTTCTATGCGCCTGAAACGGTGACCTGCGTCTGATATTCTATTTTGGAAAAATCAGAAGCGGCTCCGCTGTCAGGCGGAGCCGCTTCTCTTTTTTATATGTTCAGTCTGGTAAAAATGAGAGGATGATCGATTATGGGAGTTTTAAAGTTCGTGCTGGCAGTCAGTCCCATCGTGTTTGTACTGGTGGGGATTCTGGCGTTCAAGAAACCGGCAATGAAAGTCGCGCCGATGGCGCTGCTTTGGACGCTGGCTCTGGCCTTTACCTATTTCAATGTTACGGGTCTTGGCTTCAAAGAAAATGTCGCGGCCTATGACGCCTTGCTCTGGAAGGGCATCAAGGAGGGTGGAAAGATCGTTGCAATGATCTTCGGAGCCTTCGTCATTCTGAATACGCTGAAGAGAACCGGAGCGATCGAGGACGTGAAAAACACCGTGGCCCACATCTCCGGCAGCGACCGCCGGGTGCAGCTGATCGTGGTGGGCCTGATGGTCCCCATTTTTCTGGAGGGCGCCGCCGGTGCTGGCGCTCCCGCAGCCATCGCGGCTCCGTTTCTCGTGGCGCTTGGCTTTGACCCGGTGATTGCCATTGCGGTGGCGCTGCTGGGTGATGCAACCCCCTGTTCTTGGGGCGGTGCGGGACTGACGACCATTACCGGCGGCGCGGCCCTGGTGGACGCAGGTGTTTCCACCGCAGCGCTGAATTCCGCCATGGTGGGCCGCATTCATATGTTCGGCGTGATGGTCATTCCCTTCATCATGGTGGCAATTGCTTTCGGCCGCAAGGGCTTCAAAAACATCGTCCCCTACCTCTGCTATGCGGGTGTTACCACGGGTGCCACCATGTTCTTCCTTAGTAATTTTATCGGCCCCGAGGTCACTTCAATGGGTACCGGCATCATCTCCATTCTGTTTTCCGTGGCCTACGTGAAGCTGGTCCCCATCAAGACTCCCGAGGAGTTTCGCTACAAGACACCTGAAAAGGCGGAGCGGAAGTACAGCGCATGGCGTGCCATGTCCCCGTACATCTACATGCTGATCCTGCTCCCCGTCGTGCGGTACGGCGTGCCTGCTTTTGTTAAAAACGGCTTTGCGCTGATGTGCACCTTCGGCTACATCGTCTGGGTGGACGCGGTGATCTTTCTCTGCGCTGTGCTGGGCGCCATCACCCTGGGTATGCGGGCCGAGGACTTCGGCGGCGCAATCACCGGCGTCACCGGCGGCGGCTCTGTCACCGTGGTTCATCCCGGCAGGGACGGCAATCCTCCGGTCTATGAGCAGGTCAGCACTGCCCAGGCGCGGGCCATGGAGGGCCACACCTTTTTCGCCGATGCCTCTGCCAGCATGAAAAACTTTCCCGGCGCGGTGGGGAAGGCTTTGCGCCGCAGCGAGTTTGGCTCTGTCTGCAAGAGCACGATCGGTTCTGTCTGCCCTGTTTTGGTAACCATGGGCAGCCTGCTGGTTCTGGCTTATATTATGCAGTCTAAGACCACCGGCATGATGAACCTCATCGCCGGCGATATCTCCAGCCTGGCCGGCATGTTCTACCCCGCCGCCGCTGTGTTTATCGGTACTATGGGCTCCTTCATCACCGGGACGGGCCTCGGCTCCAACATCATGTTTGCGGGGATGCACACCCAGGCAGCCACATCCCTGGGGATGAACCCCATCACCGTATTCGCGGGACAAAACGCCGGCGCGTCTTTGGGCAACCTGATCTGCCCCAACAATACCGTGGCGGCCTGCGCCACCGTCGGACAGGTGGGCAACGAGTCCAAGGTCATGCGCAAGACCCTTCCCGCCTGGGGTATTATACTGACTCTGTACATGGCGCTCGCCATGGTATATACTCTGGTGGTGTTCCCCAGTTTCGGGATGTAAGCGCGAAGATCAAATATGCAATCGACTGGGAGAGGGGGAGCAATCCCCCTTTCCCAGTGAATAAAATCAGGAGGAACGTATAGATGAGAACAAGAAAAGTCGGTGTGATTGGTTTGGGTCATGTGGGCGCCCACGTGATGTATTCGCTGGCGGTGCAGGGCATTGCGGACGAAATTTTTTTGGTGGACCAAAATGAGGCAAAGGTCAAGAGCGAGTGTCAGGATCTGTTTGACGCCGTGGCTTATCTGCCTCACCGGGTAAAGGTCAGCGTGGGCGATTTCCCGGATCTGGGAGACTGCGACGTGATCGTCAACTCCACCGGTAAAATCGACCTGCTCCGGGGCAATCACAACCGGGTCACGGAAATGGACTTTACCATCCCCGCCGTCCGAAGCTATGTGAAGAAGATCAAGGCCAGCGGTTTTAACGGCGTGCTGGTCAACATCACCAACCCCTGCGACATTGTGACGCGGGAGCTGGCGCTGGGACTGGATCTTCCCAAGGGCCGTGTTTTCGGTACCGGCACGGGGCTGGACACCGCCCGCCTCATCTCCACGCTGGCCCGCCAGACCGGCATCGACCACAAATCCATCACCGCCTATATGCTGGGTGAGCACGGCAACGCGCAGATCGCCGCATGGTCCGCCGTGTCCTTCCGGGGCCGCAGTCTCGACGACTGGGCCAAAGCCGGCGATCCCCGCTTCCGGTTTGACCGGGAGGCCCTTCAGAAGGAGTCGATCGGCGCGGGCTGGGCCACATTTTCCGGAAAGTTCTGCACGGAGTATGCCATCGCCACCACCGCCGCCCGGATGGTCCACATTGTTCTGCACGACGAGAAGCAGATCATGCCCGCCAGCGCGGAGCTCTGCGGCGAGTACGGCGAGTCCGGCCTCTATGTGGGCGTCCCCTGCGTCATCGGAAAGGATGGCGTGGAGGAAGTGGTGGAGTTGCCGCTGAGCGCCGAAGAAAAGGCTGCGTTCCACAACTGCTGCGAGGAAGTGCGGCACAACATGGAGCACCTCAAGGAGATCTGATTTTATTTCCAAAAGAAAGGCCCATGGATAACACAAGGTTATCCATGGGCTTCTTTATACGGTTTGGAATCAGACGAGCGTATCCAGAATGGACTTGAAGTCCGCGATGATGTCCTCCGGGTCCTCAAGACCCACACTGATGCGGACCAGCCCCTCGCTGATGCCGGCGGCTTTCAATTCCTCAGGAGTGTAGGTGGAGTGAGTCATGGAGGCGGGATGCTCCACCAGCGTCTCGGCGTCGCCCAGAGACACGGCGATGGTACACAGCTCCAGCTTGTTTAGCGCGGCGGCTGTGGCGGCGCGGTCGGATTTCAGTTCAATGGACATCATGCCGCCGGCCAGCTTCATCTGCTTTTGCGCGATTTCGCGGCCCTCAAAATCGTCGAGGCTGGGATAATAGACCTTTGCCACGGCGGGGTGACCGTGAAGGAACTCCGCCACCTTCTGGGCATTGGAGCAGTGGCGCTCCATGCGAATGCTGAGGGTCTTCAGGCCCCGGGCAATCAGAAACGCGTCAAAGGGACTCATGACCGCGCCGGTCATGTCCTTCAGCCCGAACATCCGGCACTGGCCGATAAAGTCCGCGCTGCCCACCACAAAACCGGCGATCACGTCCCCGTGGCCGTTGATGTACTTGGTGGCGCTGTGAACCACCACATCCGCGCCCAGCTCCAGCGGCCGCTGGAGATAGGGGGAACAGAAGGTGTTGTCCACGATGACCCGAATACCGGGGTTGAACTCATGGGCGGTTTGGGCGGTGGCGGCAATGTCGATGATCTTCATAGTGGGATTGCAGGGCGTCTCAAAATAAACAACCTTCGTATTACGGGTCAGGTGTTTTTTGAGATTTTCCGGCTTGCTGAGATCGGTAAAGGTCACATGGACGCCGAACTTGCTCATACCGTGCATCAGCAGGGCATATGTGCAGCCGTACAGCGTTTCATCCGCCAGAATCTCGTCGCCCGCCACCACGGAGGTCCAAAGGGCGGAGGAGATGGCGCCCATGCCGGAGGCGGCAGCCAGGGCGGCCTCGCCGTTTTCCAGAGAGGCCATCTTTGCCTCTACCTGCGTCAGGGAGGGGTTGCCGAGGCGGGTGTAGATGTATCCGCTCTCTTTACCGGCGAATCGTGCGCCGCCCTGTTCCACGGAGGCGAACTCAAAGGTAGAGGACTGATAGATGGGGGTGCACAGGGAACCGGCACTGTTGACTTCCTTTCCGGCGTGGATCTGGCGGGTTGAGAAACCCAGCTGCTTTTCGTTTTTCATGGAACCATCCTTTCATCAGGCCCGCAGAGCGGGCAAATTAACAACCGCGGCTTAAAAGTTTATTTGCTTGGGTATGGCGGGGAATGGATGGCGGCCGTATCTAAGAAAAATGACCGACTTATCCGAAAACTGTGCAATACTGCCATACATGTTTAAAATGGAAAAGAGAATTTATACACTATAACTACAATATAGCACCTTCTGAGAGAAGGCGTTAGCAAGTCTTTTCGGAAATCAGTTGCAGAATTTTCAGATAATAAATTGACAAGGTTCCCAAAAATTTTTATAATAAAAGGAGTGAACAGATTCGGAAGGAGGGGATCCGATGACATTCCAGCAACTCTCTTACGTGGTAGAGGTCAGTAAATGCGGGTCTATCAACAAGGCGGCGCATAACCTGTTTCTGTCCCAGTCCGGGATATCCACCGCCATCCGGGATCTGGAGGACGAGCTTGGCATCCACTTTTTCAACCGCAGCAACCGTGGCGTGGAATTTACGCCGGAGGGGGAGGAATTTGTCTCCTATGCGATTTCCCTGTTGGAGCAGAAGCGCCGGATCGAGAGCCTGTACACAAACGACCGGTTTGCGCCTGCTCCGGTGCGCTTTGCTGTCTCCACCCAGCGGTATCCCTTTGCGGAGGATGCTTTTTTACGCCTGCTGAAGGCCATGGATGCGCCGGGCTACAGCTTGTCTATCCGGGAGACGGGGATGGATGGGGTCATTCAGGACGTGTGTGAGCATCGGGCGGACGTGGGCGTGATTTTTCTCTCGGACCTGACGGAAAAGATCATCCGCCGCCGGATGGACGCTCAGGATGTGGAATTTCACGAACTGGCGGCGGTGCCGCCCTGCATCTATGTTCACAGGGATCATCCGCTCACGGGCTGTGCTCCATTGACCGAGAAAAGGCTTTTGGAGTATCCATATGCCTGTTTTGAGCACGATCAGGGTGCGGCGGCGGATTTTTCGGAGGAATATCAATTGCTGTCTGACCGAAAACCGGCCAGAACTATCTGCGTCAACAGCCGCACGGCCATGATGGAGGTACTGGCGGCCACGGACGCGTTTACCACCGGCAGCGGACTTCTGACCGCGGGTCTGAGCGACGAGCGGGTGATCTCCATCCCGCTGGAGGGCAGGGGCAATGTGCGCCTGGGCTGGCTTCGGGCGAAAAACACCAAGTCCACGCCTCAGGCGGAGCAGTTTCTCCGCCTGCTGGCGGAGGCCACGGCGGACGCCGCGGCCTATACCCGTACGCTTCAGGAGCGGCGGGTGGTTCGGCGGGGATGACTGCGCATTTCCACAGAGGCACGGCAAACATTTTTATGCAGATCCGACCGCCTCGTCCGAAAGGCCGGGGCGGTTTCCTCCTGCGAAAGTGCAACGCGTGTGATACATAATATAAAATATGCCAAGGAAAACAGGAGGAGTAACAGCGTGGAGGATCATCAGAAGGAAAAATTCAACCGAATGACCACGGAGTCCGTGGGGCGGTTGATCTGTGAACTGGCCGTGCCCTGCGTCATCAGTATGCTGGTGACGTCGGTCTATAATATGGCGGACACTTATTTTGTTGGAAAGCTGAACAGCAACAGTGCCACCGGAGCGGTGGGGGTGGTGTTTTCCCTGATGGCGGTGATTCAGGCCATCGGGTTTTTCTTTGGCCATGGGTCCGGCAACTATATTTCCCGGAAACTGGGCGCGCAGGACAGGGCGGAGGCCAGGCGGATGTCCTCCACCGGGTATACGCTGGCGCTTTTGGCGGGCGCGGCCCTGTGCGTACTTGGGGAGATTTTCCTGACGCCCCTTGCCGACCTGCTGGGAGCGACCCCCACCATCCTGCCCTACGCCAAAGACTATATGCGGATCATTCTGACCGGCGCACCGTGGATGACGGCGTCACTGGTGCTGAACAACCAGCTACGGTTTCAGGGCAGCGCAGCCTATGGTATGGTGGGAATCTCAGTCGGGGCGGTGTTGAATATCGGGCTGGACCCCGTCTTCATCTTCGCACTGGACATGGGCGTTGCCGGCGCGGCGTTGGCCACGGTTCTCAGCCAGTTCGCCAGTTTTTGCCTTCTGCTGTGGCAATGTGGACGGGGCGGAAACCTGCGGCCCCGTCTAAAGGAGACGCAGATGAAGCTGTTTTATCTGAAAGAGATTGCCCGGGGCGGTCTGCCGTCTTTGGCCCGGCAGGGCCTTGCCAGCCTTGCGGCTGTCTGTCTGAACCGGTCCGCCCGGGGCTACGGAGACGCCGTGATCGCCGCTATGGCGGTGGTGACCCGGGTGATGATGTTCGGCGGCTCCGCCCTGATCGGCTTTGGACAGGGCTTTCAGCCGGTCTGCGGATTTAACTACGGAGCGAAGCTCTATCACCGGGTGAGGCAGGGCTTTTGGTTCTGCGTGAAGTGGGGCACCGCGTTTTTGGCGGTGGTATGCGCGCTGGGCTTGGCCTTTGCACCGGAGATGGTTGCGCTGTTCCGGAACGACCCGGAGGTGATCCGGGTGGGGGCGCTGGCCATGCGGTGCCAGTGTGTGGGATTTCTGCTCTCCGGGTGGGTGGTCATCAGCAATATGACGCTGCAGACGATCGGAGATACCGGACCCGCAACGTTCCTCGCCGCGGCCCGGCAGGGAGTGTTTTTTATTCCGGCGGTGCTGTTCCTGCCGCGGATATTGGACCTGTGGGGCGTGATTCTGGCGCAGCCGGTGGCGGATATCCTGTCGTTTATCACGGCGGTGCCGCTGATGCTCAAAGCTCTGAGCAGAATGAAGGCGGCGGCCGCTGACACCGGAGGCAAAACAGTTGACAATTTCCCGCAAACTGGATACAATAGAGATTCAGCAAAAACCCATGACAACGCTGATACTATAAATGTGAAGGAATGAAGAGTATGGAACAGGACAGAAGACAAGTAGAGGCCATCACATCCCGTGATATCGATTTCGCCCAGTGGTATACCGACGTTTGCAAAAAGGCGGAATTGATTGATTACACCAGTACAAAAGGGATGTTTGTCCTGCGCCCATACGGTTACGCCATCTGGGAGAATATTCAGAACATTCTGGATAAGGAGTTCAAGAAGACAGGGCATACCAATGTCTCCATGCCCCTGCTGATTCCCGAGTCCCTGCTGCAAAAGGAAAAGGAACATGTCTCCGGCTTTGCGCCCGAGTGCGCGTGGGTTACCATGGGCGGCAGCGAGAGGCTGGAGGAGCGGCTGTGCATCCGCCCTACCTCCGAGACGCTTTTCTGCGATCACTGGAGCCGGGTTGTCCACTCCTGGCGCGACCTGCCGATGCTTTATAACCAGTGGTGCAGCGTGCTGCGGTGGGAGAGGACCTCTCGCCCCTTCCTGCGTCACCGGGAGTTTTTGTGGCAGGAGGGACACACCATCCACGCCACACCCGAAGAGGCGATCAGCGAGACGGAGATGATTCTGGAGTGCTATGCCTCCTTCTGCGAAGACGTGCTGGCCATGCCGGTGATCCGGGGCCGGAAGACGGACAAGGAAAAGTTTGCCGGGGCGGAGGCCACCTATACCATTGAGTGCATGATGCACGACCACAAGGCGCTTCAGGGCGGCACCAGCCACTATTTCGGAAACGGCTTCCCCAAGGCCTTTGACATTACCTTTACGGATAAAAACAACCGTCTGACCACCCCCTATGAGACATCCTGGGGCCTTTCCACCCGCATCATCGGGGGCATCATCATGACCCACGGCGACGACAACGGTCTGGTTCTGCCGCCCCGTATCGCCCCCGTTCAGGTGGTAGTCATTCCCGTGGCGATGCACAAGGAGGGCGTTCTGGACGCGGCACAGAGCCTGAAAAAGCGTCTGCTGGACGCGGGTGTGCGGGTGAAGCTGGACGATTCCGACAACTCCCCCGGCTGGAAGTTTGCCGAAAACGAGATGAAGGGCGTGCCCCTGCGCGCGGAGATCGGCCCCAAGGACATTGAGGCGGGACGGTGCATCGTGGCGCGCCGGGATACCGGAGAAAAGATATCCGTGTCGCTGGCAGAGCTGGAGACGACAATTGTAAAGCTGCTGGACGAGGTGCATGACAACATGTATGCCATGGCCCTCAAAAACCGGGAGGACAACACCTTTGACATCAAGTCCCCCGCCGAGGCAAAGGCGATTGCCGAAGGCAAGGGCGGTTTCCTCCGCTCCAAATGGTGCGGCTCGGTGGAGTGCGAGATGGCCATGAAGGAGCAGGCGGGCGTTTCTTCCCGCTGTATGCCTTTGGTCCAGTCCGGAACAGAGGGCGTGTGTCCCGTGTGCGGCAAGCCCTGCAAAACCGACATCTACTGGGGCGTCGCATATTAACGGAGAAGGCATTCCGCCGGTTCGGTCGGATGATATGGAACGGAAAGCCCTCTGAATTGCAGTTGCTTAGATCCCTTTTCATTTTCCCATAACAATGCTCCCTGATGTAGGAACCTACATCAGGGGGCATTTTGTCGATTGCCCGGTTTCGCTTGATCTGTCCGAGGGAACCCAGGGAACGCAGCAGCCTTACATACTCCCTGGGTTCAAAAAAATCCGGGACGGATTATTCCGCCAGATGGAGAATGGCAGTCATTTCCTCGGGGCCGATCTTCACGAAATTGCCAAAGGGGAAGCCGCCGGGTTTTTCCGCCCGGTGAGCTGTCATGCCCGGGATGTCCGCCGCGTTGGCGCCCACCTCCGACAACGTGGCCGGCATCCCGATGGACTTCAAAAACGCCCGGAACCGTGCAATGCCCGCCTTGGCAGTGATCTCCGGGTGGACAAAGTCCATGTCGCAGTCCCATACCCGGACGGCGAACTGAGCAAACCGGTTCACGTCGTGGGGCAGAACGTACTCCATCCACGCCGGCATGACCACTGCCAGACCTGCGCCGTGGGCGCAGTCATAGAACGCGGAGAGCTCGTGCTCAATCTGGTGGCTGGCCCAGTCCTGAACCCGGCCTATGCCGCAGGAGTTGTTGTGAGCCAGCATTCCCGCCCACATGAGGTCCGTTCGGGCGGCGTAATTACTGGGATCCTCCAGTGCTTTCGGCACGGCGGAGACAATGGTTTTCATCAGCGCCTCGCACAGCCGGTCCGTGACATCCACATCCGGTGTATTGGTGAAATACCGCTCACAGATATGGGCGATCATGTCCGTCGCTCCACTGGCGGTCTGATAGGCAGGCAGGGAACAGGTGAGCCGGGGGTCCAGCACCGCAAATTTCGGCCGGATTAGATCCGACTTCGGGCAGCCCCATTTCAGATTTCCCTTTTCCAGAGTGATGACGCAACTGTCGGATCCCTCAGAGCCCGCCGCTGCGATGGTCAGCACCACTCCTACCGGCAAAACATCGGCGATGGGCGTTTTTCCGGAAAAGAAATCCCAGAAGTCGCCGCTGTAGCCCGTACCCATGGCGATGGCCTTCGCCGTGTCGATCACGGAGCCGCCGCCCAAAGCCAGCAGAAAGTCCACGCCCTCCTTCCGGCAAAGCTCAATCCCCTCATAGACCTTTCCGCTGCGGGGGTTGGCCTGCACACCGGAAAGCTCGGCGAAGGGGAATGCCTGCCGCTTCCAAAGAGGCGGTCACCGCGTCATAGGCCCCGTTCCGCTTCACCGATCCGCCGCCGGTAACCAGCAGGGCCTTTGTGCCGCCGAACTGCCGCACCAGCTCTCCAGTGCGGCGCTCCTCTCCGTCGCCGAAGGCAAACAGAGTAGGAGAGTAAAAAATAAAGTTATCCATTTTAATACCCCCGCTTCAGATCAACCAGGTGGTCCAGGGGTTTGCCTTCTGCGTATTTCTCCAGATTTTCGCAGAACATGGAGACCGTTTTGTCGCAGGTGTAGCCCAGAGTCATGTTGCCCGCCACATGAGGCGTCAGCAGCAGGTTTTTGGTGTTCCACAGGGGATGATCCACGGGCAGAGGCTCCGGCACCATCACGTCCAGCGCCGCCCCGGCCAGTTTCCCGGAATTCAGCGCCTCCATCAGCGCCTCCTGATCGATGGCGGTGCCGCGGCCCACGTTTACCAGAATGGACGAGGGGGACAGCCGTGCGATGCGCTCTTTGGTCATAATTCCGATGGTCTCCGGTGTGGAGGGCAGGGACATGACGAGGATATCGGTCTCCGAAAGGACGCTGTCCAGCTCCGTCATAGGGACGACCCGGTCATACACATCGTCGGGGACCCGCCCGCTGCGGTTTACGCCGGTGATGGACGCGGGGCAGAGAGCCCGGGCCCGCTTTGCAAAGGTGGTGCCGATGTCGCCGGTACCCAGCAGCGTCAGGCGGCTGCCCTGAATGGAGCGGATGGGCAGGTCGTTGGTCCATCCATGATTTTGAATGATCTTTGTATAGTCCGGCATTTTCCGCTGAAGCATCAGCGTTACCATCAGAATGTGCTCCGCGATGGTGACGCCATAGGCCCCGGAGGAATTGGTGAGCATCACGCCCTCCGGGAACCGGAACGGCGGCTGATAGGGGTCCACGCCCGCATAGGAGCAGCAATACCATTTCAGATCGGGCGCCTCCTTCAAAAGGGACCGCCAGTGTCCGAACAACACCTCACAGTCCGCAATTTGCCCGGCGGCGTCCTCCTTGGTCTGGTAGTAGCGGACGGAAAATCCGTACTTTTCCGCCACGGCGTTGATCTGCTTTTTGTGGGCCTCCGTGATGAATTCATTGACGACGCAAACAGTATGGCTCATTTCAATTCCTCCTGTATTTTAAGATAGCTGTTGCAGCGTTTGTATGATTTTTTCGGCGCACCGCATGCCGTCCGCCGCAGCGGAGAGGATGCCTCCGGCGTACCCGGCTCCCTCGCCGCAGGGATACAGGCCCCGGAGTGTACTCTGTCCCGATTCGTCGCGGGGAATACGGACGGGGGAGGAGCTGCGGCTCTCTACTGCCGTTAAAACCGCGTCCGGTGCGGCGTAGCCCCGGAGCTTTTGGTCAAGAACCGGGAGTGCCTGAGCCAGCGTGTCGCATACGAAGTCCGGCAGGCATTCCCGCCGGCTTGTCCCTTT
>Ga0183099_1000587_pt1 | contig 25333 bp, 39 predicted proteins | sample Biomet1_FD_127788 | JGI IMG/M metagenome (GOLD analysis project Ga0183099, IMG submission 127788) | Microbial communities from bioreactor (seeded with anoxic lake sediment) at LBNL, California, USA - Biofuel metagenome 1 | ecosystem: Engineered > Bioreactor > Anaerobic > Unclassified ...
TGGTTACAAAATTCGCGAAATCGATTTCGAGTAGAATTCCAAAAACAATTGTGTTCCATTAGATGCGCGTGTTGGATAACAGAAATTCTTTGTCGAAATAACAACTGGATCAGAATAGCATAAGAAAGAAATATGCTTACATATGAAACAGTAATACAAACAAACACTGTCAATGACATAAAAATGTTTTAATTAAACTATATTCTGGCCCTTTTCTTCTGTCCAGATGTATAGTAAAATTAATTTAACGGTTCTACCGAGTACCAGTGAGGATAGAGCTGATGGCGCAAGGGAACCGCCTCGCGTCAACCCCGTGGATCTGCTTTAATTTTATCGGAAGCAGCCACTGTTTATATCAGTTGGAGGAGAGAGAACAATATGGACATCGGAGCAAGCATTAAGAGACTTCGGAAATCCCATGGCGAAACACAGCAGCAACTCGGCGAGTCTGTTGGCGTCGTTCAGCAGTCTGTCGCCGCATGGGAATCCAACCGTTGCATGCCGGACATCGCATCCCTGGTTGCGATTGCGACGCATTACAACACATCGACCGACAGCATTCTCGGACTGACCGAGGAACCAAGCTATCTGTTCGACACGGAGGGCATGCAGTCGTACCGTAACGACGTTGCACTGGCCGACCGTCTGCCGGGCGAGATCCGTGAAGGCGTTCTGGCGTTGATTCGCCTGGAGCGAGTCAAGTACGGTCGCTGAAACAGGATTGTCCTCCGCCGGCCCGGGAGGAGGAAACACACAAAGACAACTCAGATTCCCGTAGGCCAAACAACAGGGAACAGACGAAGCACAAACGCTAGAGACCGCGCGTTTGAAGAAGTTTGTTTCCTGTTTCTTTGTTTCTTCTTTCGTGAACGAACAAAGCGCACTGAATGGGATCGGCGCGTTATACAAAGTCTTTTTCGGTTTGTTTGGATTTCCTTTGTTTTGCGGGAAAACCGCACATCATTTCGATTATACTGCATACACACATACATTATGCAAAAGGGTTGCATCCCGTCATTCGATCATATATAATGCACATAGATCGTTTCTTGTGTTCAACTCTCAATCTTTATGAGGTGAATTTATGGATTACAAAGCCATAGCGGAGCAGGTGGGGCCGCGCGTCGGCGCCACGCAGGAGTGGATTTTTCATGTTCTACGGGAAGGCATCATCGGCGGCAAGCTGCCGGGTGGCATGCAGCTCAAACAGGATGAGATTTCCGCTGCGCTCAACGTCAGCCACATCCCCGTACGCGAGGCACTCAGAAGACTCGAAGCGCAGGGGCTTGTCCGCATTCACGCAAACCGCGGAGCCGCGGTGACGGAGCTAACGCGCGGCGAATTACTGGACATGATGGAAGTGCGCGCAACGCTCTCCGTCATGATGATGCGCGGTAGCGCGCCGATGCTTACGAGAGCGGATTTTGACGCGCTGGACGAGATCGTTCGCCTGCAACGCGAGACCTCGGTGGAGGACATCGTTCGCTCAGAGGAACTCAACTACAAGTTCCACGAAATTTTGACCTCGCACGCGAAGAACTCGATGGCAAACCTCTTGCTCGAATTGGTGCATGCCAACATCGACCGATATCTGCGCGCCAGCTTTTATGGAACGCAGCAGACGCGCGAGGTTTCGATCAATGAGCACGAGGCAATCATCATGACCTGCAGAGAAGGAGATTTTGACAGCGCCTGCAATCTGTTGCGCGATCATATTCTGAATGCGAAACAGTTCATTCCGAATACGATGAAGTAACTGTCTGTACGATCATATTCTGAATGCGAAACAACTTATTCTATTAATAATGAAGTAACCGATATAAGCTCCACTCAACAGGCTCAAACGCGAGCCTGTTTTTTTCGCGCACATTTTTACGATTATCGTAGACTGATGTAGCATTATATATAGGAAGAGGAAATGTAGCGCATTTCAGATCGCAATTACTACGGCATTCCTCACTAGAGTGCGCGTGCGCTGCCAATACACGGAGTTGCGCGCAAAGAAAAACTGTGATATACTCCGTGAGCGGCAAAAAAAGCGTAAAAAACGTTGGATTTCATCAAGATCGGACGTAAAATTGCGCAAGACGCATATTTCGACCATCTACGCGTGAAATTGCCCGATTGCGGGCAAACCCTGCAAGGCTGTAGTTGCGAAAATTGTTTTCGAAATTCGTGAAATTCTTCTTGCAATCCCTATTGATACTGTGTAGAATAAGACTGTTCGCGCCACAAAGGCGATGCTTTTGTGCGTGAAAGGGATGAACGGGAGGTTGCCGGTTCTGCCATCCGGGTAATTTCCGCTCAGACCCAACGTCCGTATTACGGGCGAGGGTGAGTCTACGGAGCGATTCGTGTAAGTCCCGAACGAGTTTAGCGCACAGCCGAGAGGCTGCGCCTGCCTTATGAAGAAGGAAACACACGGCTTTGTGTACCGCCCCTATTACGAAGGAGGATATCAATAACATGGCAAACAGAATTCGCATCAAGCTCAAGGCGTATGAAAGCTCTCTGATCGATCAGAGCGCGGAGAAGATCGTTGAAACCGCCAAGAGAACCGGCGCGCAGGTCAGTGGCCCGATCCCCCTGCCCACGGAAACGGAAATCGTTACCATTCTGCGCGCAACCCACAAGTACAAGGATTCCCGCGAACAATTCGAGATGCGCACACACAAGCGCCTGATCGACATTCTCCAGCCGTCTTCCAAGACCGTTGACGCGCTGATGAAGCTTGATCTCCCCGCAGGTGTTGACATCGAGATCAAACTGTAACCAACCGGAGGTAAACATGAAGAAAGCCATTTTGGGCAAAAAGATCGGTATGACGCAGATGTTCCGAGCTGACGGTACCATGATCCCCGTGACAGTCATCGAAGCCGGTCCCTGCCCCGTCATCCAAAAGAAGACCGTCGGGACGGACGGATACGAAGCTGTTCAGGTAGGCTTTGGCGAGCTGCGTGAAAAGCTCTCCAACAAGCCGAGAACGGGGCATTTTGCCAAAGCGGGCGTGAAACCCCTCCGTTATATGAGAGAGTTCAAGCTCGACGACGCGAAGAACTACGAAGTCGGCCAGGTCATCAAAGCGGACGTGTTCGCAGAAGGCGACAAGATCGACGTGCGCGGCGTAAGCAAAGGTAAGGGATTCCAGGGCGTCATCAAGCGCTGGAACCAGAGCCGCGGTAAAATGACACACGGTTCCCATTTCCATCGCGCCCCCGGTTCTATGAGCGCAAACTCGAGCCCGTCCCGCGTATTCAAGCACAAAAACCTTCCCGGCCACATGGGCAACGAAACCGTCACCGTGCAAAACCTCGAAGTTGCGCGCGTCGACGCAGAGCGTAACCTGCTGCTCGTCAAGGGCGCGGTCCCCGGCCCGAAGGGCGGCCTCGTTTCTGTAACGAGCACCGTGAAGTAAGGAGGAGCAAGAGAATGCCTAAAGTAGCAATTGTCGACATCACCGGCAAAAAGGTCGGCGAATACGAGCTCTCCGAAAACACTTTTGGACAGCCTGTCAATCAGTTCGTACTGCACGAGGTCGTCAAAGCGCACCTCGCCAACTGCCGTCAGGGCACGCAGAGCGCACTCACCCGTTCGGAAGTCTCCGGCGGTGGCATCAAGCCCTGGCGTCAAAAGGGCACCGGCCGTGCCCGTCAGGGTTCCACCCGTTCGCCCCAGTGGCGTCATGGCGGTGTGGTGTTCGCGCCCAAACCCCGCGACTACAGCATCCGCGTCAACAAGAAGGTCAAGCGCCTCGCAATGAAGAGCGCGCTGTCCGGCAAGGTTCTCGATAACGAACTCGTTCTCTTCAACGAGCTGAACCTCAAGGCACCCAAGACCAAAGAGATGGTCAAGGTTCTCGAAGCCGTCAAGGCAGAGCAGGCCCTCATCGTCCTGCCGGAACCCAACGTCGCTGTGGAACGCGCTGCGCGCAACATCCCCGGCGTAAAGACCACCCTGGTCGGCACCCTGAGCGCGTACGAGATTCTCAAGTATAAGGTGCTGATCCTCACCGAGGAATCGGCCAAGAAGATCGAGGAGGTGTACGCGTAATGAAGAGCGCCTATGACATCATCAAAAAGCCGGTTCTGACCGAGAAATCTTACGATCAGTTCGCGAGCAAGACCTATACCTTCGAAGTGGACAAGACCGCCAACAAGATCGAGATCAAGAAGGCAGTCGAAGAGATCTTCGATGTGGAAGTCGAAAGCGTGCATACCATCAATCGCGACGGCAAAATGCGCCGCCAGGGGAATACCTCCGGCCGCACGCCGAGCAGCAAAAAGGCCTATGTGAAGCTCAAGGAGAACTCCAAAGGCATTGAGTTCTTCGACAGCATCTCGCAGTAAGGGGAGGACGAACCATGGGTATCCGTAAAATCAACCCGATCACGCCTGGCCAGCGCTTCATGACGGTCTCTACATTTGAAGAGATCACCAAGAAGACGCCGGAACGCTCGCTGGTCGAAGATAAGAAGAAGAATGCCGGTCGTAACGTCACCGGCAAGATCACCGTTCGCCACCAGGGCGGCGGCGCGCGCCAGAAGTACCGTATCATCGACTTCAAGCGCAACAAGGACAACGTCCCCGCGAAGGTCTTCTCTGTGGAGTATGACCCCAACCGCTCGGCGAACATCGCGTTGCTCCATTATCTCGATGGCGAAAAGCGTTACATCATCGCCCCGCTCGGCCTCAAGGTTGGCGACATGATCGTCTCCGGCGAGACCGCCGACATCAAGGTCGGCAACGCACTCCCGATCGCGAACATCCCGGTCGGCACGATGATCCACTGCATCGAGCTCAAACCCGGCAAGGGCGCGCAGCTCGTCCGCTCCGCGGGCAACGCGGCGCAGCTGATGGCAAAAGAAGGCGCGTATGCGCAGGTTCGTCTGCCCAGCGGCGAAGTGCGACTCATCCCGATGAACGCGAAAGCCACGATCGGCCAGGTCGGCAACATCGACCACGCGAACATCCAGATCGGTAAAGCAGGCCGCAAGCGTCACATGGGCGTCCGCCCGACGGTACGCGGCAGCGTAATGAACCCCTGCGACCACCCGCACGGCGGCGGCGAAGGCAAGAGCCCGATCGGCAAGCCCGGCCCGGTTACCCCGTGGGGCAAGCCCGCTCTTGGGTACAAGACGCGCAAGCATAAGAACCCGACCAACAAATACATCGTGCGCCGCAGCAACGGCAGCGGTAAGTAACGGGAAGAGGAAGGAGATAAATAATGAGCAGATCAATTAAAAAAGGTCCGTTTATCAGCGAGCGCCTCCTTGGGCGCATCGAAGCGATGAACGCGAGCGGAAAAAAGACTGTCGTCAAGACTTGGTCTCGCGCCTCTACCATCTTCCCGCAGATGGTCGGTCACACGATCGCGGTGCATGACGGTAAAAAGCACGTGCCCGTATATGTGACCGAGGAAATGGTCGGCCATAAGCTCGGCGAATTCGCGCCGACGCGCACGTTCAGAGGACACAGAGGCTCCGAGAAGTCCTCTTCTGCGAAGTAAGGAGGAACGAAGCAAATGGCAACCAGAATGAGAGAAAAGTCGGCCAAACGCGCGGCAAACGCCGAAAAGCGCCCGCACGCGACCGCAAAATACATTCGTATCTCTTCGCGTAAGGTGAAGGCCGTCATCGACCTGATCCGCGGCAAGAGCGTCAAAGAAGCCGAAGCAATCCTGCTCTACACGCCGAAAGCGGCAACCGAGCCGGTAGCAAAGCTGCTCAAGAGCGCGATTGCGAACGCGGAAAACAACCTTGACCTCAACCGCGAAGAACTCTTCGTCGCCGAGATCTACGCAAACCAGGGCCCGACCCTGAAGCGTTTCCGGCCGAGAGCGCATGGCCGCGCAAGCGCAATCCGCAAGCGTACGAGCCACATCACGGTCGTGCTGGATCAGGCGAAGTAAGGAGGAAATGAACTATGGGTCAAAAAGTTAATCCGAACGGGTTCCGCGTTGGTGTCATCAAGGATTGGAACACCCGCTGGTACGCCTCCAAGAAGGATTTCGCCGATTTCCTCGTCGAAGATCGCAAAATTCGCGACTTCGTGAAGAAGAAGTATTATCAGGCCAGCATTTCGCGCATCGAGATCGACCGCGCGGCTGGCAAGACCACCGTGAGCATCTTTACCGCGCGTCCTGGCCTTCTCATCGGCAAGGGCGGCGCCGGAATCGAGAACATCAAAGAAGACATCAAGAAGACGATCGGCAAGGACGTCAGCGTCAACATCATGGAGATCCGTGATCCCGACGCAGATGCACAGCTGGTTGCGGAAAACATCGCGTCCCAGCTTGAGAAGCGCATCAGCTTCCGCCGCGCGATGAAGCAGAGCATGGGTCGCGCGATGCAGAAGAATGGCGTCAAGGGAATCAAGCTCATGGTCTCCGGCCGTCTCGGCGGCGCGGAAATCGCGAGAAGCGAAGGGTACCATGACGGATCCATCCCGCTGCAGACGATGCGCGCGGACATCCAGTACGGCTTTGCGGAAGCGAAGACCACCTACGGCCGCATCGGCTGCAAGGTCTGGATTTACAAGGGCGAGCTGCTCGGCAAGCGTGGCGCTTCCGACAGGCGTGAGGAAGGGGGCAAATAACCATGTTGATGCCGAAAAGAGTAAAGCGCCGCAGAGTATTCCGCGGCCGCATGAAAGGTAAAGCCACCCGTGGCAACACGATTTCGCAGGGTGAATATGGCCTCGTCGCGATGGAGCCCTGCTGGGTTACCAGCCAACAGATCGAGGCGGCCCGTGTCGCGCTGACGCGTTACATCAAGCGTGGCGGTCAGGTCTGGATCAAGATCTTCCCCGATAAGCCCGTTACCGAAAAACCCGCTGAGACCCGCATGGGCAGCGGCAAAGGCTCCCCGGAATACTGGGTTGCCGTCGTGAAACCGGGCCGCGTCCTCTTTGAGATTGCTGGAGTCGAGCAGGCGGACGCTTACGAAGCGCTTCGTCTTGCGATGCACAAACTCCCGCTCAAGTGCAAAGTAATCAAGAAGGAAACCGAAAAGGGTGGTGAAACCGATGAAGGCAAATAAGTTTCGCGATATGACAAACGACGCGCTTACGGCTCAGGAAAAAGAGCTCAAGAGCGAGCTGTTCAATCTTCGCTTTCAGTCGGCTACCGGCGGTCTTTCGAACCCGAATCGCATCAGCGAGTGCAAGAGAGACATTGCCAGAGTAAAAACGATCATTCGTGAGCGCGAGCTTGCGAAGGCAGCCGAGTAACGGGAAGGAGGACAGACACATGGAAGAAAGAGGCTACAGAAAGACCCGTGTCGGCGTGGTCGTCAGCGATAAGATGGACAAAACCGCCGTTGTCGCCATCAAGACCAAAGTCCGCCACCCGTTGTACGGCAAGATGGTTAACCGCACGAGAAAGTTCAAGGTTCATGACGAAGAGAACCAGTGCGGCATTGGTGATACCGTCAAGATCATGGAAACGCGCCCCATCAGCAAAGATAAGCGGTGGCGTCTCGTCGAGATCGTCGAGAAGGCGAAGTAAAGACTGGAGGAACTGGGAATATGATTCAACCGCAAACCAGATTAAAGGTCGCGGACAACAGCGGCGCGAAAGAGATCATGTGCATTCGCGTGCTAGGCGGTTCCTACCGTAAGTCCGCCAATATTGGCGATGTCATCGTGGCCAGCGTCAAGTCCGCATCTCCGGGCGGCGCGGTCAAGAAGAAGGATGTCGTTCGCGCGGTTGTCGTGCGTACGGTGTCCGGCGTTCAGCGTCCGGACGGAAGCTATATCCGTTTCGACGACAATGCCGCCGTCATTATCAACGACCAGAAGCAGCCCCGCGGCACCCGTATCTTTGGGCCCGTGGCGCGTGAACTCCGTGAGAAGGACTACATGAAAATCGTGTCCCTCGCACCGGAAGTACTGTAAAGGAGGAGCATGACATGAACAGCTTAAACGTCAAAAAAGGCGATACCGTAGTTGTCATCTCCGGCAAAGACAAGGGCAAAAAGGGCAAGATCATGGTGGCGCAGCCCGATGACGAGCGCGTGATCGTGCAGGGCACCGCAATGGTGACCCGCCACGTGAAGCCCCGCAAGCAAGGCCAGCCCGGTGGTCGTATTGAAAAAGAAGGCCCCATCCATGCGTCCAACGTCATGCTGGTGTGCCCGAAGTGCGATAAACCCACCCGCATCGCCCACAAGATCAAGGAAATCGAGATCTCCGGCGAGAAGAAACTAAAGAGCGTCCGCGTTTGCAAAAAGTGCGGTAAAGTCATTGACTAAGGCGGAAGGAGGAACTGACAAGTGGCAACTAAGAAAGACATTGAAACCGTAACCGACGCCGTCGAAGCAGCAGCCGAAACGGTCGTGGAAGAAGTAAAGAAAGCCGCGAAAAAGGCAGCTCCCAAGGCCGCCGAAGCCGCAGAAGCCGTTGAGAAGGCGGTCAAGAAGACCGCGAAGGCAGCAGCCGAGACCGCAGAAAAAGCGGCGGAAGCAGTTGGCGAAGCGGCAGCGGAAACCGTTGCGAAAGCGGCGGGCGCCGTCAAGGAAGCAGCCGCCAAGGTCGAGAAAAAGGCCGAAGCAGCAGCCAAGCCCGCAGCCAAGAAGGCCGCAAAGGGCGCGCAGGCCGACATGAAAAAGCTCGAAGGCATGCCGCGTCTCAAGCAGCGTTATCAGCAAGAGATCGCACCGGCCCTCAAGACCAAGTTCGGCTATGCAAACCCGATGCAGATTCCTTATCTGGAAAAGGTCGTCATCAACATGGGCCTTGGCACCGATAAGGAAAACCCCAAGGGCATCGAAGCCGCCATCAAGGAACTCAGCACCATCGCAGGCCAGAAAGCGGTCCCGACCCATGCGAAGAAGAGCGTCGCGAACTTCAAGGTTCGCGAAGGCATGACCATCGGCGCAAAGGTGACCCTGCGCGGCGATCGGATGTACTACTTTGTCGATAAGCTCTTCAACATCGTCCTGCCACGCGTGCGCGACTTCCGCGGCGTATCCGACAAGGCGTTTGACGGGCGCGGCAACTACGCCCTCGGCCTTAAGGAACAGCTGATCTTCCCGGAGATCAACTACGACGACGTCGACAAGGTGCGCGGCATGAACGTTGTGTTCGTCACCAGCGCCAACACCGACGAAGAATGCAAAGAACTGCTTACGCAGCTTGGCATCCCGTTTGTGCAGGGCTGATAAGGGAGGAAGGCAAAAATGGCTAAGACAAGCATGAAATTAAAGCAGGCGCGCGAGCCGAAGTTCAGCACACGCGGCTACACCCGCTGCCGCATCTGCGGCCGGCCCCACTCGGTTCTGCGCAAGTATGGCGTCTGCCGCATTTGCTTCCGCGAACTGGCGTATAAGGGCGAGATTCCCGGCGTACGCAAGGCCAGCTGGTAAAGGAGGAAACGAACATGACAGATACCATTGCCGATATGCTCACACGTATCCGCAACGCACTGATTGCGAAGCATGATTCCGTTGAAATCCCCGCTTCCACGATGAAAAAAGCCATCGCTCAGATCCTCGTGGACGAAGGATACATCAAGAGCTTCGAAGTGATTGCAGACGGCGAGAAGAAGACCATCCGGATTCAGCTCAAGTATGGCGCAAACAAGCAGCGCGTCATCGTCGGCATCAAGCGCATCTCCCGCCCCGGCCTTCGCGTTTATGCGCGTAAGGACGAAATGCCCAAGGTCCTCGGTGGCCTCGGCATCGCGATTGTTTCCACCTCCCGCGGCGTTATGACCGACCGGGAAGCGCGGAAGCAGGGCGTTGGCGGCGAAGTGCTGGCCTACGTTTGGTAATCAACGAAGGGCGGATGCCTCGTTTTTCTGCCAATTTCGATGGAAAAAGGCATGAGAAGCGGACGTCCGCGCCTGCATGATATGACAAAAAAGGAGAAAACAACATGTCTCGTATCGGAAAACTTCCGGTCAGCATTCCTGCCGGAGTGACAATTACGGTCGAAGACGGCAACGTCGTCACCGTAAAAGGTCCGAAAGGCACGCTCACCGAAAAAGTCTCTTCGGAGATGGTGATCGAGCAGGATGCAGGTGTACTCACCGTAAAGCGTCCCAGTGACGACAAGCGCCATCGCGCGCTGCATGGCTTGTCCCGCACCATCATCAACAACATGGTGTTGGGCACGACGAACGGCTTCGAAAAGAAGCTGGAGATCGTCGGCGTCGGCTACAAAGTGCAGCCGCAGGGCACTGGCCTCGTGATCAACGTCGGTTACTCTCACCCTGTGAACTTCGTGGCGCCCGCGGGTATCAGCTTTGATATTCCGGCCCCAACGAAGATTACGGTCAAGGGCATCGATAAGCAGAAGGTTGGCCAAGTGGCCGCCGATATCCGCGCGGTGCGTCCGCCCGAACCCTACAAGGGCAAAGGCATTCGCTATGAGAACGAGGTCGTTCGCCGCAAGGAAGGCAAGACCGGTAAGTAAAGCAGGAAGGAGTGACGAAAGATGTTTAGCAAAATCGATAAAAACGCGATTCGCGTGGATCGTCATTACCGCATGCGCAAGAGTATCGTTGGTATCGCGGAGCGTCCCCGTTTGAATGTTTACCGCAGCACCACGCACATCTACGCGCAGGTGATTGATGACACCGTTGGAAACACCTTGGTCGCAGCTTCCACGCTGGACGCCGACATCAAGGAGAAGCTCACGGGCAAGAGCAAGGTTGAACAAGCCGCTCTCGTCGGTGAACTCGTAGGAGCGCGCGCAAAGGCTAAGGGCGTGACCAAGGTCGTGTTCGACCGCGGCGGTTACCTCTACACCGGACGCGTTGCCGCTCTCGCGGACGGCGCTCGCAAAGCCGGGCTGGACTTCTAAGGAGGAACGAACATGCAAAACAACAGGAGATTCGAAAAAGAGCCCAGCGAATTCAAAGAGCGTCTGGTTTCCATCAATCGTGTTGCGAAGGTTGTCAAGGGTGGTAAGAACTTCCGGTTCACCGCGCTGATGGTCGTCGGAAACGAAAAAGGCAAAGTCGGGGTCGGTCTCGGCAAAGCCGCGGAAATTCCGGAAGCAGTTCGCAAGGGCGTTGAAGACGCGAAGCGTCATATGGTCGATGTTCCCATCGTGGGTACGACGATTCCCCACGCCGTGGAAGGCAGATTTGGCAAGGGTCATGTTCGCATGCTCCCCGCTGAAGAAGGTACCGGCGTTATCGCTGGCGGACCTGCCCGTGCGGTGCTTGAGATGGTCGGCATTCGCGATATCCGTACGAAATCTTACGGCTCCAACAACCCCAGCAACTGCGTGAAGGCCACGATCGAAGGCTTAAGCCAGCTGCGCACGGTGGAGCAGATTGCCAAGGCCCGCGGCAAGTCCGTGGAAGAGATCTTGGGTTAAGGAGGACGCTAATATGGCGAAAGCAACAGCGGCGGAGGCCAAAAAACTCAAGATAACGCTCGTTAAGAGCCCGATCGGCTGCCTGAAAGATCAGCAGGCGACGGTCGTCGCGCTGGGCCTCAAAAAGCTCCACAGCACCGTTACCCAGCCGGATAACGCCTGCACGCGCGGCATGATCTTTAAGGTCAAGCACCTGATCACGGTGGAAGAAGTTTAAGCAGGAGGACGTGCATCATGAAACTCCATGAATTATCGCCCGCTCCCGGGTCGGTCAAAGCCCCTAAGCGCATCGGTCGTGGTACCGGCAGCGGCATGGGCAAGACCTCCACGAAGGGCCACAAGGGTCAGAAAGCACGCAGCGGCAGCAAGAAGAACGGTTTTGAAGGCGGACAGATGCCGCTTGCGCGCCGTTTGCCCAAGCGCGGCTTTACCAATATCTTTGGAAAAGAATACACGATTATCAACGTTTCCGACCTAGACGGGTTGGAGAACGGCACCGTCGTGACGGCTGAGATGCTGAAAAAAGAAGGCCTCATCAGCAAGATCGAGAAGGACGGCCTGAAGGTTTTGGGCGGCGGCGAGCTGACGAAGAAACTGGACGTTAAAGCGGCGAAGTTCTCTCAATCCGCTCAGACTGCAATTAAGGCTGCTGGCGGAAGTGTTGAGGTGATCGGCTAATGTTCCAGACATACATCAACGCGTTTAAGATCAAAGAGATCCGCAAGAAGATGCTCTTCACGCTTCTGCTGATCGTGGTCTACCGGCTCGGAAGTTTCATTCCGATCCCCGGCGTCAATACGGAGCTCCTCAAGAGCGCCGTATCGCAATACGACATTCTCGGCTTCCTCGACCTGCTCACCGGTAGTTCGTTCAGCCAGTTTACGATCTTTGCGATGGGCATTTCGCCCTATATCAACGCGTCGATTATCATCCAACTCCTGACGATTGCGATTCCTTCGCTGGAACGCTTGAGCAAGGAAGAGGATGGCAAGATCAAGATCGAGAAGATCACCCGTTACACCGGTATCGTGCTGGCAATGGTTCAGTCCATCGGTATCTTCATCGGCCTCGGCACGAAGTACCTAGTAGACACCAGCTGGCTCACCTATGCCACAATCGGCATTTGCTCTACCGCCGGTACCGCATTCTTAATGTGGCTTGGCGAGCGCATCACCGAAGACGGCGTTGGAAACGGCGTGTCGATGTTGATCTTTGCATCCATCGTTTCTCGTGTACCAAAGACGTTCATCAGCCTTGGTCAGCAACTCTGGGTTGGCACGCTTCCCTTCTGGGAACTGCTCCTCCTCGCGGTTCTGGTCGTTGGACTCATCACGTTGGTCACGCATGTGGATCAGGCGCAGCGCCGCATCCCCGTGCAGTACGCGAAGCGCGTTGTCGGTCGCAAGATGTATGGCGGACAGAGCACCTACCTGCCGATCAAGGCGAACTCCAACGGCGTTCTGCCGCTGATCTTCGCGCTCACGTTCCTCCAGTTCCCGGGCATGATTGCCCAGTTCTGGCCGAACGGCGCGTTCTACACGTTCTATAAGACGTACATGGGCACGAATAGCGCGATCTACTATGTCATCTATGCGCTGTTGATCATCGGCTTCGGGTTCTTCTACTCGAGTGTGACGTTCAATCCGATCGAGATGTCGAAGAACCTGCAGCAGAACGGCGGCTTCATCACGGGCATTCGTCCCGGTAAGCCGACGAGCGATTACCTCGGAAAGATCTCCGGACGCCTCACGCTGTTCGGATCTCTCTTCCTCGCGGTGGTTGCGATCTTGCCGCAGCTGGCGATGAGAGGCATGGCAGAGAGCAGTGCGTTTGGTGCAACCAGCGTACTGATCATGGTCAACGTTGCCCTTGAGACGACGAACCAGCTCGAAAGCCACATGCTCATGCGCCACTACAAGGGATTCCTCAATTAACAATGCGCCCTTGGCGCGTGGATACCCAATAACAGATTAGCGGTATTTGGCGTGCCGGTCTCGCACCGGCGCGCCGGTTCCGCGAAATTGCAGAGGGGTATGCGCCGAGCGCGGATAGACGGAACAAGCAGAAATTCGAGCAACAGCACGAAACGCGCTTAGACCGGAGGAAATACAATGAAACTCATCTTTTTAGGTCCGCCAGGAGCGGGTAAAGGAACACAGGCGGTCAAGATCGCCCAGAGGTACCAAATTGCGCACATTTCGACGGGCGATATGCTCCGCGCGGAAATGCGCGAAGGCACGCAGCTCGGCAAAGAAGCCAAAGATCTCATCGATCGCGGCGAACTGGTTCCGGACGACGTGATCCTCGGAATGGTGAAAAACCGCATCCAGCAGGATGACTGCAAAAACGGATTCCTCTTCGACGGATTCCCGCGCACGATTGCGCAGGCGGAAGCGCTGGAAGCAATCAGCGAGATCGACCACGTGATCAACATCGACGTGCCGGTTGAAACGCTGATCCGGCGCATCAGCGGACGGAGAATGTGCGCATCTTGCGGGGCTGGCTATCATGTGTCCACGTATGCGGAGCCAAACTGCGTTTGCGGCGCGGCGCTGTATCAGCGCGAGGACGATAAGGAAGAAACGGTGCGCAACCGCCTCATCGTCTACGAGCGCTCGACAAAGCCCCTGATCGATTATTACACCGGCAAGGGCCTGCTCCATACAGTAAACGGTAACGAGGAAATCGACGTAGTCGACGCGGCAATCCGCTCGGTGATCGCAAAATGAGCGGGATCACGATTAAGTCCGCATCCGATATCGAGAAGATGGATGAAGCGGGTCGCATTGTGGAAGAGACGTTGAATCTGCTGGCGAAGTCCGCTTCGATCGGCATGACGACGCAGGAGCTGGACGACATTGCGGTATCCTACATCAAGAGCCGCAGTGCGGAAGCCTCGTTTCTGAACTACAACGGGTATCCGAGGAGCATTTGCACCTCGGTCAACGCGCAGGTAGTTCACGGAATCCCCGGACACTACCGCCTCAAGGACGGAGACGTTCTGTCTCTGGATGTGGGTGCGTTCAAGAACGGGTTCCATGGAGACGCGGCGCGCACGGTACTCATCGGCAATGTGCCGGAGGAAGTGCAAGCGCTCGTCCGTGTGACGCGCGAGTGCTTCTTTGAAGGGATTCGCTACGCAAAGTCGGGCTGCCGCATCTCGGACATCGCAAAGGCGGTGCAGGCGCATGCGGAAAGCCACGGATACGGCGTGGTGCGCGATCTGGTCGGCCACGGAATCGGACGGCATATGCACGAAGATCCCGAGGTGCCAAACTTCTGGGACGACACGCGCTTCGGGCGCGGAGCACGGCTGGAAGCAGGCATGACCATCGCGATTGAGCCGATGATCAACATGGGGACGCATCGCGTGTTTCAGCTCGACGACGGCTGGACGGTCGTCACCGCGGATGGCAAGCCTTCCGCGCACTATGAGAACACCGTCCTGATCACCGAGGGAGAGCCGAGACTTCTGACCCTGCATGAGGAGGAAGAGCACGCATGAATGAACCGGCGATCGGCAGGGTTTGCACCTCGCGTGCCGGGCACGACAAAGGCAGAGCGTTTCTCATCGTCGGAATATTCGACGAGAACCATGTGCTGTTGAGCGACGGTGAAACGCGGAAACTCGCGCGACCGAAGAAGAAAAAGCTCTCGCATTTGCACATTGAGCCCCCAAAAGCGGACGAAATTGCAAAAAAATTCGCAGAAAGTAAAGAAGTACTGGACGCGGATGTGCGAAATGCGTTAAAATTATTCGGTTACAACATCGGTTGAATCCTGCAATGACAAATTGCGATCAAAGGATTTTATTCACCGGGTTGAGACAGACAAATTAGGAGGGATAGCTTGTCAAAACAGGACGTTATTGAAGTAGAAGGTGTCGTTTCGGATTCCTTCCCGAACGCTATGTTCGAGGTAAAGCTCCAGAACGGTCACAAGATACTCGCAACGATTTCGGGGAAGCTTCGAATGAATTTCATTCGGATCCTGCCGGGTGACAAGGTCACCGTGGAGCTCTCTCCGTATGATTTGTCACGCGGGCGCATCACCTGGCGCGGCAAGAACTGATTTTGAAAAGAGCGGCGCTCTTTCCGAAACGGAAGAAAACAACCGGTTTTGAAAGAACACAGCTTTTTAGAAAAATGATTTTTCGACGATAGGAAGCGAAAGGAGAACCACCATGAAAGTAAGACCGAGTGTGAAACCCATTTGCGAGAAATGCAAGATCATCAAGCGCAAAGGCCGCATCATGGTTATCTGCGAGAACCCCAAGCACAAGCAGAAGCAGGGCTGATTTTTCAGGAACAAAACCGTCGGAGCGGCTGCGTAAGGGATGGGATACCACGATTTACGTTTCCGGCGGATGCTGATATAAATAACCATTCACGACTATTTACGGAGGTAAAGGAACGATATGGCACGTATTTCTGGCGTTGACCTTCCCAGAGACAAACGGATCGAGTACGGCTTGACCTATATCTATGGGATCGGCCACAAGACCGCTTTGGAAATATTGTCCGCGACCGGTGTCAATGCTGACACCCGCGTACGCGACTTAGCGGAAAGCGACGTCTCTAAACTGAGAGACTACATTGACCACAATGTCAAGGTGGAAGGCGATCTTCGCCGCGAAACCTCGATGAACATCAAGCGGCTGATCGAGATCGGCTGCTACCGCGGCGTACGGCACCGTAAAGGTTTGCCGGTTCGTGGACAGAGCACCAAGCAGAACGCTCGTACGCGCAAGGGACCCAAGCGCTCGCAGAGCGGCAAGAAAAGGTAAGGAGGAATAGCGAAAATGGCAGCAGCAAAGCAAGTCAAAAAGACAGCCACCACGCGCAAGCGCCGCGAGCGCAAGAACATTGAGCGCGGGGCAGCGCACATCCGCTCCTCCTTCAACAACACCCTGGTGACCATCACCGACCTGCAGGGCAACGCCCTGAGCTGGTCGAGCGCAGGTTCGCTCGGGTTCCGCGGTTCGAAGAAGTCCACGCCGTTTGCAGCGCAGATGGCGGCGGAGACCGCCGCGCGCGGCGCGATGGAGCATGGCCTCAAGACCGTCGAGGTCTATGTCAAAGGCCCCGGTTCCGGCCGTGAGTCGGCAATCCGCGCCCTGCAGACCGCAGGCCTGGATGTCAACATGATCAAGGACGTGACGCCCATCCCCCATAACGGATGCCGCCCGCCCAAACGCAGAAGAGTTTAAGGAGGGAAAAGCGATATGGCAAGATATACCGGTTCCGTCTGCAGGCAGTGCCGCAGAGAAGGCGTCAAGCTTTTCCTCAAAGGCGATCGTTGCTTCTCCGAGAAGTGCGCAATCAACAAGCGCCACACCCCTCCGGGAATGCATGGTCAGGGCAGAAAGAAGCAGAGCGAGTACGGCATTCAGCTTCGTGAGAAGCAGAAGGTTCGCAGAGCTTACGGCGTTCTGGAGTCCCAGTTCCGCAAGTACTATGACCTCGCGTCCAACATGCGCGGCATCACCGGCGAAAACATGCTTTCGCTGCTTGAGCGCCGTCTGGACAACGTGGCTTACCGCCTCAACTTTGGCGATTCCCGCCCGATGGCGCGCCAGATGGTGACCCACGGCCACATTATGGTCAACGGCAAGAAAGTGGACATCGCTTCTTACCTCATCAAAGAAGGAGATGTGATCTCCGTCCGCGAGAAGAGCAACGATGTTGAATTCTTTAAGACCCTCAGAGAGCAGGGCGCAGCAAGAACCGTTCCGAAATGGCTCGAGCTCAACGCTGAGAAGCTCACCGGTAAGGTTATCGCGCTCCCGTCGCGCGACGACATCGACTTGACGATCGAAGAGCACCTCATCGTTGAGTACTACTCCAGGTAAGCCAAGCTGATTTGGCGGACCGCAACAGACAAACCGAAGGAGGGTAAGCAATGCTGGAGATCGAAAAGCCCAAACTCGAATGTGTTGAACTAACGGAAAATTACGGCAAGTTCGTCGTGGAACCGTTGGAGCGCGGATTCGGCACTACGCTTGGCAATTCCATGCGTCGCGTGTTGCTCTCGAGCCTGCCCGGCGTGGCAGTCACGAGCGTACGCATCGACGGTGTGCTCCATGAGTTCTCGATCATCGAGGGCGTGAAAGAAGACGTTACCGAAATCATTCTCAACCTCAAGGAGCTGTGCTGCAAGCTGTATTGCGACGGCCCCAAGAAGGTGATTATCGATGCTTCGGGTGAAGGTGAAGTCAAGGCGAAGGATATCCTTCCGGATTCCGATGTCTTGATCATCAATCCCGAGCTGCATATTGCGACGCTGGATCGTGGCGCGAAGCTCCATATGGAGATCATGTTGGAAAATGGCCGCGGCTATGTTCCGATCGAGCGCAACAAGCGGCACGATATGCCCATCGGCGAGATCGCCGTGGACTCGATTTTCACACCCATTGAGAAGGTCAACTTCACCGTTGAGAACACGCGTGTTGGCCAGATTACGGACTTTGACAAGCTCACGCTTGAAATCTGGACGAATGGCAGCATCAAACCGGACGAGGCGGCGAGCCTCGCGGCAAAGATTCTCACGGAGCATCTGGCGCTCTTCATCAATCTCACCGATCATGTGGTCGGCGTGGAGATCCTCGTGGAGAAGGAAGAGAGCAAGAAGGAACGGATTCTGGAGATGAACATCGAAGACCTCGATCTCTCCGTCCGCTCGTATAACTGCCTCAAGCGCGCGGGCATCAACACGGTTGAAGAGCTCGTACAGCGTGATGAGGAAGAGATGATGAAGGTTCGAAATCTTGGCCGGAAATCGCTCGAAGAAGTTCAGGCAAAACTGAGTGCGCTGGGTCTGTCACTTCGCGCACACGATGAATAAGAGGAGGAAGCACAATGGCGAACCGCAAACTGGGTAAGCCCTCTGATCAGCGCGTCGCTCTTTTAAGGAATCAGGCCACGGCTCTTATCTGGAACGGCAAGGTCGTCACGACCGAAGCGCGCGCCAAGGAGATCCGCTCGATTGCCGAAAAGATCATCACGCTGGCAGTCAGGGAATACGATAACAGCCAGACCGTAGAGAAGGAATCCCGCAACGACAAAGCGCAGATCATCAAGCGCGAAGTCGTCAACGACAAGGCGAGCAAACTCGCCGCGCGCCGTGCCATCATGGCGTATGTCTACGACATTCCTGAAGCCAAGCAGGACAAAGAGAGCAAGAGCGAATACACCGAGCGCACGAAAGAACGCGCGCACCCGGTCGTTGAGAAGCTCTTCCGCGATCTCGCGCCGAAGTATGCAAAGCGCGCAGCAGCGGGCAGCAAGGGCGGATACACGCGTATGTATAAGCTCGGGCCGCGCCGCGGCGATGCCGCCGAGATGGTCGTCGTCGAACTCGTGGACTAAGGCTTAAGCGAAGCAACACAAGACCCGTCGGGAAACCGGCGGGTTTTTGCGCGTCTGGTTCAACGGCGGCTCATGCGGGGAGATAAGAGAAGCACGAATATTGTAACTTTTTTCGCAACAAAGGAGGCATTCTACAAAACCTCGCTTTGCTATGATATAATGATTGCCACGTGGTGATTTTTGGGGAAAATCAGCATTACTTTCATTGAGGAAGACATTCGGATTGAATAAAACATCCATTATTAAAAAGATAGCGATACCTTTGATGGTTGCGGTGATGTTGCCGCTGCTTTTTGCGTGTACGCAAGAAAAAACGGTCGATACCAGCACGCTTGTGGTGAACGAGGTTGTAACCAGCAACAAGCGCTCCTTGGTGGACGACTCCTTAGGCACGCCGGACTGGATTGAGCTTTATAATTCCGGCTCGGTGGCGCTGGATCTCTCCGGCTATGGCGTATCGGACAACCTTCGCAAACTGCATAAGTTTGTGATCCCCGAAGGCACCACGCTTGGCCCGGGCGAGTATCTCGTCCTCTACGCAACCAACACGACGGACGACAAGACGAACCCGATGATCACAAACTTCGGGCTTAGTAAGAGCGGCGATTATATTTTTATCACCGATGCATACTTTGGACTTGTGGCTCAGATGGAGGTTCCCGCGCTGTACACGGACGTTTCGTATGCGCGTGGGGCGGACGGCACCTACGGCTATTGCGGCGTGCCCACGCCCGGAGCCGCGAACGATAGCGAAATTTTCGCGAGCCTTGACGCGGTGTTCTCTTCGCAAAACCTCAACGCGCTCACAATCAGCGAGGTGTTGCCGACCGACGACGCAAACGGCTACCGCTGGGTAGAGCTCCATAACAACAGCGACAGCGCGATGCAGTTGGAGAACTACTGCCTCTCAGACGACGAGACAAACCCGCTCAAGTGGCAGATTTCCTCCGGCACCGTCCCCGCAAACGGATATGTTTGCATCTATCTTTCCGGCCTAGGCAGCGAGGGGAAAGACGGTATTCATGCGCCATTTCGGCTCAGCAGCGAGGACACGACCCTACTATTATCCGACTTGCAGGGGAATCTGATCGACCGCATCAGCTGGCAAACCGGCGTACCCGGCGGTGTTTCCGTGGTGAAGGATGCCTCCGGCGCGGCAGTCTACACGGCGTATCCAACCTTCGAGGCGGCAAACAGCGAACTTACCTTTACTTCGCTGGAGATGACGGTCATGGACCAGAGCGATCCCGTGCACATCAACGAAGTGCTGAAATATAATACGCTCTCCGCGATTGATGCGGACGGCGACCGCGAGGAATGGGTTGAACTCAAGAACTTCTCGAGCGAAGCGCAAACGTTGCTCGGGTATTTTCTCTCGGATAATCCGGACGACCTCTATAAATGGGCATTGCCGGATGTGACGCTGCAGCCGGGCGAGTGTAAAGTGATCTTCCTCTCCGGCAAAAACCGCACAAGTGGCGAACTACACGCAAACTTTAGCCTGGCGGACGAGGAGAACGAGGTGTTCTTTACGTCGCTTAGCGGCATGCGAACGGAGAGCATTTCGCTAGCGGGAGTGACCCGGGATAACATCTCGGTGGGGATTGACAGTGACCACAACATTCGATATTACGCATCGCCGACACCCGGCAGCGACAATGTACACGGATTTGAAACAGCCGACCAGATCGGCTGTTTCGACAATAAAGGGGTATTTATCAGCGAGGTTTCTGCCGTCAGCGAAAATCAAGAGCGGCGAAAACGACTGGATCGAACTGCACAATGGGTCGGATCAGTCAATCGATCTGAGCGGCTGGACGCTTCAGGACGGCGTTGATTCCGATACGTCCTACACCTTTTCCGGCCAATCGATCGGAGCGGGTGACTATATTGTGATTGAATGCACCAATTCGCCAACGAAGCAGGGTGCGGGCATTGCGCCGTTTTCCATTTCAGCGTCCGGCGAAATGCTGATTCTCAAAAATGCGGAAGGCATGATTGTGGATGCGTTTGATTCAGGTGTGATCACGCCGGAGATCACGAGCGGCAGAATCGAAGGGGACACCACCACGGCGCGCGTGTTCTTTCAAAATCCCACGCGTGGAAAAGAAAACGACACGGACATCACCACGGGTGTTGCACCGCAGCCGGTTTTTTCGGACCTGAACCTGTATCACGACAGCGCGTTTTCGGTCACGATCACAAGCGACGACCCCAACGCGGAGATCTACTACACGTTGGACGGAGACGAGCCTTCGCTGGATTCCAAGCGATACACGGAGCCGGTGCAAATCAGCGACAGCACGCCGCTTCGCGCGGTATCGTATGTCAGCGGCAAGCGCCTCAGCGAGATTACGACGGCGACCTATCTCTTTGAAGAGAAGCACACGGTGCCTGTGGTCTGCATCACGGGAAACGCAGACCGGATTCAGGAGGTTCTGCGTGTGGACGACAAATTCAATAAGGTAGAGCGTCTTGCGAACATTTCGTTTTACGAGCCGGATGGCGTGCTCGGCGTTTCATTCCCCGCGGGCATTAAGCCCAAAGGAGCGGGTACCATCATCTACTCGCAGAAGTCGCTGAGCATCAACCTGCGCGCGGGATACGGCCAGAGCAGCGTCACCTACCCATTCTGGCCGGGGTATGATTTTGATACGTTCTCCGCACTCGTGGTGCGAAACGGCGGGCAGGACTGGAGCGCAGCCCGCATTCGGGACTCGTTTACGAGCGCGCTCGTCGAGGGTATGAACCTCGACAACTCCGCGACGCGTCCCGTCGTCGTCTACATCAACGGAAAATACAACGGGTTATATGACCTCAACGAGGATCAGAACGGCGAGTTTCTCGAGACGCACTACGGCGTGGACGGGGACACGGTGGAGTTCATTCGCCGCAACAGCCAGCCAATCAAGGGCGGAAGCGCGGATATCAAGCGCGTTCGTGCGTTCGCAGAAAACGAAGATTTGAGCGACGACGCGGTGTTTGCCGAGTTCTCGCAATGGATCGATGTCGACTTCTTTACGGACTACTTCATCGCGCAGACCTATATCTGCAACAGTGATATGTTTAACCAGAAGTATTGGCGGACGACGGACTACAAAATCAAGTGGCGACCGGTATTCTTTGATCTCGACTTTGCGTATAAAACCGCAGCCAGGGACATGATCGGGCAATACTTCAACGTAAACGGCGTTCCTTCCGCGGATGGATCGCTGACCTATTTCGAAATCTATATCGGGCTTAAGAAGAATGCGGCATGGCGTGAACACTGCGTGGAGCGCTATGTAGAAGTCGTGGAGAAATACTTCAACGCAGACCGCGCAACCGCGCTCTTTGACCAGATGGTCGCCGCAATCCGCCCGGAGATGCCGCGCCAGATCGCGCGCTGGGGCAAACCAAGCTCCATGAGCGAGTGGGAGGATAGCGTGGCACAGATGCGCACGTTTATCGAGCAGCGGCCGGACTACGCGCTGGAGAACATGCGCGAGTATTTCGGCGTTTCGCAGGAGAAGCTGAACGAGCTCATCGCGAAATATAAGCAATAGCAAATCAAATTCGATCAGGCAGTCGTGAGAGATTACGGCTGCCTTTCGCTATCGTTCGTTTCGCGAAAAAGATTGCATTTATTATCGAAGGAAGCGAAAAAAAGATATGAACGCAGATGAAACTATGCGGCAAAGAATCTGCGTTCATTTACACCCGAACGCGATCATGCTAAAATAAGACGACTATATGTAGGCAGGTATGTGCATGAGAATTCTCGGAATCGATCCCGGATACGCCATTCTTGGGTACGGCGTGGTGGACGTTTCGGGTACCAAGCTTATGGCTGTCGACTACGGCGTCATTGAGACCACGCCGGACGAACGCTTGCCGGAGCGGCTGAATCGCCTCTACGACGGAACCAAAGCTTTGATTGAACGGTTCCAACCTGAAATGGCGGTATTCGAGGAACTGTTTTTCTATCGCAACACGACGACGGCTCTCTCCGTTGGCGCAGGGCGCGGGGTTGCGATCCTCGCGGCTCAGCAGGCAAAGATTCCGCTGTACGAATATACGCCGATGCAGATCAAGCTCGCGGTCACGGGCGACGGACACGCGGACAAGCGCGCCGTACAGAGCATGGTAAAGCTGCTGCTCTCCTTAAAGAGCATTCCAAAGCCGGATGACGCGGCGGACGCGCTCGCGGCGGCAATCTGTCATGGTTGTACGATCGGCCCTGCGGCAGAAGAATACCGCATTCGATAAGAACACGGAGGAAATGATCCTTGTACGCATACATTAGCGGGATTGTGGACGAAATTTTGGCCGACCGCGCGGTCATCGACGCGGGCGGGGTGGGATATGAGCTGTTTTGCAGCGCGCTCACGCTCAAGCGCCTGCGCCCCGGACAAAAGGAGCGGCTCTACACACACCTGCATTTGACAGAGGGCGTGATGGCGCTCTACGGCTTCTATGAGCCGGAAGAGAAGGACATGTTCCGGAGGCTCCTGACGGTGACGCGCGTTGGCCCGAAGCTCGCGCTCTCCGTGCTCTCCGTACTGACGCCCAGCGACGTTGCAGGCGCGATTGTGACCAACAACGCCGCGGCTTTTGACCGCGTGAGCGGAATGGGCAGAAAGACCGCGCAGAGAGTGCTGTTGGAGCTCAAGGAACGCGTGGAGGTCAGCGAAATGCTGACCGGCAACGCAAACGTCGATGCTCCCGATATCCGCACGGAGGCGGTCGCGGCGCTGGTTTCGCTGGGGTACGACGGGCTCGCCGCGGGCAAGGCGATTGCCGCAATCGAGCAGGCGGAAAGCGTGGAAGCGCTCATCACCGCGGCGCTTCGCAGAATGGCGAAACAATAAAAAACACACGTGAAAATCACCAAAGCAAGGTAGAAATAGACAAGATAGAATAGGACAAGCATGGACGAACGCCTGATCAGCTCCTCAATGCGTGAAGAGGATGTTAAAGCGGAATATTCCCTTCGACCGCGCACGCTGAGTGAATACATCGGCCAGCACGCGGTGAAGGATCATATGCGAATCTATATCGACGCCGCGCTGAAGCGCGCGGAGCCGCTTGACCACGCGATCTTCTACGGCCCGCCTGGACTGGGAAAGACCGCGCTGGCGGGCATTGTCGCCAACGAGATGGGCGTTTCGCTTCGCGTCACCAGCGGGCCTGCGATCACGCATGCGGGCGATCTCGCCGCGCTCTTGACCAATCTAGCGCCCGGTGACGTGCTGTTCATCGACGAGATCCACCGCCTCAACGCAAACGTGGAAGAGGTGCTGTATCCCGCAATGGAGGATTTCGCGCTCGATATCATCATCGGGAAAGGCCCTTCTGCGCGCAGCATCCGGCTGGATTTGCCGAAATTTACGCTCATTGGCGCGACCACGCGCATGGGGCTATTGACATCGCCGTTACGCGACCGGTTTGGCATCAAAGAGCAGCTTGCGATGTACGACTCGCAGTCACTTCAGGAGATCATCGTGCGCAGCGCGCGCATTCTCGGTATCGAGATCACCGACGACGGCGCGGTGGAGATCGGCTCCCGCGCGCGGGGAACACCTCGCGTCGCCAACCGTCTCCTTCGCCGCATCCGCGACTATGCGGAGGTGCGAAAGAGCGGATTTATCGACCTTGAGGCCGCAAAAGAGGGCCTTGACATGCTGGGCGTGGACGAGCTGGGACTCGACGAGGTCGACCGCCGGATGCTGCAAACCATGATCGTGAAATTCTGCGGCCGTCCGGTGGGCTTGGACACCATCGCAGCCGCGACGGGCGAGGACGCCACCACGATTGAAGACGTATACGAACCGTATCTATTGCGTCTCGGATTTATCGCTAGAACCCCGCGCGGACGAATTGTCATGCCGGCGGGATATGCGCACATGGGTTACCAAAGCGACACGCAGCAGTTGAAACTGGAGGTAGAGGAATGAAACGCAGAGAGATGAAGCTCCTCCTGGAAGAGCGTTTTGAGCGCATTGCGCTGCTGGAAACGCGGATTGACACCATGGATCAGCTGGTGGAAGGATATCGCGCGCGCGAGCAGTCGGTTCTGGACGCGCTGCAGGCCGCCAAACTCAACGCTGCCAAGGCACTGGAGCAGGCGCAAGGCGAGGGCGCACAGGTTCTCGCAGAAGCGAAAAAGACGCTTGCGGAAGCGGAGCAGACGCGCATCAACGCCAGAGCGGAGGCGGAAGCGCTGCTATCAGATGCGATTACCGCCGCAAACACGCTCAAAGCGGAAGCCGAGCGAAGAGCGGTTGAAGTGACCGCAAGCGTACGGGCGGACAGCGAGCGTATGCTGCGCGACGCGGAGATCATCAAGCGTGAGTACGAGGAGATGGTGGATTCGTTTAACGCCATGCTCGAACAGAACGCCAGCGAACTGGAGATTACGGCGGCGCGGTTCGCCGAGTTTGTGAAAAACCGCAAGATTGACCGCGCGGAAGCGCGCCTCGACGGCAACGCGTTCTACAAATCGGTCGGCGAGCTCAGCGACGCCGCACTGCCGGACGCGAGTGGTGACCCCGCGCTTTTGATGCAAAATATCTACCGCATTCAAAACCGTCCTCTGCCGGAGGATCGGCTCGAAGGCAACGGCGCGCCGGAAGAGCAGCCGCAGGCGAAGGCAGAACCTGC
>Ga0183099_1000588_pt1 | contig 25324 bp, 17 predicted proteins | sample Biomet1_FD_127788 | JGI IMG/M metagenome (GOLD analysis project Ga0183099, IMG submission 127788) | Microbial communities from bioreactor (seeded with anoxic lake sediment) at LBNL, California, USA - Biofuel metagenome 1 | ecosystem: Engineered > Bioreactor > Anaerobic > Unclassified ...
AATCCGGACCTTTCCGAGGACCAGGTTGTTTATTTAGTCGCAGCTACCAGAGGGATGATTGAATATGATATTAAAAAAGCAGTAAATATCAAGAGAAAGCTTGTAAAAACCCATCATAGATGCGAACTCGTAGATCGAGAACAGGTATTTGGTAGTAAAAAAAGAGATCCACTAGAAGCATATTATAAAATTAGAAGAAGATTGATAAAAAGTTTAAATCCGGACCTTTCCGAGGACCAGGTTGTTTATTTAGTCGCAGCTACCAGAGGGATGATTGAATATGATATTAAAAAAGCAGTAAATGAATATTTAATCAGCGGAACCGTTACTTTAAAGCAAAAATATCCCCAATATCCCACAAATACCTGTGACCCCTACACTGGGAACTGGGCAGAGCATTTGATGGATATATACCAGTTAAGAAATATTTTGCAGAGCGAGAACTTCCAGGCTTATATTTTGTGTGGGTATTATGGCGACTCAAATACTTTATTAAAGTGTCTAGTAGGCCGATCTTTAAATTTGTTAATTAAAAGATCAGGTAGATATGGATTGGTATTTTCTCCTTTTTTTACACTTTATGGAAATATAGCGCCACCATCATTCGATTGATTCTTAAAAATCCGAATTTAAGGGCTCAATATATTCACTTTGTAAATGCAGTTTCTCACTCCCGGGCGGGTGTTAACTGCAAAATAATTCCCCATTTTCGGCGGTTTAAAATTTCCCAATTCTTAATCCCTGAGAAAAGCCCGGTGATTGGGAATCATGCTGAAAATGGAGGAATTGTTTTTGATACGAGACGCAACTCGTGTGGCAAAACGAACAGCGGGCTGTTGCAATTACATCGCAACTCCCAGAAAATCTCCGATTTTCTGTGATCCCGAAACGCAACTCGGGTGGCGAAACGGAAATCGGGTACTCAAAGGTGAATTCTCAAATCCAGCTACTTTTAAATAGCATGAGCAGGCTAAACAGGTAAATTACACAATTTGTATTGCAGGAATTTTCTTTCTTAAATATTTTAAAGATTACTATTCCAGGAAAACTATTATTTTAGAAGGTTATTACTATTCCAAGAAGACTATAAGTAAGGATTACAGATGAATTTCATCACATGCCCGAGATGCGGCAAAGAATGCTACAGGCTCTTTAACTCAGTTTGCAAGGACTGCTTTTTTGAGACTTTTAAACTGATTGAATTGCCCCATGTACTCCATGTAAGGATATGTTCAGCTTGCGGAGCACACTTTCATAGAAGCAGGTGGGAAGACGTTGGCAATGTCGAAGATGTGGTGCTAAAGGCTGTAGAAAACGCCCTTTTTATCCACAACGAAGCCGGAGACGTGGATGTCTATCTTGAACCCAGGGAAATTACGCCCTATATATATCAGGTAAGAGCCGAAGTCGATGCAGTGGTCAGAGAAGAGCCTGTGCACGCCGAAGCTGAGACCGAGATAAGGATTCAGCGGACAGCATGCGATATGTGCAGCAGGGAGTCCGGAGGATACTTTGAAGCGATTATCCAGATCAGGGCAGCAGGCAGGTTTCCTACTGAAGACGAGAATAAACGATGCATGGCTATCGCCAGGGAAGCCATGGATAGTATGAGAAAAAAGGGTGACCGACTTGCGTTTATAAGCGAGGTACTGGAGCAAAAGGAGGGGGTAGACCTTTACATGGGTTCTATGAATGCCAGCAGACAGGTCTGCCGGCTAATCACCTCCGAACTTGGAGGCAGCTTTTCCGAATCTCCTACCCTTGTGGGAATGAAAGATGGCAAGAACGTTTACAGGGTTACTTTTTCTGTGCGTCTTCCCGAATTTAGCCCAGGGGATGTAATCAGGTTCAGAGGAAAGATTATCCATATCAAGAGTTCAGGAAAAAAAGTTAACGGAATTTCCCTTGAGGACGGCTTAAGATTTCTCGCAACCCCTGAGGAGTTAAAAGGAGCAGAGAAAATAGGCAATATGGGGGATGCGGTTTTAACAGTGCTGGTTTCAATCGAAAACAACGCAATTCTGGTGCTCGACCCTGAAACTTATGAGACAGTTGCCATAAAGAAGCCTATGTCGTTCAATGCAGAAGCAGGAAGCGAAATCCCTGTCCTGAAAACCCCATATGGAATCTTTGCGCTGGCACACTCTGATATTCCGCAGACAAAATGAAAGACCCAGAAAGAGGAAATATGCAGAATATCCTTGTAATCGGATTTAATACCCGAAATGTTGTCTGCTCTGCAAACCGAGCTGGTTATACAGTCTGCTCTATAGATGCTTTCTGCGATCTTGACCTGCAGGAATGTGCATATGCATCGGCGTTTCTGGAGTGTGGAACCGTACAAGAACTGCACCAACTCAAAGCTTCCCGGATAAAGGCTCAGATGGCTGAATTTGGACTTGAGTTTGATGCCCTTGTTCTGGGCTCGGGACTGGAAACACTTGAACATAACGATTTTTCCTGTCCTGTACTTGCCAGCAGTCCGGATGCCATGCAGAAAGCCTCAGACAAACTTTATCTCTCAAAAAGGCTTGAAGCCCTTGGAGTCCCTCACCCACGCTGCTATTCTCCGGAAGAATTGGATGCAATAGAATATCCGGTTATTGTTAAGCCAGCTTCAGGCGGGGGAGGAATTTTCAACCGGGTTGCTAGGAACAAACAGGAACTTTTAGCTATCCTCGAAGAATTATACGGGCTGAACCCGGAGCTTACAGAACAGACAGTTGTTATTCAGGAGTTTCTTGAAGGAATACCCTCAAGCGTTTCCTTGCTTTCTACAAAGAACGAAGCTCTTTCAGTGGCTGTAAATGAACAACTAATAGGAATACCCTGGCTTTCGCGGCTGCCCTTTGCGTATTGTGGAAATATAACTCCTTTTAGGACCGATCAAGCTGAGGAAATGGAAGCCCTTGCTGAAGAACTGGTGCTTGAATTCAAGCTCCTGGGCTCAAACGGAGTGGATTTTCTGGTTTCAAAAAAAGGGCCTGTAGTACTTGAAATAAATCCAAGGTTCCAGGGAAGTCTTGATACTGTCGAGAAGGCGATGAATATTAACCTTTTTGAGGCCCATGCTGGCTGTTTTAGAGGAGAACTTCCTGAGAAACCCGAAGCTAAATATTTTGCTGCAAGAGGAGTAATCTACTCGGATCGAGAACTTTTTATAGACAGAAAGCTCATGGACACCATTCTGATGGAAAAAGGCGCTGATATTCCATCCGAGGGAACTGTTGCAGAGCCCGATGGACCTCTTACTTCCCTTTTCGCTTGCACCTCTACCAGAGAAGAGGCAGTCCTGTCGCTTAAAAGAGGGGCAAATAGGATAAAGGCTTTTATTGAAAACCAAACTAAAAGAAAAAATACCTGAGATTTGCCGAAAATGTATAAAAATTCAGGGTTAAGAAAGTTCAGTTTTTCTGGCTAAGAAAAGTTTCCGGAAGAAAAGGGGAATGTAAACTTTAATACTGATATATTCAATTCATATAGGGATTTGAGGTGAACACGTTGGTCGATTTAGATGACAAGGTAATTAGAGGGTATCTTATGAGTCTTGTAGGGGAAGAAGGGCTCAAAATGATAGGAGAAATGCCCGAAGGCGAGGTTACGGATGAAGAGGTTTCAGCAAAGAGTGGGGTTCTGCTGAATACTGTGAGAAGAACGCTCTTCATATTATATGAGAATAAGTTTGCAATCTGCCGCAGGGAGAGAGATTCGAACAGTGGATGGTTAACATACCTCTGGCGCCTGGATTTTTCTGACATAGAGCACCAGCTTATGAAGGAAAGAAAAAATTGCTCCGTAACCTGAAGACACGCCTTGAGTTCGAAGAAAACAATGTTTTCTATACGTGCCCTCAGGGCTGCGTTCGCCTCCTTTTTGACGAAGCTACGGAAACCGAGTTTCTCTGCCCGATGTGTGGAGAAGACCTGGTATTCTACGACAATTCTCATTTTATTGATGTCCTGAAAAAACGCGTAGACGCTCTTAGTTCAGTGTAAGTGATCTGCCTTGACTACCCGAGCTGAAGCGATAAAGCTGCTTGAGGAAACGGGATGCGCTCCCAATGTAATCGAGCACTGTAAGGAAGTTGCATCGCTTGCAGTTGAGATTGCAAATAAAGCAAAAGCAACGGGAAATAATGTAAACCCAGAATTGGTAGAAATTGGGGCTCTTCTGCATGATTTTGGGAGATGTAGAACTCACAAAATCACTCATGCGGTAGAAGGGTACAGGCTATCCAAAACCAGGGGGATAGAGCCAGAAATTTCCGAAATAATAAAAAGACATATAGGAGCAGGGATCTCAAAAGATGAGGCAAGGAAGTTAGGACTTCCTGATGATGATTATTTCCCGCGAAGCCTTGAGGAAAAAATAGTTGCCCATGCCGATAACCTTGTTAAGGGAACGAGTAGAATAACTATAGCTGAGAGAACTGCGCTCATGCGTAAGCAAGAAGTACCGGAAAATGTGATTCAAAGAGTAAGTAAACTTGCTGAAGAGGTCGAGGGACTTTTCGGTTAAATTTCAGATTTTGCAGGAGACCAGGAGATCTTAGCCTTTAAAGGAAAAGAGAAGAAATTATTTTGCCAAATTTTCCTCCAAATTTAAATTTAGACGCGTTCAATAAAAAGAGAAGGAAAACTTATATATAGCGAAATTAATAATGAGATAATGAAGTGCTAAATCCTGTTATTTAAGTTAAAAATACTTACCTCACTAAAACATTTTTTTTAGCGACATTTTCTCATTTTTAACTTATTACGAGGGTATGTTTATGGATAATGACAAATATCTAAAGGGCACAACTACCGTAGGAGTAGTTTGTACCGATGGTATCGTGCTCGCAAGCGAACAGAGAGCCACAATGGGGAATTTCATCGCAAGTAAAACTGCAAAGAAGGTTTACCAGGTAGACGACCTTGTAGCAATGACCACTGCCGGTTCGGTAGGGGATGCCCAGCAGCTTGTGCGGCTCGTAAATGTAGAATCACAGCTCTACAAGATGCGCAGGAACGAATCTATGACAATAAAAGGTATTGCAACTTTAATGTCAAACTTTTTAAATGCCAACCGCTACTATCCCATGATGGTCCAGCTCCTTATAGGAGGAGTTGACAAAAATGGGCCTGGCATCTACTCACTCGACGCTCTTGGAGGAAGCATCGAAGAAACAAGGATCTCGGCAACAGGTTCCGGTTCTCCCATGGCATATGGTGTGCTTGAAGACCAGTACAGAGAAGACATGACTGTAAAGGAAGGCCTTGATCTTGCTATCCGGGCGATCCACAATGCAACCAAAAGAGATTCAGCGTCTGGAGAGAACATCGATGTAGTGGTAATTACTAAGGAGGTGTTCAGGAGGCTGGACCCTGAAGAAGTAAAATCCATAAGGGCTTTATTAATTAAATAATTTAAACTGTTGGTTTTTTATTTTAACATTAAACTAACATCTTTTTCAACCTATCGTTTTTCCAATATATACATACTTTTTCATTTTTTGACAAAAAGGAAGATTCTTGATGCCTATTGAAGACGTGCTATTAGACCTCAAACATAAAATTGAGAAAAACCTACCCGCGGGGGTTACAATTACCGACGTGGAATTTGAAGGGCCTCAGCTTGTGCTATACACTGAAGAGCCTCGCAAATTCGCAGACGATGGGAACATTGTTCGTAACCTGGCAAAAGAACTCAGGACGCGGATTGCCATGCGCCCTGATCCCAGGGTGCTTGCAACTCCTGAGGATTCTATTTCTATAATCGAAGAAGTTGTTCCAAAAGAATCCGTAATCTCGAGCTATTATTTTGATCCCGATTCCGGAGAAGTAATTATTGAAGCTGAAAAGCCGGGTCTTGTGATAGGAAAGCACGGGGCTACCCTACGGGAAATCACAAAGCAGATCGGCTGGATTCCAAAAGTTGTGCGGACTCCCCCTATTAAATCCCGTACAGTAAAAAATGTTCGGGAGTTTATGAGAAATAACATCAAGGAAAGAAAAGAAATCCTTAAATCCGTGGGGAGGAAGATTCACAGAGAGTGTACTTCAAAAGACCAGTGGGTAAGGGTTACATCGCTTGGGGGATGCAAAGAAGTAGGACGGAGTTGTTTCCTGCTCTCGACTCCCGAGTCCAGAATCCTGATCGACTGCGGAGTCAATGTGGGCTCGGACGAAAACATGACTCCTTACCTGTATGTTCCTGAAGTTTTCCCCTTAAACCAGATCGATGCCGTGATAGTTACTCACGCCCACCTGGATCATCAGGGACTTGTTCCTTTGCTTTTCAAATACGGGTATGAAGGGCCTGTCTATTGCACACCCCCAACAAAGGACCTGATGGTGCTGCTCCAGCTCGACTACATCGACGTGGCAGCAAAAGAAGGGAAGAAGATTCCTTATGAGGCAGGCATGGTAGCAAAGACCCTCAAACACACGATTCCTCTGGACTATGAGGAAGTAACGGATATCGCTCCTGATATAAAACTGACTTTCCATAATGCAGGTCATATTCTGGGATCGGCTATTTCCCATTTCCATATAGGAGATGGGCTCCATAACGTAGTCTTTACGGGAGACTACAAATATGAGAAGACTCGGCTTTTTGATCCTGCTGTCAATAAGTTTCCGAGAGTCGAAACTGTCGTCAGTGAGGCTACTTATGGGAATTCCAATGCTTTCCAGCCCCTACTTAAAGACGCCGAAAGGCACCTGCAGATGGTAGTTAAGAATACTGTGGAAAGGGGAGGAGTTTGTCTCATCCCAACTTTTGCAGTCGGTCGAAGCCAGGAAGTCATGATAGTGCTTGAAGAGTCTATAAGAAAAGGGCTGATTCCTGAAGTTCCTGTCTATCTGGACGGAATGATCTGGGAAGCAACGGCGATTCATGCTACACATCCCGAGTACCTGAACAACGACCTGAGGAAACTGATCTTCCAGAAAGGCCAGAATCCCTTCCTGTCCGAATGCTTTAGGCCCGTTGACTCCCACGACACGCGCCAGAAGATAATTCAGAACCCACACCCCTGCGTTATTCTCTCGACTTCGGGCATGATGAACGGAGGGCCAGTTATGGAATATTCAAAGCCTTTGCCGAAGAACCGCGCAATTCTCTGGTGTTTGTAGGGTACCAGGCCGATGGAACAATCGGACGCAGAATCCAGAAAGGATGGAAAGAAATCCCGATGACAGGAAGGGGCGGAAGCACCGAAATCCTGAAGATGAACATGGAAGTCCAGGTAGTTGACGGTTTCTCAGGCCACTCCGATAGGAGACAGCTTATGGATTACATCAAGAGGATGCAACCCCGTCCGGAAAGGGTATTTACCGAGCATGGGGATGAAAAGGCCTGTGTTGACCTGGCAAGTTCGATTTACAAGAAACTGAAGATTGAGACCCGGGCTCTTACAAACCTTGAAACCGTAAGGTTACTGTGACCCCTCAGGGGCCACAATTCTCTTTTATGAAGAAAAGAATAAATTTTTTCATGTTCTGAACCCGTGAACAGGCTCAAGACTTAGAAGATGTTGCATTAGCTGTTGGTGATCTCCTACCACAAGATCTGCCCTGTCAAGCTGTGAAGGCTCCACATATGTGGGAATTCCTATGCAGTAAATTTCGGCTTTTTTTGCAGCTTCTACGCCCAAAGTGGCGTTTTCTATTACTACACACTCTTCCCGCTGCACATTCAGGAGTTCGACAGCTTTAAGAAAAGGATCGGGATGAGGCTTTGAATTTTTAATATCGTCTCCTGTAACCACAATATCGAATATGCCGGGGAAAAGCTGGTCAACGATCCCGTGGACAATGAGATGGTCAGACCCCGAGACTACTGAGAGCAGGAAACGCGTTTTAAGGACTTCAAGGCACTCCTTCATCCCGTCGAAAGCTTTCAGCTCAAAGACCCGTTTGAATTCCTGCCTGTAGATTGAGGTAATAGTTTCGAAATCATATGCTTCTGGTGCTTTCCTGGCTTTTCGGATAAGCAAAGGAAGGCCGTTCCTGGGATTTGAACCTTCGATTGCATAAATGTCCCTGTCCTGGATTTCCATACCCATATCAAGGAAAGCCTTTCTCCAAGCTGCTGCATGGAAGGGCATGGAGTCCACGAGAACGCCATCCATATCGAAAATTAATGCCTTTAACACGGTTCTGACTCCAAAATTAAAACTTAGTGATTTGACTTAAGATTTCTGGGAATTAAGGTAACTGAGATCCCTGGGGATTAAGGTAAAAATGGCTTTGAAGCCTTAAAGTTTTCCCGGAAAATCCCTAGTAGAGTTATAGCTTTAACATAGCTTTAACATGCTCTTTATGAATTTAAAGAGCCTTTTAGGAGTTTAATACCTTTTTTAGGATTTAACAGGTTTTTCACGACTTTAACTTACATTTTACGGCTCTAGCGCGTCTCTTATAAAATATAACACATTTTTATAAACTTGGCATGACTTTTATGAATTCAACACATTTCTTATTAATTTAGCACTCTTTTTCGGATTTTAGCACGCTATTCATTACAAATGTGCTTTCCAAGGCAAGTACACTGAAGAAACTAATTCGAAGATTTCTGAGAAAATAAAATTTAGGAGATAGCCTAGAGTTTACTGCCTGTGAATTATAAATATGGAAACACTTATATTAATTTAGAAATTATTAATTCAAAAAATCAAGCAAGAGCCATGAAATCCCGGAATAATACCGAAACAGTTTTTAAGAGGAGAATTCTACTTAAAAGTAATAATATAAACATTCATATTAAATTATGAAAGTTTCGGGTCGAAAGTTTTATCAAAAACGAATCACAGGATTGCAGTGTTAGCCCCTGAAATCAAGCATAGCATCAAAAGAATAGAGAAGACGAGATAGAAAAATTGCCCTGACTTGGAAAATCAGGAGAGCTTTGCTGAAAGAAACGAAACTTTCGATAAAAAATCGAATTGATATATATAAACATTTCTGTAGTCCCTCACCCTTCATCTTTGAGAATTAAATGTTAAAGGAAGTAAAAGAGTGAATATATGAGAGTTATGGGTGACATATTTAAACTTGATAAACAATTTAAGAATATTGTTTAAATATGTCCGAAATATTTAAGTTTGGCAGAGTGCCAACTTATTAAAGATAACGGATGAAAATCTTCAGTAGGTTTTGAAGGTTATCTCATAACTCCACTCAGAGTATTGAAAGGTATGTGACCCCCGATGTAAAGGGTGGGGAGTCAAACATAACTATTAGACACAAATCCAGTCGAGGGGATAGAATTGCAGTCATTTGTACAGGAAGCAATGAAATTCAGCGAAAAAGAGAAGGAATATCGGAAGAATTCCTCCTCTGATGAAGATTTTGAAGAATTCGGACAACCGCGAATCATGATTGTCGGATGCGGGGGTGCCGGGAATAACACTGTAAACCGTCTTTATAACATAGGAATAGAAGGTGCGGAAACAGTCTGTATCAATACTGATAAGCAGCACCTTGACAATGTAAGAGCTGACAAGAAGATCCTTGTGGGAAAAACTCTCACGCGGGGACTGGGAGCAGGCGGTTACCCCGAGACCGGAAAGAAAGCTGCAGAACTTGCAAGGGGTACGCTTGAAGAAGTATTAAAGGACGTTGACCTGGTTTTCATCACTGCAGGGTTAGGCGGAGGCACCGGGACAGGTGTTGCCCCTGTAGTTGCCGAAGTGGCAAAGGAGCAGGGAGCAATCGTTGTAGGAATGGTCTCCAGCCCCTTCAGAGTTGAGAGGGCTCGGATTTTCAAAGCCGAAGAAGGCCTTGAAGACCTGCGCAGGGCAGCCGATACTGTAATTGTCCTGGATAATAACAGGCTGCTTAATTACGTGCCGAACCTCCCTATTGACCAGGCTTTTTCCGTAATGGACCAGCTGATTGCCGAGACCGTAAAGGGTATTACAGAGACGATCACAGTGCCCTCCCTGATAAACCTTGACTACGCCGACATCAGGACTATCATGAGCTGTGGCGGGGTTGCAGTTATGCTTGTAGGTGAGTCAAAAAGCCAGGACAAGAGCACTGAGGTAGTGCGGACTGCCCTAAACCACCCCCTGCTTGATGTTGACTACAAGGGCGCAACCGGAAGCCTTGTCCATGTAACCGGCGGACCTGACCTGAGCCTCAAGGAAGCCGAAGAGATCGCATCCATGCTTACCTATGAACTCTCTCCAGATGCAAATGTTATCTGGGGAGCAAGGATCAGGGAGGACTATGAAGGTAAGGTCAGGGTAATGGCCATCATGACAGGTGTTCAGTCTGCCCAGATCCTGGGCCCTCAGGCAGGATCTGGGATTCTGGAGCCCAGAGCCGAAGCTGACCCTATGCAGGAAAGAAGGTTCGGAAAAATGACGGCAGACCGATTAAGGAATACGACAGGCCCCCTTAGAAAGAAGCATGACGAGTCAATCATTGATTTTATAAATTAAATCAGGCTCAGGTAAAAGCCCGGGTTCTCAAGCTGAAAAACTCGGGCTTTTTATCCCCTGATACTTTTTAACCGATGCGTTTCAAACAGATACTCTTTTTTATTAGCGCTTCTATCTAAAAAACATGAAAATTTTGATTGCAACAGGGCGGCTTGCGGAAAATACCGTCAGGAAAGCAATCGGGGAAAAAGCCGATATTCTAGTAGCCGATATTGATATTGCCGCCTTCATCACCCCTAAAAAACTGATTAAAACGTTTAAGGAAGCCGGTCTTTCGAAAGCTTATGACCTTATTCTGCTTTCAGGGCTTGTAGCAGGAGATTTCTCAAAAGCTTCTGAAGAGCTGGGGTGTAAAATTCGGCTTGGACCAAAGCACGCATATGATCTTGGCTTTGTGCTCCCGTATGCCGGAAAAATCGAGTTTTCCGAAAAAGTCTCGGCCTGTGAACTCCTTGCTGATGTTCGAAAAGAGATGGCCCTCGAGCTAATAAGGAAAGCTGAAGAAGAAGCCTCTTCACCCCTTACACTCAGAGGTGTAAAAATCGGAGGACAGGCTCGCATGAAGGTTATGGGAGAGATTGTAGGAGCTATGGAAATGGATGCTCCGACACTCCAGGTAAAAATCGAAGCTTTTATCGCCCGGGGAGCGGATATAATTGATCTTGGGGCTACCCTTAATACCCTGCCAGAGCAGGCTAAAAGAGCCGTATCCATTGCAAAAACTATTACAGAGGCTCCTGTAAGCATAGATACCCTTGATCCTGAGCTGATAAGAGAAGGAGTAAAAGCAGGAGCAGATCTTGTCCTGAGTCTCAACAGCACGAATCTTGAGACTGCAGGTCCTATCGTTGCTAGGGCGGGGATTACAGCCGTTATAATCCCGGATGAAGAAAGGAGTCTAGAAAGCCTTATCAGGAATGTCGAAGCTGCTCGCAGGCTTGGGATTGAGAAAATTATAGCCGATCCTGTTCTTGATCCTGTGGGTCATAATATAACCGAATCCATTGTACGCTATCATGATTTTCACAGGATGTACCCTGAGGTTCCGGTATTCCTCGGAGCTGGCAATGTCACTGAGCTTATGGATGTGGATACCATAGGAGTCAATGCAACGCTCTGTGGAATAGGAGTAGAGGTAGGGGTAAGCATCCTTTTCACCCCAGAGTTCAGCGACAAAGCACAGGGTTCGATTGCGGAACTGAAAAGGGCTTCCGAGATGATGATGCTTTCCAGTATAAGAGAGAGCTCACCAAAAGATCTCGGGCTTGATCTCCTCTGCATTAAAGAAAAACGCAGACGGCCTGATTTTCTGCTCCCGGAAAATAAGATTCAAGCCAAACCTTCGAAAAGCTGGCGTGTAGATCCTGCAGGCCCTATCTGGATCCGTATAGCACCGGACAGCATAACTGGAAACGGTGGATTGATTGTAGCCGAACACAAGAAAGCCTTAATCGTGGGAAAAAACGCTAGGGAAGTTATGGACACACTGCTTGAACTGGGACTGGTCTCCCGTCTGGATCATGCCGCATATTTGGGAAGGGAGCTGGAAAAAGCCGAGCTTGCCCTGCAATTTAACAGAAGTTATGCCCAGGACGATGTGTTCTAAGCACAAGAAACGCAGACAAAATAGAGACGTGAAAGAATGAGACTCGAAAATGAAGATAAGCAGGCGATTTTTGAAATAGTGGCAGCCCGCTATTTCACAACACAGAGCTGGAAATGGGTAAATCTCAGGAAGGATATTAACAAAATACTCAAAGCTTATGATGAGCTGAATGAACAGTATGCATCTTATTCTTATGTGAGCAAGGATTGGTATGTGGAGAACATGGGATCAAAGAACATTCACATGTGCAGTACCTGGGATGAACTTAAAAATCTCGTTGCATTCCTGAACACCCATGGAAATGAATTTAATTTCCTTGTCAACACAGGAAACCGAAAATCTTTCTGCATCGTAAGCGACTCAAGGGATTTGAACGAAGTTCAGGCAGGTGCAATTAAAGAAGTTCAGAAACTCGGGTATAATACATTTATATTTCTGGCCACAGTCCCGGACGAAATCGAGTTCCAGCTACTGCAGGTAAGGGGAGTTAACTGAGCTCTCCGGACCTGTTTAAGCTTTAGTCTGTCTATTTCCTGTTTTGACCGGAAAAGCACAAAAATTAATTTTTGCCAGTTTAATTCTTCGATTCTTTCTGTTTTTCCCCATTAATCGGGTCTAACCACCTGCTCAGACAGCTACAAAACGAAAAGTTTTTAGTGAATTACTCTCAAATCGGAAAAACGTGTTCCTTTTAGATATCAGGTAGATTAAATACTTCTAAGTATAGACAACTAGAGAAAATGATTTATCGAGCCTATAAACATGAGGCCTTTTAAAGGACCACAGTGTCTCTGCCATAGAAAAATAAACAATGGCTACGGAAAAATTAGGAACACGGGCACCAGTATAAAAAAATCAAAAATAGGAAAAGACGGAATCAGACGATAAACAGAGGTGCAAACACAACCGCTACAATGCTCATGAGCTTTATGAGGATATTGATTGCTGGACCTGCTGTATCCTTAAAAGGATCTCCCACAGTATCGCCTGTTACACCTGCCTTATGTGCGTCCGAACCCTTTCCACCGAAATTTCCGGTTTCAATAAATTTCTTCGCATTGTCCCATGCCCCGCCTGCATTAGACATTGTAATCGCGAGCATAAAGCCTGAAACTACAGAGCCTGCAAGCAGTCCTCCAAGTGCACCAGGCCCGAGTATAAGTCCGACTATAATAGGTGAAATAATTGCGAGTACACCGGGTGCGATCATCTCTTTAAGAGCGGAGTGCGTCGAGATTGCAATACATTTATCGTAATCAGGATCAGCTTTGCCCTCCATTAGACCTGCGATCTCTTTAAATTGTCTCCTCACCTCAACTACGACTTCACCTGCTGCAGTTCCGACAGCCAGAATTGTCATTGAAGAGAAAAGGAAAGGAAGCATTGCACCAATGGTAAGCCCAATGAACACGTTTGGGTTCATAACATCGATAACAGTGAGATTTACTGCAATACCATATGAAGAGAAGAGGGCGAGTGCAGTCAGAGCTGCCGAGCCGATTGCAAAACCTTTACCCATAGCAGCAGTCGTGTTTCCAACCGCGTCAAGCGTATCGGTAATCTGGCGTACCTCTTTCTTCTGGTGGGACATCTCGGCGATACCGCCTGCGTTATCAGCTACAGGACCGTATGCATCGACTGACAGTGAGATCCCTAGCGTAGCAAGCATTCCCACGGCTGCAATAGCTATACCATATAGACCAGAAAGCTGGTACGAAATATAAATCGTAGCGCTGATGATGACAACCGGCCAGACCGTTGACTCCATTCCCTTTGAAAAACCTGTGATAATGTTTGTAGCCGAACCGGTCAAACACGAATTTGCAATCGTACGGGTCGGCTTTCTATCATACGACGTGTAGTATTCTGTGATCTGCCCGATAAGGAACCCGGAGACAAGCCCTGCGACACTTGCAAAGAAGACTTTCAATCCGTATTCTCCGAGAAGCTGAGACGTGACGAAATATGAGGCAATGACTGTAAGAACGATTGCAGCAATTAACCCCAGATTAAATGCCATATGGATTGCCGATGCCTCGGTCTTATTCGTACGAACAAAAAAAGTACCTGCAACGGATGCAAGAATTCCAACAGCCGAAATCAGCAATGGAACCAGGATAACGTTCTCAACTGAAACGCCGGGAAAAGTCGTTGCTGCTGTTGACGCTGCAAGAAGCATTGTTGCTACAATAGAACCTACATATGATTCGTAAAGATCGGCTCCCATGCCTGCAATGTCTCCGACGTTATCGCCCACGTTGTCGGCAATTACAGCAGGATTTCTCGGATCGTCTTCAGGAATTCCGGCTTCTACCTTGCCTACAAGATCAGCCCCGACATCGGCAGCTTTGGTAAAGATTCCGCCACCGACGCGGGCAAAAAGAGCAATAGATGAGGCTCCAAGTGAAAAGCCTGCAACAATATTCATGATGGTAGTAAAATTGAGATTTGTAAAAGAATTTGCAATAACTATAAATGAAGCAGATAGCCCAAGAAGGCCGAGACCTACAACGCTCATCCCCATAACAGTGCCTGATGCAAACGAAACCCTGAATGCAGGACCAATACCCCTGATGGCAGCATTTGTTGTCCTGCCGTTCGCAATGGTAGCGGTGAGCATACCTGCATACCCGGCTGTTGCGGAGAGCACTGCACCGAAAACAAAGCATAATGCAGTGAGAATTCCGTTTGGAAGAATTGATGCGATTATAATTGAAAACAAAACGACGAAAACAGCGATTGCACGATATTGCCTGTTAAGGTAGACCATGGCGCCATGGTGAATTAACGCAGTAATTTTTTTGATAACATCATTACCTTCGCCTTCTTTTTGGACATTTTTATAGGATATACCTGCAAAAATTAGACCAATAAGGGCACATATTGGTGCAAGGTAGATTAACACATCCATAAATTTAACCGTCCTCCGAAAAATATCACAAAAATATTATCGAGTGCCGAATACTCGAAGTACTTTTTTACAATAATTTAATCTTAGTAAACTCATAATAATATTTTTTTAAATGGAAACTACAGAAACTGCCCAATTCAATTTCTGGATGATATCTGTTTTTCAATATGAGCATACACGTAGTTAGGATTATGTTATATAAATCTACTTTCACAGTACTATGCAGCTAATTTTATAAATAAAGTTTTTTTATTCAATTTCTACCAATTTACTCTTTGAAAAGTTACTATTATGGAGACAGAATAGAAATATTTTGTTTTTTACAGTCCTGTCTAGGAACCCGGAAACTTATTACCTTATTGATTGAGTATATAAATATTTAAAAAATACAATTTACAAATAGAACTGCTTTTTTTTATCAGAAATTTACCGATATCTTTATAATTTATAGGAATTAACAGAAAAAACGTAGAATGAATCCGTTAAAAGGTAAAATGTCCAGGTTTTATCTCTCAGCAACTCCTACTATCACAGTTCCCTCTTTAAACTGCCTGAGCAGCATATAGTAAATTTGTGTCTTGATCGGCTTCTTAAGATTGGAAAACATACACTATTAGTAGAAAGAGAGGAATTATCATAAAAATAGCTGAGAAATTATCGATAAGAAAATAGAGTAAAAAAGTTTATATAAAAACAACTGTTTACGCTTTTGTAGAAAATGAGGCTTTAACAACTCAAAATCCAATTTACTTTAAAATAGATTATGAGATAATTGCAAGCCGGATTAAATAATAAATTCGGGAATCATGAACATGGAGAAGTTAGTTATAGAGCTGACTTTGCTGATCGTGACCACCTATCACTATTATAATAACGTCATGTACATTGCAAGAAAATAAGCATATTATTTATCGAGTGCGACAAGGAGTACATCACGAATTGAGTACATCACGAATTGCCTTGTGCTACCCTTTCCGTGTGGGGTAATCCTGTTATAGGCGCATCAGTAGTAATGCAGATATCTAAGCTCATAATAAAAAATGGAAAAAAGCTGAAAGCCTAATTTGGATCATCTGCAGTATAAAAAATATATTCTGGATTTTGAGGTTTGCTAGAGAAGGGTAATTATAAAGGTTCGATGCTACTCAAAAGACCCTAACTCCCGCAAACTGCACAAAACCATAAAAATAATTGCTTAAACTTTCGTCGAAAAGGAGTCATTAACAATACAGAATCCTAATTTATCTTCCAAAAATTGTGATGAGAGAAGTGATCGGCTAAATGAAGATTGTAATGAAAAATAGAGTGGTCAAGGCGACGCTTGAAAGCCTTTTTAGCCTGGCCATACTTTCGCTAACACCGGCAATGGCATCTGCCAGTGAAGCGAATCTTAAAATTCCGAATTTAAGCCAGGGACAAAATAATTTGCTGCTCTGGGGTATCGTGGTCTGTGTATTAGGTATGCTGTTCGGCTTTTACCAGTTTACGAGGGTGAAAAGAATTAGGGCCCATCAGTCCATGCTGGATGTGGCCAACATAATTTACGAGACCTGTAAAACCTATCTTATCCAGCAGGGAAAATTGCTGTGCATATTATTTGTTTTTATTGGCCTTTGTATAGCCTTCTACTTCGGCTTCCTGCAGAAAACACCTCTAAGCGGAGTATTGCTAATCTTAGCTTGGACCGTAATCGGGATACTGGGATCTTACAGCGTCGCCTGGTACGGAATTCGTATGAATACCCTGGCAAACAGCAGAACAGCATTTACTTCCCTGGAAACAAAACCCCTGAAACTTTTAAACATTGCTCTCGATGCGGGAATGAGCATAGGCGTGCTTCTTGTCTGCGTTGAGCTGATAATGATGTTAATTATATTGCTGTTTGTTCCTAGGGATCTGGCCGGAGCAAGCTTTATAGGCTTTGCAGTCGGAGAGTCCCTTGGAGCCAGCGCTTTACGTATCGCAGGCGGGATATTCACCAAAATCGCAGATATCGGTTCCGACCTGATGAAAATCACTTTTGGAATAAAAGAAGACGACCCGCGTAATCCAGGTGTTATTGCCGACTGTACGGGAGATAATGCAGGTGACAGTGTAGGACCGACCGCAGACGGATTTGAAACCTACGGTGTAACCGGAGTAGCACTGGTCTCCTTCATCGTTCTGGCTGTGCAACCTGCCCTGACCGGGACTCTACTTACCTGGATCTTCGTCATGCGTGTACTCATGATCATCACTTCCGTAGCCTCTTTTTACATCAACAGGACACTCAGCCAGGCAAGATTCGGCAGCAAAGACGATTTTGATTTTGAACAGCCCCTGACCAGCCTTGTATGGATCACTTCCATTCTCTCCATTGCAGTAACTTTTGCCGTAAGCTATTACCTGCTGGGCCCGGGTTCCGAGGCACCTGCTCAGTTGCAGAAGCTCTGGTTCGTGCTTTCAGTAATAATAAGTTGTGGTACCCTGGGAGCGGCCTTGATCCCCGAATTTACCAAGATATTTACCAGCCCTAATTCCAAGCATGTAGCTGAGGTTGTCAAAGCTTCCCGAGAAGGCGGCCCATCTCTCAATATTCTGTCTGGACTGGTTGCAGGTAACTTCAGCTCGTTCTGGATCGGCATGGTGTTCCTTGCAATCATGTTCGCTGCCTATTATGCCAGCGGGTATGGTTTGAGCGAAATAATGATCTATCCCTCCATATTTGCATTCGGCCTGGTGGCCTTTGGGATGTTGGGTATGGGCCCTGTTACCATAGCAGTTGACAGTTATGGACCGGTAACGGATAACGCCCAATCCATTTACGAGCTGTCGCTTATAGAAACAATTCCCAGGATAAAGGAGGAGATCCAGAGAGAATTCAACTTCAAACCGGATTTCAATAGAGCCAAACATTATCTGGAAGCTAACGATGGAGCAGGAAATACCTTTAAGGCCACAGCCAAACCGGTTTTAATAGGTACAGCTGTGGTTGGCGCCACAACCATGATCTTCTCTTTGATTCTTGTTATTAAGGATGTTCTTGGAGTACAGCCGGAAGAAATCCTGACCCTGCTCAATCCCTATACCATCTTTGGATTATTAGCCGGAGGTTCTGTAATATACTGGTTTACCGGGGCATCAATCCAGGCCGTAACAACTGGAGCCTACAGGGCGGTTGAATACATCAAGGAGAACATCCAGCTGGATGAAAATGCCAGCCAGAAAGCATCCACTGAGAAATCAAAAGAAGTGGTAAAGATATGCACCCAGTATGCACAACAAGGCATGTTCAATATATTTATCGCCATATTCTCCTTTACTCTGGCATTTTCCTGTCTCTCTGCTCCAATAGCCGGGAAAGACTCAGTGGCACTGTTTATTTCTTACCTGATTTCCATTGCAGTATTCGGATTGTTCCAGGCCGTGTTCATGGCAAATGCCGGAGGATGCTGGGATAATGCCAAAAAAGTCGTGGAAGTAGACCTGCAGGAAAAAGGCACCGATTTACATGAAGCAACTGTGGTGGGCGATACTGTAGGCGATCCTTTTAAAGATACCTCATCAGTTGCCCTGAACCCAATTATCAAGTTCACCACCCTTTTTGGCGTGTTAGCCATGGAAATCGCTATCTCCGAGTCATTCCGAAATGTGGCTCCCTATGTAGGCGGTATATTCCTTTTGATTGCTCTATTCTTTGTCTGGCGGTCATTCTACGGAATGAGAATCCCTCTAAGGAATGAGAATCCCAGCAGAGAATTAGTTAAGGAATCGGCTGCTGATCAAGAATAATATTGGGATCAAACCTTACAACACCAGATGTTGTGAGGCTCCCTCTGCATAATGATTTCACGAAATAGCGAATATTACATTCAAACTTTTTTGCGGTATGGATAAGTCCATTTTCGGTAGATTACTTTCATCAGTAAGCCTACGGTATTCGTAATTTTGTCTGGAAATGAAATTTCATTGAATCAGGATTTGAATTTCGTTTCCCAAAAAATGTTATACACACGATAAATCTGATACCTTTAGGACTTACGCGGTTGAATGAAAACTCAATAGCATTAAACCTTCAACTGCCTAAAACGTGACCTTAACCGTAACGTTTATTGTGCTTGATTTTGCACCTCAAGTGCGTAAGTCCTAACCTTCAAGAATATTATACTTTATAGATATAATGGAGAAGAAACTATGTAATAAAGCCCATTAAGCTGCAATAGTCGGGGATACGGTAGGTGATCCTCCCAAGGACACTGCCGAGCCTGATCTAAACGCCCAGATTAAAGTCGTAATATGGCAGCAATTCTCTTCTCTTCCCTTATGATAGGCAAAGGTCTCTTCGGATCGAAGGGAAGTTCAAAAATTCCATGAAGGAGTCCGTAGCTTCCCTCAAATTTCATACATTTTACTAATTATTTTTAAGTTATTACCCTTCTAAGCTTAAAACAGCGTGAACCGGTTAGTTTTCCGTGGACTAAAAATGAATTTCTGCAAAAACGAGTTTCAAAACGAGTTATGGTAAAAACAAGTTTATGTAAGAAAAATTCTTCTGATCCTTTTTCTCATCAGTGAGGCAAAAAATGGAACTGAGAAGCTAAGGAAATGGAACTGAGAAGCTAAGGAAATGGAACTGAGAGGTAAAGAAACAGTGAACTAAGAGCTAAAAAAGTAGAAAAGAATTAGATTGTAAGTAGAAGATTGTGAGCGGGTTGGGGATGGGGGGTCATATGGGGATGGGGGGTATGGTATGTGAAAAAAGTTTCCCGCTCACATCTTACAATTACCCTTATTCAAACTAATTATATAAATAGCTATGCATTCTATCCGGTTTACTATAATAAAAGGGTAATACTGTAGTAGCAACCAGGACTAGCAGCCAGATTTAATTTTCTTAGTGCACATATTATGTAACTATGCAATGGATAAAAATCCTGCGAATGGCTGAGAAAGCCTTTAAGGATTTGTTCCTGGCATTTTAGCCACTGGGAGACGGATTTCAGAAAACTGCTGCGACAAGAAACTATATACTTAATTAAGGGTTTTTAGTGCTATGGACCTTCACAGGCTTTTGATTTACGGAGCAGCTTTTACGATAATGGGGCTCTCTAATGCTGTTATCCCTATCCTTCCGGAGCTTGCGAATCTGAGTAACAGCTCCTCTGGAGGATTTGCTTCAAGCCTGCTCTTTTCAGCCTATTTCCTCGGAGCCCTGGGAACAATGCTCCCCTTTGGGATCCTCGCGGACAGGTTCGGAAATTTAAAATTCATAAGAATAGGTATCATTCTTACGGCCATTTCAGGGTTGATTATTCTTCTCTCCGAAAACCTATGGATTCTTTTGATTGCAAGGTTTATAGAAGGTTCTTCCTGTGGAGCTTTTTTCCCGGCTGCCTTTTCGATATTATCAAAACTCAGGAATCCAGGGCGCTATATAGGAGAATTTACTTTTCTTTTCAATGCCGGCCTGGCAGCAGGGGCCTTTCTCTCAGGGTTGTTGGCAGACACCTACCTGAAAGGAGCAATCCTTATCTTTACAGTCATTGCCTCCCTTTTGACCACGTACCTGTTTTCCAGGTACAGAGAACTGGCTTATCCTGAGAGTGAAGGGGAAACAGGTGCATTGAAAAGCTCCGACCTTTTCAGAAAGCCTTACAGAGAAATTAAGGGGCTCCTGAGCCATGGCAACTCCGGGCTTTGGTTCAGTTCTTTCCTGCTTAACGGAGCCATCGGAGTGCTTGTGGCCTACTATCCTGACTATAGCCTGGGCACTATAACAAAAGCTCAGCTTGGAATCTCGATTTCCAGCCTTTATATCTGTGCAATGATCACCTCTCTGCTTGGAGGGCGTTTTAAAGTAAAGGAAAAAACCTTAATTCGAATCGGAATAGGATTTTCCGCACTTGGAGCTATTTCTGCAATAAAATATCCTTTGCTGGGGTTCTCAAGCCTTGGTGGGGGGTCCGGGGTCACAACTGTAGGTTTTACCCTTGCTGTTGCCAGAATGAATGTCGACAGAGGTCTTGTAATGGGGCTTTTTAACACGACTATATATGCGGGACTTTCCATTGCCCCGATTATCGCAGGACTTTTTACAGACTTTTTGAGTTTTGAAAAGTTGTTTATAGCAAACGGCTTTATCCTGGCAGGTGCCCTTATATTGAAGGAATAAAAGATCCCTCAGATAGGTATTTAACTAGGTTTTATATCAATAAGTCCCTTTTAACCAGGTATTATATCAATAAGTTTCCTTCGATAGAATAGCAGAAAATATTGCGTAAGATATTTATTCCACGAAATTTCCTGATATTCAGGAAGAATTTTAGAAATCGGAGCAGTTCTTAGAAATAAGAGTAGTTTTTTAGAAGTAAAAGTAATTTCATAAACCAAGGAAAAATAAGCATCGAGTAAAAAATCAGTATCGGGCTATACATAAAATAGAAAAGCCTATGAACCTCAAAAAATTAACACTTTATTCTTCAGTTTTTGCGCTCCAGGGTCTCTCAAACGCAGTAATCCCTGTTCTTCCAGAACTTGCTGGAGGAGACAGCGGAGGTTCTGCGATTTCAAACCTTCTGTTTTCAGGATATTTTATAGGAGCCCTGCTTGCCCTTATGCCCCTCGGAATCCTGGCAGACAGAATAGGGAACCTGAAGGTGGTAAGGTTTGGAATGCTGCTGACCGCCTTTTCGGGACTTTTTATCGCATTTTCGAACAGCCCGTGGATCCTTGGAATTTTCAGGTTCTTAGAAGGAGTAGGATGCGGGGCTTTTTTTCCTGCAGCTTTTTCCATACTTGCAGAATGGAAGGACAGCCAGCAAAGCCTTGGGGAGTTTAACTTCCTGCTAAACGCCGGGCTGGCTGCAGGCGTTTTATTCTCAGGAGTGCTTGCCGGGTTTGGAATTAAAACCGCAATAGTCAGCTTTACTTTTCTGGCAGGGCTTTCCTGTATTCTCCTTCTATCGGAAGTCGGAGAACTGCTTTCTCCGAACAGAAAAGGAAGGAAGTTTACGCTTTCAGAAAGTGAAAATCCTATAAGAAACCAGCAGGATACCTCCTTACTTCCCGAACTAAAAAATTACCTTGAAAAAGCCAGGAAAACCCTGTTTGAAACTAATTTCGGAAAGATATGGGGAATTTCGGTGCTTCTTTATGGGACTACAGGCCTGTTAACTGCGAACTATGCGGATTACAGTGCTGGGTTTCTGACAAAACCCGAACTCGGGCTGGCAATTTCAGCTTCTTATCTGGCTGCAATGCTAAGTTCCCTGATTGCAGGCAGGGCAAGTATCAATTCTAAAAACATAGTAAGAACAGGAATAATCCTTGCAGCAGCAGGTATTTTTCTCTCGGTAAAGCTGCCCTTACTGGCTTTCTTCCTGGTAGGAGCAGGAGGAGGAACCGCAGTCGTAGGGCTGATTACGGCCGTTTCCAGAATTAGCTCCAGCGGCTTTTCAATGGGACTTTTTAATACCGGAATTTATGCAGGGCTCGGGCTGGGTCCGGTTCTTGGAAGCTTCTTCCTGGAACCCTTAGGTTATGAGACCGTATTTTTTGGAAGTGCCGTTGCGCTGCTTGCAGTATTCTTTGTAAAACTTGAGTAAAAATACCCTGAGGAAGTTCCGGAGTAAATACTCTGAGTATAAATGCAAAAAATATAGCAGAAATCTGTTTCAGGGAACCCATACCTCCACATAAGCTTTAAAAGGCACAAAAACCCTATGCTATAAATAACATATAACATTTGAAATCCGGTGATTAATTGAAAGTAAAGTCAAGAGTTCAGCTGAGGAAGAATGTCAAGAACAAAATGTTGAAAGACCTTGTATCCACTTTCGGCGATGAGATGTCAGAGCTGGAAGACAAAACCCTGGAGAAAATTACCCTTGAAGAATACTCCATTATCCTAGTGGATAGCAAGCCTTTGCTTTTCGAAATAGAAGGACATCTTTTTCCTACCGTCCGCGGAGCTCTTGAGATGGGACTTCAAAAGCGTGTTGTAACCGTAGATAAAGGAGCTATCCGTTTTGTTTCAAACGGTGCAGATATAATGGCTCCGGGAGTCGTAGCTGCTGATCCCGAGATAAAAGAAGGAGATCTTGTGATCATAGTAGAAGAGACTCATCGCAAACCTCTTGCAATAGGAAAGGCCCTTATGGAAGGATCGGAAATGGTCGAAGCTACTTCAGGTAAAGCCATAAAGTCAATAATCCATGTAGGAGACAAACTCTGGAACACGGAATTCTGAAAGCTTCCATAAAATAAAATATACTTTAATTAAACGAAACTTGCAGGCAGGGGACGAGAACTTCCTGAAATAAAAAGAAAATCAGGATCAGCTTTATAATAGCAAAATTAATTAATATAGATTTCAATATAGGACAGTGCTATTCTAATTTTAAAAAATACAAAAGGTGCGAATAAATGGCAAATTTTATAGACAAGCTCCTTGGCAGCAATGTAAAAAGTTCAACCAGTTCCGAGGATTACACTGAAATTGATCTCAGCAAATATGAGGAAGTTCTCGAGGACGAGCCTGCAGAAACTTATGTAAAGATCGCGGAAGTCTCGAATATTAATCAGGTGTCCCAGCTCAAGCAGGAAATTTATAACGGAAATATCCTGATGATAGATATTTCGAACATCAGAGGCGATGACCTGCTGAGAGACAGGGTTTTAAAAGAGCTGAAAGACGTTATTATCGATGTCCATGGGGATATCGCAGGTGTCAAAGGAAATACCGTAATTGTAACCCCTACAGGCATTAAAATCGACAGATCCAAAATAACTGGTGGAAAATATTGAATCCGAGTTTTTTTAAAGATGAAAAGTTTGAAACAAGAATCTGCTGTCCTCTGTGCCAGAGAGACCTGGTGATGAACTGGCAGAGAGATAATATTCCCTATTTCGGGGAGATCATGTACATAAGTGCAAGATGCCAGTGCAGTTTCCGTTTTGCAGATACCATGATTCTCTCGAATAAGGAGCCCATGCGCTATGAGATGCCAGTTGAAACTAGTGAAGACCTGGATGCAAGGGTCATCCGTTCAACCTCAGGAACAATCCGCATCCCGGAAATGGGGGTTACCATCGAACCTGGATCGGCTTCTGAGTCATATGTAACGAATATCGAAGGTGTACTGCACCGGGTCCGGGATGTACTTATGACCGCGAGCAGGTGGGTACAGGAAGACAAGGAGAAATCCTCCCGCAGCGAGGAACTCCTGTGTATGCTTGAAGAAGTGATCCAAGGCAAGAGAAAAATCACAGTCATATTCGAAGATCCTCTTGGAAACAGCGCGATAATTTCAGAGAAGGCAAAGGCTACCAAACTCTCCAAAGACGAAGCCGATAAGCTAAATACCGGCATGATCGTTTTCGATGTTGACAAATCCGAACTCCTACACGATGTCTCAGATAATATTCAGCCCCTCGGAGGAGATTAATTCTTTTTTCCGGTTTTTACAGCCTGACAAATTCCGGGGGCATACTTCCAATATAGTTATTAACTTTTATTCCATAAAGGCAGGCATATTGCTAGCTATGCAGGCAATTTCACGTCAGGATGCCGCATATCTCAAGAGCCACATATCTCGAAATGCGACAACCCGGAGAGCCTTTCTATAGAACTTCCGGAGAAAAAACAATACTGCAGGATATTGTACCTGTCTGAGCGAAGACCCTTAAATTAGCCCAAAGAACTGTGTATTTTATTCAGGAGATTATGATTGGCAATGAAGGCGTGAGGATGGAATTCACTCATGTCTCTCAAAATTAGATCAATTTAAGATTTATTTGATTAAATTATTCAAGATTTATTTGATCAATTTAAGAATTTAAGGTGTATTTCAGATTGCGATAATACGGTGAAGTTATGGCAGAAAGCGAAAAAGAAGCAGCACTCCCTCCAAAAGAGGAATTCAGCGAATGGTATAACGAACTCCTGTGGATGGCCGAAATAATGGACGTCCGCTATCCTGTAAAAGGGCTATATGTCTGGTATCCCTTCGGCTTTGCAATCCGGAGAAATACCTACAGTATTATAAGGGAAATTCTTGACAACAGCGGACACCAAGAAGCTCTCTTCCCTCTTCTTATCCCCGAAAACGAGTTCATGAAAGAAGCCGAACATATCAAAGGCTTTGAAGACGAGGTGTACTGGGTAACCCACGGAGGAAAAGACCCGCTTGACATCCCTCTGGCCCTTCGCCCAACAAGTGAGACTGCCATTTACCCGATGTACAAAATGTGGGTCAGGTCCCATGCGGATTTCCCGGTCAAAATCTATCAGATAGTTAATACTTTCCGCTACGAGACAAAACATACCCGCCCCCTGATAAGGCTCCGAGAGATTACTTCCTTTAAAGAAGCCCATACAGTTCATGCTACCTGGGAA
>Ga0183099_1000589_pt1 | contig 25316 bp, 21 predicted proteins | sample Biomet1_FD_127788 | JGI IMG/M metagenome (GOLD analysis project Ga0183099, IMG submission 127788) | Microbial communities from bioreactor (seeded with anoxic lake sediment) at LBNL, California, USA - Biofuel metagenome 1 | ecosystem: Engineered > Bioreactor > Anaerobic > Unclassified ...
CTTCCGCCGTCTTTTCGTGATCTAGTTTGCTTGGGGTGAACGCGAAGAAAGGCAAACGGCCTAGAAGGATGATGTCATAGACGCTTAGCGGGGCGTACGAGGAGCCTTGTGGGACATAGGCCACCTGACGTGACCGTTCCTTCTTCGAGGCCTTATGGATTGATAAGTTATCAATAAGGATCTCGCCCGTCTTTGGCTTAAGTAAACCCGCGACGGTCTTTAAGAGCGTGGATTTGCCAGAGCCGTTAGGACCAAGCAAGACACCGATTTGTCCATCGCCCACACGTAAAGAAAGGTTATGGAGAACCCCGTCGCCTTTTTTGCTATACCCAGCGGAAAGGCTTTTGATGTCGATCATGGTCTTTCCCCCTGTCGCGCGAAGATGAGATAAAGGAAGAAAGGGGCGCCTAGAAGAGCGGTGATAGCCCCGACAGGCAAAGCCGAACCATTCGCGATCACTCGCGAGAGGATATCGGCGACGAGAAGCAAGAAGGACCCAGCAATAAGAGACCCGGGAATAAGGAAACGATGGTCATTGCCAATGATCCGCCTCATGGCGTGTGGGCAGATGAGCCCCACGAAGCCGATGATGCCATAGAAGGAAACGCAGACCGCGGTGAGGAGCGAGGCGATAAGAAGCGAAACGAAGCGGAGACGGTCTACTTTCACGCCGACGGAAGAAGCCACGTCGCTCCCGCCAAGGAGAGCGTTGTACTTATAACGGAAGAGATAAAAGAAGACACCCGAGGCCGCCACGACGGCGCACACGATGGCATCGGTGGTGAAAGAAGCCCGTCCGAGATCGCCAAAGGACCAGATAACGGCCGCGCTCAAGCCAACGTCGGTTGCGTAGAACTGAAGTATGGTGGTGCCGGCTGTCCAGACCGCCCCTAGGGCGAGTCCGGCCAGAATTACTGTGTTAGGAGAAAACGACCGAAGACGGCAAAGGCCCAAAATCAGCATGACGGACAGAAGAGCAAAGACAAAGGCGATGGCCGAGGTGGCGAACGGGTTGGCATTCGTCCCATAGTTTTCGATGTTGTGGCCGGTCGAGAGAAAACCTCCGGCGAAGGCAATGATGGAAACGTTGGCCCCAAAGACGGCCGCATTTGAGACCCCAAGGACGCTTGGCGAGGCCATGATGTTTCCGAGAGTCGATTGCATGATGAGACCGGCGAGGGCGAGCCCCGCTCCGGCAAGAAGGGCCGCTAAGGCGCGAGGCAAACGGATGGCCTGGGCGATCCGGACACTTGTCGAAGTTCCTTGTCCGAACAAAGCGAGAAAACTCTCAGGGATTGAAAGCCAGGAGCTGCCAACCATGAGGGAAAGGACAAAAGCCACGAGAACAGCTACCAACCCACAAACCAAAACGATCCTCTTTTGCCAGGCTTTTTTCGCGTAGGCTTTCTTTAGATCCCAAGGGATGGTGCGTTGCATGAAACAACATTACCAAATACCAAGAAATAAAAGAACATTAATGACATATTTGTTTGATAAAATTGAAAAATACCAAACATTGTGTTTTATTTTATATGAGAAAGCGGACAATCATTCGGAATTACCATGGATAAACGAATCACTAAAACCAAGACGGCCATCTATAACGGCCTCGCCCTTTGCTTAGCACATCAGGATTACGGCTCCCTTTCGATAGGAGACGTTCTTTCAGCTTCCGGAGTTTCCCGTTCCACCTTTTACGCACACTTTAAGTCCCTCGACGACGTGCTAGACTCCGTCGGCAAGGATATTTTCAATCACGTCTTCTCCCACACCCTCGAAGAAGAGGGCACCCACGACTTCTCCAAAACCTCGCTTTTGGATTATGGACACTTCATCACCCACATCCTCTATCACCTTCACGACGAGAAAGACCTAATCTCCGTGATTCTTCAAAGTTCCGGCCGCGATATCTTTCTCCGTGATCTCCGTTCCAAACTCCGCCCCCTCTCGGTCAAAGCCGTTGAGACGGGTCTATTGCCCCGGAAGGACCTTCCTAAAGAACTCCAGATCGAGCAAGCCATTGAGAGTTTTGTGGTTCTGATTGTCTATTGGTTTGGCAATGGCTGTGTCGAAACCCCCGAGGTCATGACTAAGTATTTTTCCGTTATTAATTCTTAACTAACTTCGTTTTTATTCCAAAACGAAATTTTGCCAAATAAAAAGCAGGCAACCTTTTCTTTGCCTGCTCGAAATGCGACTAGAAAACTTTACCGTTTTTCGGGTGCAACCGCTGCTTCTTGTTTGGGTTCTACGACGACCCTAACCGCTCTTTTTTCGCGTTTTCTCTGATACATGAGTCCATCGGCACGGTCGAGCGCCTCATCAATGTTTTCTTTGCTGGGGTCAAAGAGGGCGCACCCAAAGGAAACACGAGGCAACCGCCCCTCCGTTAACTGGGCTTGGTTGAGCTGACTGACAAACAGATTATTGAGCTCTTCGACGCGATCAAGATTCTTTGTCATCAGGACGCAGAACTCATCCCCGCCAAAGCGGTAGCATTCGCCATAGCGGCCATAGACTTTTTTGACCTCATCGGTAATTACTGAGAGGCAAATGTCCCCAAAGCGATGGCCAAAGTCATCATTGACCTCTTTGAAATAATCGACATCGAGGAAAATGATCACCGCCGGTTCATGGAGTGAGGCTTTGCGGACATCGAAGCTTCGACGGTTGAGCAAACCCGTCAAGGCGTCGACCTGGTTAACGAGGCTATCGTAATAGACATAGAAGAGGATCATGCCGATGGAGATGCAGGCCCAGTCGAGGCGAAGTTCCGGTTGGAGGGTTTGTAGAGTAATCGCGAAAACCACCATGCTAACCGATCCGATAAGATAGACGAAACCATGGTGCTGGAAGCGGCGACTAAACAAATAGATGTAGACGAAGAGATATAGAACCCCAAGAGAGTAGAGAGCCACGTAGACATAGAAGAAAGGACCGTGGGCGTAGGATCCGTCGGGTCCGATGGAGAAGACGCAGCCGTTGAAAAGGGAGACCACTTGGAGAATGAGGTTAAGGATTGAAGGAATAAAAGCCCATAGAATGGTTTTGGGTTTTCCTAAGGCCAGGACCACAAGAATCGAAACGGTTGGGGTGAGAGTCAATTCTATGAATTTCGCGGCAACCCGGAGTGGAATCAAACTAACGGAGTAAGACTCGAGATGGGCGAAAGTCCATTCGGCGATATTCAGCGCCGCGAGCAAGCCGAAGACAAGGCAGAACATGATTTTTTTCTTCCGTCCCAAAAAGCCGTTCTCCCATACAGAAATGCAGGCCATAACCATGGAGAATGAGGTGATGAGGACAACAGCGGTATAAAAATCCAATGTTTGAGCCCCCTACATAATAATAAGTACATTAAAATAGTATGTGCAATTTATTTTTTTCCGTAGATTTGGACATCTTTTTGCCTTTATGGGTAATCCGCTTTTTTATTTTGGAAATTTAGCCCTAATTTGCATAGATTTTTTTCGTCCATTCAACCAAAAGACCCTAGAACAAAAAGCGTTCAACTGGGTCTTTTTTCTTTGGCTTGCATAGAGGCCGTTTATCTCGTAGACTTTCCGCTTGGTTTAAAACCATGAAAATCACTATTAGCAAACTTCTCTACAACCTCATCGTCAACCTGCTTGTTTGCCTCGCCTTGTCGTTTGCGGGCGCCGTGGCTTCCTCAACGCATGTTGATTGGGCCAACCTGGCCATTAACTTTTCCATCTCGTTTGTCATCGCGATGCTGATCGGCCTCTTCGTTCCTCTCACCGCGATCGGAAAGTGGTTCACCGGCCTCTTTCATCTTCCTAACGATACCTATACGGGCAACCTCCCCTACCGTTTCTTGGCTACCTTTATCAGCAGCTGCATTTTCTACTTCACGATTTCCCCGGTTCTTGCCCTCGCCAATTTCTTTCTCCTTCCAAATCAAGATCCTCAGTTGTGCCTCATCAAATGGCTTATCAACATCCCCTTCATGCTCTTTGTGGGTTTCTTCTCCACCCTCCTGTCGGATGCGTTCGGCTATCGAGCTGCACATCGGATCGACAAGAAGTTTTAAGAAAACCTGCGGTATCCAAACAAACTAAAAAGGCCGCTCCGAGAAGCGGCCTAAGTTTCATCATCGACTATAAGTTACAGAACAATGTCTTTTAGTGGCTCGTCTTTTCCGATCTTCTGTTCGGGCTTTAGGTCTAACCCTAAGGTTCCACCCGGATTCATGATGCCATCCGGATCGAAATGCTTCTTGAGGGCAAGATAGGTTGAGTATTCCACTGTGCCCATCGATCCCTCAAGCCACGGGGCGAAGGCTTTGCCAATGCCATGGTGATGGGACATGGCGGCTCCACTCTTCTGGATGGCGTTAAGGATGCCATCTTGATACTTTTTGTACTCCGCGAGGTCATTCATTTTGGCGATGAAGATGAAATAGAGGTTGGCTCCCTGCGGATAAGCATGCGACAAATGGGTGGTGAGGATGGTGTTGGGGCGGCTCTTGCAGAAGGCGCCGACCTCCTCGTACACCTTCTCCATGTTGCTCCAGTTGACGCAGCACTCCAAAGTGTCGGTCATGATGCCAAAGTCCTGCATTGAATCGCGGAGGTAGGGATCGTTGAAGCGGCCTTTCTCCCATCCTTTGGTTACGAGCCCCGTCAAGCTCATGCCATGGAACTTATGGGCGATTTTCCTTATGTTGCGGGCCACGTTCTTGCCATAGCCCTTTTCGCCATCGGTAAAGCCGAGGAACATGCAGCACTTGCCGACCTCGATGCCTCGCATAGCCATGATTTTCGGTAGGGGCGTCTCGTCGACCCCATAAAGAGTCAGCATAATCGAGGTCTCTTCCGGGTCGCTGAGACGGAAGACGGAAGAGAAACCGGCTTCGCATTGCATCATCTCGCGGCAGGCCTCTTGGGCGCTCTTCCAGTCTTTGAACATGTAGGAGAAACGTTTGCGGTTTTCCGGCATGAAGCGGAAGACCTTCAATGTAACTTCGGTAAGGACTCCAAAAGTTCCTTCGCTGCCCATCATGATGTGGTTAAGCGATGGTCCGGTCGCTTCTCTCGGGTAATGAGAGGTCACGATCTTGCCGATCGGCGTTGCGTATTTTTGGCTGAGAACGATGTCTTCTATCTTGCCATAGTAGGTGCTGTTTTGCCCAGCGCCTCGGGTTACGACCCAACCGCCCACAGAGCTATATTCAAACGACTGCGGGAAGTGCCCGCAGGTATAGGCCCGCTTGCCCTGACCGTTCTTCTTCACGTCGTTGAGCCACTTCTCGAGGGCCGGTCCGGAAAGACCGGTTTGGACAGTGACGGTCTGGTCAACCTCGTTAAAGGATAGAACCTTGTTATAACGTAACCGCATGTCGAGGGAGATGCCGCCCCTCATGCATTCAACGCCACGCGTGACGGAAGAGCCGCCTCCATAAACATAGAGGGGGATTTTCTTTTCTTGGCAGTAGGCAACCGTTTTTTCGATTTGCTCCGCCGTATCCGGATAGACGACGACATCAGGAACGTTCTCGATGATCTTGTTCCGGAGTCTTAGGAGATCGTACATGGTTTTGCCATACGCGACGGATAGACGGGCGTAGGAATCGGTTCGGACGAAATCGTTTCCGTAAACAAGACGCAAGAAAGACACGTCCTCGTCTTTGATGACCTTGGACGGTATCGAGTAGTTGACCTCGTCGAGGCCAAGATCGGCGCTATAGTGGTCGAAGTCCGCGTCGGTCATTCCGAAACGCTTCTTCAGCATCTTGTAGAGGTTTTCCTTCGGGACCTTCACGAAGGCGGGATCACCCCACTTGAAAATGCTGCGGTAACTGTTACTCGGGATTTTTCCTTTATACCATTTCGGCTCGAAGTCTACGTAAGGTTTGCTCATATTCTTTACTCCTTTTTCATCGGGGCGGTCGTGATGATGTCCGCTCCGGTGTTTAGTACATTCGGAATGACGACGCTGCCGATGGGCAGGGCTTCGGTGATGAGGGTTCTATTGAGAACCTTTATGACCTCTCCGATTAGTTTCTTCGAGATTTCGCGGTTGGTCTTCACGGAGATGACCGGATAACCTGAAACTATCGTGGCCACGGTCGAACAGAGGGTCCGTTCCGGATTCAGGCATTCGCTTTCGGCGTAACGGGCCCCGCGGGGGCACCGGTTGCCGTTGCAAACGTGTTTGTCTTCGTCATAGACCAGTGTGCAGCCGTTCGGGCAAACGATGCAAGTGAACTCCTTCATTTGGCTATGTCCTCCAAAACGAACTTTATCTCCCCTTCATTGGGTAGTGAAAGGACGACTCGTTCCATCTCGGGCGGTCGGAGGGTCATGAAGGGTTTCTTCAGGATCACGTCGTCACCAAGATAGACTTTGAGGATTTTGTTTTGATAGACATCGCGGACCCGGAAATAGAAGATCACATCCTTGGTGTTCTTTGCGAAGTCGACAAGTTGTGGCACCACATAGGCGAGGTTCTTATCCCAAGTGACGGCTTTGGACACGCCGGCAATCTCATCGGTTGAGGCGGCGGCCACGCCGGCGATTTCTCCTGATTCGGAAACGTAATCGGCCAAATCATTCACGTGCATGGCGTTCCCACAGGTGTAGACCCCTGAGATTTTACTCATGAGCTCTTGGTTGACGATGGGGCCTTTGGTGACGGGGTGTAAAGGCACCCCGATGGATTTCGCCAATTCGTTTTCGGGGATGAGACCTACTGAAAGGATTAAGGAGTCGCATTTAACGATTTTCTCGGTCCCCGGGATAGGGTTCATCTTGTCATCTACCTTGCTGATTTCAACTGCTTCGAGGCGGTCTATGCCATAGACTTTCGTCACCGTTTCAGATAGATGAAGCGGAATCGAAAAGTCCGTCAGGCACTGAGCGATGTTCCGGGCAAGGCCCGATGGTGTGCTTTTGGCCTCGTAAACGCCTTCGACGTGGCCACCCTCCAAGGTGATGCGTCGCGCCATGATGAGCCCAATGTCGCCCGAGCCAAGAATCACGCATTCCTTGATGGGCATTAAGCCGAGGATGTTGATGTAATACTGGGCTTGGCCCGCCGTCATGACTCCGCCAGGATTGGTTCCATGGATAGAAACCTGTTTGGCGGTCCGTTCCCGGCAACCCGTGGCGAGAATTAGTTTCTTTGTTGTATAGGTCGAAACGCCTTTAGGATTCACCACCGTGACCTTAAATCCGGGTTGAAGTTTCACGATTTTGGTTACGAAAGTAAGTAGGCTGACTTCGGCTGTGGTTTCGTTGAGTTTCTCAATCTCTTTGTTGGCGTATTCGGGTCCCGCCAGTTTCTCTTGATAACGGGTGAGCCCGAAACCATCGTGAATGCACTGCTTAAGAATTCCGCCGAGGGCCCCTTCTCGTTCGAGCAAGAGGGTCGAAGCGCCGCAACGGCTGGCCGAAGAAGCGGCCGCTAAACCGGCTGGACCCCCGCCGATGACGATGACATCATAGACAAACATGCTATTTGCCCTCCTTGGTGCGACGGAAGAAAAGCTTTCCTTCGCCCTTTTTGCCGATGGATAAGGGATCGATTTTTTCTTCTTTTGCCATGATGGAAAGAACCGCAGGTTGGCAGAAGCCCCCCTGGCAGCGGCCCATGCCGGCGCGGACTCTGCGCTTGATGCCGTCTATCGTGGTCGGAGGGATCGTGGAATGGATGGCGTCGATAATCTCTCCCTCGGAGATTTCCTCGCAACGGCACACGATGTGGCCATAGGCGGGATTCTTCTTGATCAGGGCGTCTCTCTCCTCGTTGGAGAGGAGTCTCGTTTTCACGATGCCCTTGCGAATGGGATCCCATTTCTCCTTAGTTTTGGCGTTAAGCATCTCGCTGGCCCATTTGGCCACGTCGATGCCAATCGCGGGGGCCGCAGTCACGCCGGGGGATTGAATGCCGGCGGCGTGGATGACGTTGGTGGTCCATTTGCCTTTTTGCACGACGAAATCCTCTTCGTAGGTCGCGGCTCGGATGCCGGAGAAATACGTGATGATGTCCCTTTCGGAGAGGTTCTTCATGGCGTGGATTTGCTTATCGAACATAGCGTCGACTCTGGCCTTATCAGTTGTGTAATCTTCCCGGTCTGGTGTTTCGAGGGCATCAGGCCCCACCAAAGCGTTGAGATCGGAAGTCGGCATCACGGCCCCGCCTTTCGAATGAGTCTTTTTCAGTTGTCCGAGTTTGGGGTAGACCGTCGTGGAGGTGCGGCTTAATGTCGGCAAGGCGGCCTTGTCGATGATGGAGTCAGTGCCTTTGCGCGGATGAATCGTGAAGAAGCGGTCGTTCATCATTTCGGCGATCACGTCGGAATAGGCTCCGGCGGCATTCACCACCACCTTCGGATAAATGATTCCGCGATTGGTTTGGACGGAGAACACCCTATGATTCTCCACCTTCATGCTTTCGACGATGGTCCGTAAGGAAATCTTCGCTCCGTTATGAACGGCCGATTCACCGAGGGCGATCGTGAGCTCGTAAGGCGAGGTGCAGGCTCCGCCGGGCAGGAAGACTCCAAAGGCCACGTCATCGGCGATGTTGGGCTCAATGGTTTGGAAGTGTCTGCGGTTAAGGACTTTGACTCCACCCGGAACGTGATTGATTAAGGCTTTGATTTTTAGGGCCGGCCTGACTAGAAGCTTGAGCCACCCATTGGTAAAACCAATCGATTGGCCATCTTGTCTATATGGGACGTCCAGATCCTTGCACATTTGTTTATAGAATTTGCGGGAGCGGACAAGATATTTGAGTTTAAGGCTGCCCTTATGCAAATCCATGCCGACGTGGACGCAGCCGTCGTTCCGTGAGGAAGCTGCCATGGCGACGTCCTCTTCCTTGTCCACGAGTAAAGATGAGAGTTGGTATTTGGATAGTTCGCGAAGAATGGCGCAGCCGGTGATGCCACCGCCGATGACGAGCACGTCGACGTGGATCCCTTCGAGGGCTTTATCGCTAAAGGAGGGCGCTTTAATGGGCGTCGGTTCGTAGCCTTTGAGTTTGATGTCGTTGATGACGCCGTAGAACCATTTGGTTTTGGCCGCCATCTGGCCGGCTTTGACGAGATCTTCGTAGTTATCCGCTACGCCTGAGAGAACCACGCAATCATCCTTGGCTTCCGCGCGGAAAGAGGGATAAACTTCCGCGAAACGTTCCTGAAATTTCTCCAGTTTGGTCATAATGCCTCCCTTTTGGAAATCAGGAGTGCTTTCATTCTCTCGTCCATGGCGGGGTTGCTATGACCGAGGGCTTCTTCCATCACCATGCCATCGAGAATGAGCATGATGATATAAGCCAAACCCTCTTTGTCGGTTTTGTCCGGATATACGCGTTTAAGGCCCTCTAAGAGTTTCTTCTCCCAACTCTCCCAGAGTTCAACGTAGCGTTGCCGAAGGGCTTCGTTGCCCCGCATGCACTCATTGACCATATAGATCTGCATCCGGGCCCGGTTGAAGAGCTTGACTCCTTTATAGAACACGACGTCAAGGAAACGTTCTTCAGAAATGCTGTCGTTTTTGTGCCGTTCGAACCAATCAACATAATCAGCCGACAACTGTCCCATATGCTCTTCGATGATGTCGAGAATGAGGTCGTCTTTGGTCGGGTAATGGTAATAGAGGGTTCCTTTCGAAATCCCCATGGCTCCAGCTAAATCCGCGAGCGAAAAATCATTGGCGCCCTTTTCGAGAATTAGCTTCTCGGCGGCGTCTATGAACTTCTTTTTATCGATATCGTCTCTTCTTTTTGCCATATAATCAGCCTCTCTTATTATGTCGGGCGAATGACCGACATACTATCTTCATTATAGTACCTGAAAGGGCTTTCACAACCGGCAACTGCGTTCTGTGTCTTTCTTCCGATTCGTCTTCGCGACATCAAACCACCGGTTTTTCCTCGATTGGTTTAGAATAAACAGGCGAGGATAGATTCATGGATTCCATTCGTGTTATTAAGGTAAAGCAATCGGTATTCGCCAATAACGACGCCAGGGCTGAAGAGCTCCGACGTGAACTTAAGGCCAAGAAGGTCTTTTTGATTAACCTAATGTCGAGTCCCGGCAGCGGCAAAACCACCATGCTGGTTTCCCTTATCAATCGTTTAAAAGACAAGCTTCGCATCGGGGTCATGGAAGCCGATATGGATGCGACCGTGGATGCCGAAACCGTCGAAAGTAAAACTGGCGTGAGAACAATTCAACTTCATACCTCTGGCGAGTGCCACTTGGACGCCAAGATGGTCGCGGAAGGTATCGATAACTTCGGAATCGAGGGTCTTGACCTCGTTATTCTCGAAAACATCGGTAACCTTGTGTGTCCGGCCGAGTTTGACACCGGAGCCACCCTCAATATGACGATCCTTTCGATCCCCGAGGGCGACGATAAGCCTCTCAAGTATCCCTTGATGTTCACAGTAAGCCGGCTTTTCGTCTTCTCGAAAATGGATGCCATATCCTTCTTCGATTTCGATGTCGAAAAGGCAAAGAAAAGGATTCTCTCTTTAAACCCTAAAGCCGTCTTCTACCCCATCTCCGCGAAAACGGGTTTGGGGATGGACGAGTTAGCCGCTTACGTTTACGACGAAGTCCGACGTTTTCAAAAAGAATAGGCTTTAATCTTTACTTTTCTGCGGCGATTGGATTCGTCCACTTTCTTTTGTTGCCCTCCGTTAGCACTCAACACTTGCGAGTGCTAGCAAGTGCGTTATAATGGCCTTGTCGACAGAGACTTAGGAGGACAAAGCAATGATGGGTCCCGATGGAATGGAAGACTATTCGAAAGAAGAAAACATTTTGGATAAATTCGGCCGCAATATCAACGAGGCGGTCAAAGCCGGGAAAATCGACCCGGTTATTGGTCGTGACGAGGAAATTCGGAAGGTAGTTCAAATCCTGGCTCGAAAAACAAAGAACAACGTCATTTTGATTGGCGAACCGGGCGTGGGCAAAACCGCCATTATCGAAGGCTTGGCGGAACGCATCGTCAAAAACGACATCCCCAACACCTTAAAAGACAAAGAGATCTATGAACTGGATATGGGTTCTCTCGTGGCCGGGGCCAAATACCGCGGCGAGTTCGAGGAACGCCTTAAAGCCGTTTTGAACAAAATCAAAGGCTCGAATGGCAACATCATCCTTTTCATCGACGAAATCCACCTTATTGTCGGAGCGGGAAGAGCCGATGGCGCACTCGACGCCAGCAATATGCTGAAGCCCCTTTTGGCCCGGGGCGAGATTGATTGCATCGGCGCTACCACTCTCAACGAATACCGTGAATACATCGAAAAGGATCGCGCGCTGGAACGTCGCTTTCAGCCAGTTCTAATTGGCGAGCCGAGCGTCGAGGATACCATCAGCATCCTTCGCGGCCTCAAGGAACGCTACGAGTCCTTCCATGGCGTCAAAATTACGGACAATGCCTTGGTGGCCGCGGCTACTTTAAGTAACCGTTATCTCACCAACCGTTTTCTTCCGGACAAAGCCATTGACCTCGTGGACGAGGCCTGTGCTGGCATCAAGGTGGAAATCGAATCCATGCCGACGGAACTCGATGAAGTGAACCGCAAAATCCGTCAGCTCGAAATCGAGAAAGTGGCCTTACAAAAAGAAAAGGATGAGTCTTCGCAGAAACGTTTGCTCTCTCTCCAAAACGATCTTGACGCTGCGGAAAAGCAGATGGATGAACTGAACCAGAAATGGAACGTCGAAAAGCAGGAGATCAACGAAGCGAAAACCCTGAAAGGCAAACTCGAAAAGGCCAAATTCGACCTTGGAGTGTCCTTTTCTCGCGGCGAATACGAGAAGGCGAGCGAACTGCAATATAAGACCATTCCCGACTATGAGAAGCGTTTGGCCTCTTTGGAACTTGAGTCCAAAGCGGAAGACCGCCTCGTGGATGAGGTCGTCGATGAAGAATCCATTGCCAAGATTGTGGCTAAAATGACCGGTATCCCCGTCTCTCGCATCGAAAAAGGCGACCGGGAAAAGGTTTTGGACCTCAAAGACACCCTCGCCAAGAGGGTCATCGGCCAAGACCAAGCCATCAGCCTCGTCAGTAACGCCATCCTCCGTCAGCGGGCGGGGATTAAGAACCCGAACCGGCCGATTGGCTCGTTCTTGTTCCTCGGTCCCACCGGCGTGGGCAAAACCGAAGTGGCTCGTGCCCTCGCGGAGGCCCTCTTTGACAATGAGAACAACATTACCCGCATCGATATGTCGGAGTACATGGAAAAATATAGCGTTTCGCGTCTCATCGGAGCGGCTCCTGGCTACGTCGGTTACGAAGAAGGCGGCCAATTGACCGAAAAGGTCCGCCGCAACCCCTATTCGGTGGTGCTCTTCGACGAGGTGGAAAAAGCCGATCCGGAAGTGCTAAATCTTCTGCTTCAGATCCTCGATGACGGACGCCTCACGGATTCGCAGGGACGCTTGGTCGACTTCAAGAACACGATTCTCATCATGACGAGCAACCTCGGCAGCGAAGAGCTCCTCGAAGGACACCCCGAGAGAGTTGAACCCCTGCTCCACCATGCCTTTAAACCGGAATTCCTCAATCGTATCGACGAAATCGTGTTCTTCAATCCCCTTCCGAAGGATGTTCAGTACAAGATCGTGGAGAAGATGCTCGGCGAGCTCAACCAACGCCTGGTCGAACAGTTCTATTCCTTCACCTTTACGCCTCGGCTCAAACAATGGATCCTCGATAGCGCCTACTCGCCCGATTACGGAGCGAGGCCGCTACGCCGCTTCATCCAAGACCAAGTCGAGACCTCGGTGGCCACCGCCATCGTGGAGGGCAAGATCAACACCACTGACACCTATCAAGTCGATGTCGTCGATGGCGTTGTTACCATTGCCGCCATCGACCAAAAAGCCTAACGAACTAAGGATCCGCCTCGCCAACGGATCCTTTTTTGTGCGAAAATTAGCGTATGTCCTTTCAGCTATATTTACTCCGTAAGTATATCCATAAGGCCGATTTGGCGCGCAACCGCAAGATCCCCGAGCCTCATGGCGTGACTTCTTTTACGAACCTCCGCTATGCTGAAGGTCATGGTAAATGGCACGAGCTTGATGTCTATCGCCCCACCAACACTAAAGGCTCTTTGCCCCTCTTGGTCGTGGTTCATGGGGGTGGCTGGTTTTATGGCGACAAGGAAATATACCGGCTCTACGCCATGGATTTGGCCCGGAGGGGCTTTTCCGTCATCTGTTTTAACTATGTTTTGGCTCCTGACGCCCATTTTCCGCAGCAACTCACCGAGCTCGATGAGGTTCTCTCTTACGCCGCTGGCCATGCCGAGCAATTTGGGTTCGATCTCAAGAACGTCTTTCTCGTGGGCGACAGTGCCGGGGCCCACCTGAGCGCCCAATACGCCGCCATCGTTACGAATCCGGAATATGGAAAGTTGTTTTCTATGAAAACGAAGGTGGGGATCCGGGGTCTGGGCCTCAACTGTGGTCTCTATTGCCGGCTGGGCTTCAACTTCGCGAACATCGATCCTTCCGCTCCCCAAATGTGGGATTGGTATCTTGGCAAAAAGAGAAACGCCTCCGATCCCCGTTATGAAATCCTCGCCAACATGACAAAAGACTTTCCGCCTTCTTTTGTGATGACCGCGGAAAAGGATTTCATTAAGACCATGAACGCGCCCCTCATCGCTCGGCTTCAGAAGTTAGGCGTCCGCTATATCTTCAAGGAATACGCGGCCAAAAAGGGCAAGAAGCTTCAGCATGTCTTCCATTGCAACGTCATCGAAGAGCAAGCCATCCTGGCCAACGATGAAGAGTGCACTTACTTCCGTAGTCTTCTAATGGATTAGGCCGCCATTCACCTTTTTCCGTGTTTCGTTATGAAAACGGACTGATTCTTTCGGGGTAGAATAGTCTTATGCTCAGCGAAGACAACTTATCCACGAGCGAAAAAGCTCTTTTGCGAGACCGCGAGTCCCGAAAGGCCCTTGGGGTGGCCGCCACCAAAGGAGACAAACTCCGTCTTTTGCCTCACCGGTCTTTGACGTGCCTCTTCTATCTTGGAACCAAACCTCAATTGCTTCTCTTCATCCATGGTGGCGGTTTCTGCTTTAAGAGCCCCCTCGACGATGATGAGTATTGTTCCTATCTTCGTGACGCTTATGGCTTTTCGGTTCTTAATCTCGATTTCTCCACCTCGGCCAAAAAGTCTTACCCCGCCCAACTCCTTGAGCTCCGAAAGGAATACCGCCGTTTCCTCGCTCTCGAAACTGGGCTCGCCAATGCGCCGCTTTATCTCTTTGGACTCTCTTCCGGAGCCAACTTAGCTACCGCGTTAACCCTTATGCTCCGTCAAGAAACCATTCCGGTGTCCGGTCTTTTCTTGGGCTACCCTTATCTCGATTTAACCAGAGATCCGAATACTAGGCCCGTTTTTCCGGAGACCTTCCCGGATTGGCTGCTCAAAGATTGGACGGAGCTCTATTGCCCCTTTCCGGAAGTGCGGGCGAATCCTTTGGTTTCGCCTCTAAAGATGAGTTCGGCCGAGGCTACCCTCTTTCCGAAAACCTATGTCATTACGAGCGAAACGGACCGCCTTCGCGATGATGGGGTGGCATTCGAGACGCTTCTCACCCGCAACGGCGTCGAGGCCTTTCATTTCCAAGTTCAGGAACGCCATGGCTTTTTGGAAAGGAACATGAAAAACGTTTATACGAAACCTGACGACCCGGGCGTTCTTTTCGCCAAAAAAATAACCAGGCAAGCGTTTACCTGGCTCTTAGACGTAGACAAGTAAAGGTCACTCAGGCTTTTCCCAGCGGAGCGAGAGCAAAAAGCCAATCATCAACGGCAAACCGATGATGTAAATGACCCAAAGGTCCCATCCGTCGTTATTTGCCATGTAGACACCCATGCTGACGTAGATGGCAGTGAGAACGGCCCAATCGGAGACGATCCAGAAGACCACCGCTTCTTTTTTCATCCGCCAACGGGTGAAGAAGATGGCCACGATGAGGCAGGAGACCGCTCCGGCCCATAAAAAGGGAATCCACACCAAATTGGGGTCCGTGTTTTTGGTGATGAAGGATCCGGCGCAGATGACGGTTGCGATGAAGAAGACGAATACGATGCTGAGGGCAATCGCGAACCAATGGCGGTGCGCCATCGTCGGCTTGGCCTCTTTGGTGTAGAGCTTTTTGTTGTCTTCGGTCGGCTCGTGGGTCAAGTAATCGAGGGTGACGCCATAAAAATCAGCTAATTGCTGCAAAGTGGCTAGATCCGGTGTCGTCTCGCCATGCTCCCATTTGGAGATGGCCTTATCGCTATAGGAAAACCTTTCGGCTAATTCGCCTTGGGTGAGATTGCGTGTTTTTCGTAGGTCCGCCAAGTTTTTGGCGACGATTTGATTGATGTCTTCCATAGGGAACAATATAGAGCAAGTGCCCTCCGTAAGCAAACGGCCTTTAATGAGGCTAGAGAAACAAAAAGGCGCCCCGTTGCGGGCGCCCTTCGCCGTAACCTTAACGGTCGGCGCAATCGTCGAAGTTTTGGTTATCGGTCGGGTTCAAGACCAAATACGACCAGTTAGCAGCTTGGCTGAGAACCACGCCATACACGATGACGGATTCTTTCTCCTCGCCGTAATTTGTCTGTTCCTCATTCTCGTTGATATTTTCCATTACGAAGATCCTCCTTTTGTTAGTTTTCGTCGCGTTTCATAGGGAGTCATTGACTTCTGCTCCCGAACTGAATATAGCGGAAAGTGGCCCATCCACAAGGCCTTTGACTTTGAAAACGGTTTCGGGTAGCGCTTTCTGAAAAGGCTTTCAAAAAAAGAGCCGATGAACACTGGCTTTTTCTTTGCTTATTATGTAAGGGTTTACAAAGGAGAAAAGGCCAAACAAGCCGTTTTAGGCGATATTCCAAGCGATTGGGCCCTTTTTAGTCTAGAATAGCGACAGGAGGTACATTTAAAACAACAAATATTATGTACAGTGAGGAGAGCAAATCCTCGAACTTAGCCAAATTCCTATCGGTTTATGACTATGTCTTCGTGGATACGTGTTCTCTTATGGAAGACAGTTTCCCGATTTTCATGGATACCCTTGCGGCGTCCAAAGAGTATTGGAAAGACGGATTGCGTGTGATCGTCATTGGCGAATGCGTTCAAGAGCTCGAGAAACATTCAAAGAGCAAAGAAAAAGAGGCTGTAGAAGCCCGCATCGAAGCCAAACGTGCGTTAAAGATTCTGCACCACGATAAGTGGCATGGAAAAACACTAGAAATCACGAAAGCCACCACCAAAGATGGCTTCGCCGATCACGCCTTATTCACCCAAGTTTCCTCTCTTCGGATCCAAAACAAGATCCTGATCATCACTCAGGACAAAACCCTGACGACGGATTTGAAAAAGCTGAACGCCCTCGATTCGCAGCACGGCCGCTTCTTAGCGGTCTATCGCTTGAATCAAGCCGGCGATCTCGAAGAAAATCCGGGCGAAAGCGGACTACCTTACCATAGAGAAAACGCGAGACCAAGCGTCTCAAATGATTCGAAATACGATAATAATCGTCAAGGCCACGGTTTTTTTCACCATGACCATCCGCAAACCATCGTCGAGGAGAAACCAGTAGTTGCTCCGCTAACGAAACCGGAAGAAGTCGAAAGCCCGGTGGCGGCCGCCGATCGCCGTCTCTGCGCTAATCTTCTGAATCCGAACTATTCCGTCGATAAGAAAATCGCTGATATTTCCTCTCAGTTGACCCTTCTTTCTGGCCTCAAGCCGGAGGAGATCAGCAAGCTATCTTTGGCCTACACAGTCGAACAACTGAAAGCCGAACTGACTCGCTTTGGCGGCAAACCCGTTGTGGTTTCGAAACCCAGCGAACCGGTCAAACCGGCGGAAGCAATCGTTAAGCCGCTTGAACCCGCTAGGATCGTCGAGGCCCCGAAACCCGTGGTCTCGATCGCAAAGCCCATGCCGGTTCAACCCGTCAAACCGCTTGAGAGACCGTTCGTTCCGGAAGCTCCGAGACCACATTATTGGTTCGAATTTGGGCGCACGCCCGATGAGGCCATTCGCGCTGTCGGCGTCCACGAAGGTCTGATGTTCCGTGATCCTTCGATTCCTTTCTTTAAGGGAGTCCATGGACCGGTGGATCTCACGACCGACGATCTCACGAAACTTTCCGCGCAGATTGGCATCCTCAAAACCGGTGAGAGCAAGGAATTGCCCCTCGCCTCGTTTGTGGTCCACGTCGAAAAAACGGAAAAGGACTATAAAGCCTACCTTATTAAGCCGCAGCTTAAGCCTCTTGAGGCCACGAAGCCTGTAGAAGCCCCGAAACCAGTCGAGGTTGCGAAGCCTCTTGAGCCGACGCGCCCCACTGAGACGGTCAAACCCGTTGAGGTCAAACCGGCCGCCGTCGCTTCCGAGCCTAAGCCGGTGGTTCGTCATACCAGGGGCAGAAAACCTGCCTCCGCTCCGACCGCCGCTCCCGCTTCTTCGACGTCTGTTTCCACCCCGAATAGCACCACCGCGGTTCCGCAAGGAGCCAACCTGATTGTTGGAGTGCCCAACGATAACGCGAAGGCTTACATCGAACGCAAGAGTCGCCGCGAAGATTCCCAGACCCTGTCCATCGTCAAAGAGGATGGATCGAAAGGTCCGGATACCATCGTTCCTCTTCCAAAAAAGTCTCCCTCCGCCTCCCCGAAGAGGGTCCCGCGGAAGACCGAGACCGTTAAGAAGCCCGTCGCCCCCAGCAAAAAGGTAGAACAGGCCAAAAAGCCCGCTCAGCCGAAAGCCGCCAAGCCCGCCTCCCCGAAGAGGGACGCGAAATTGACGGGCCTTGCTCTGACCGACAAAAACCTCAACGCTAAGATCAACAATCCGAACTATCCTGTGGATAGCAAGATTAAGGATCTCAAAGCCCAAGAGGTTCTCGTCAAGTCGCTCAGTCCGGAGCAGCAAGCTAAACTCTTCTTCCCCGCTTCGAAGATCGCCGCTAAGATCGCCGAGCTCACCAAGAAGTAACGTCGATTAGCCATCATGGCAAAACCATGCGACGATGGCTTTTCTTTTTACTTTTCGCTATGTCCCTATCCAAATGATTTCAGACCAAATTGGCCAAAAGGAATAGTTCTTTAAGAAATTTTGCCCGTGTGATAATGTAAGCGGGCTTCAAGAAAGTTACTTTTGAAGCGGATAAGCGTATAAATAGAAACATGGAAAGTACTAACATCTCTGTAAAAAACGAAAAAGTTTGGAAGTTTAATCTCACTTTCATAATGTCGGTTCTAGGTCTCATCGTCTGCGGGCTCGGTATCTCCAATGTCTTTAAAACGGCCTCTTTGCAAACAGCGGAATATTTCGTTAACGCCGCGCTGCTGATCGTCGTGGCTTTGACTTTCTTGGTTTTGGCGATTTTGAGTGGCTTCCGAAAGTTCAAGAACACCAGCAAAATCGGTTTTGTCTATGTGATTCTCTTTATCCTTATTGTTTATCTGATAACGAGAGTCATTTGGACGGGCGTTGCCCTTAGCGGCCGGGTCGAGGCCATCCTAGCCGATTACGTAAACTACACCACTGACGTTACCCGCCAATACGCGGCCGACCTCGTCATCCGGGACAGCCAGTCCATTATCACTTTTGGCATCATCGCTTTGATCGGTGTGGGGTCCTTGGTCTATTTCTCCACGATGAAAACCCTCGACGGGGAATCCCGTTGGCCGTACCTTCTCGCCTTTGGGTTGACCCTTCTCGCCTTTTATCTCGTCGCCTACAATGAGATCAATTTCTTAAATAACACCTCGAACCTCGACTCGAATTTCTGGGCCTTATTTGGTGAGAGTCGCGCACCGGTCTTTTCCCTCATTTGCATCTTCGTGGTTAATCTCACTAACGACTATGATCCTGACCAGGACCGACAACTGGCCAAAGCCGCCTTCGCAAAATAAACAGTAAGTGTTATTTTCGGGATTTTTACCAAGGAAAACGATGAAACCTAACTCAAAAGCCGAAGCCATCGTGTCTTGGATTCTCGCCTTTGTGATTCCTGCGGCTTTGTTTTTCGGGATTTTCTATGGTCTTGGCGACGGAACCCTTCGCTGGTGGATCAATTCCCTTTTCATTTCCGGCTTTTCCGTTTTGTTGGTGCTTGGGCAAGTTTTCATACACAGGACCGGCACTTTTGACATTTTGATCTTTGGCTTTTATCGTCTTTTTGAGTCATGGAGAAACCCTGTCGAGAAGAAGTACGACACCGCTAGCGACTATCACTCGGCGATGGACGCAAAGCGTCAAAAGAACAAACCCTATTTCCTTCCCTTCGTTGTTATTTCGACCCCGCTTTTGATTGCTTCCTTGGTTTTACTTTTGATTGAGAACTCGCTAGTAGGCTGATGAATGGCCATAAAATTAATCATTGACAATTTTCCGCCTTCTTTTATTGTTGTGCTATGACTTTTGGAAAGGAGTCAAAAAAACATGAAGAATAAGAAAATCGCTTTGGTTCTTGTTCTCGCTGCTATGCCCCTAGTCGCTTGCACACCGGCCAGCAGTTCGGGATCACAACCTGCTACATCCAGTAGCACGACTTCTGCATCATCTTCTGTTTCTTCCTCCGCAGGCCCCGTTGATAAACGGGCAAACGGCGTCATTAACTATGCCGCCGCCCCTTACGCTGAGAAGAACAAGATGATCGCCGCCGAGGAAGGGTACATCCTCGACAACTTCTTAGGAGGCATCCCGCTCTATGATAGCGGCGGAACCGTCCTCTACAATTCTCGTCTCTCGGGCCTCCTACCGAACTACATTGCCAACTATGGCTTTGGTGTCGGCCGCGCCACCATCACCGCTGACATGGACGCCGAACCGACCGCAGCGTTCAAACGCTACTATCACGGTTTCGAAACCGCGAACCCGGCAACGTATAACGCCGCTAACGCTAAGGACAGCGTTTCCAGCGATATGAACGACATGTTTACTCTCTCTTACTACCAGATGAAGCCGAACGCCACCAGCGATGGCTACGAATGGTATCCGGTTCTCGCCAAAGAGAAACCGATTGCCATGAACCCCGATGAAAACGGCATGGCTACCAAGTGGAAGATTAAAGTTCACGCTAACGAAGACGGGTTTGTCTATAACACCCTCTCTGCGAAAGCGAACCTCGCCGCCTTCAAAGGCCAAAGGATTCAACTCGAAGACTACCTCACGATGTACAAGCTGACCCTCGACAACCAGTGGAACCGCGCCAGCGATATGTCGAACCCCACCATGGGATTCAAGGGCGTCCAAGATTACTCCGATGCGATTTCTGGAGGCAAAACCGCGGATTGGTCCAAGGTTGGCATTCAGATCAACGCCGCCGATAACTCGCTCGAATTCGAGTTCCTCACCAAGAAGAACCCGTTCTACGCGATGTACTATGTCTCGAGCGGAATGTACGCACCGCTTCCTGAAAGCTTCATTTCTGCTCTTGATACCTATAAGACTGGCACTCAGACTGGCGCTAGCCTCTACGGCATCTTCAGAGACAAAGGCGCCGGCGCTAGCGGTCTAGACGCTGTCGATTCTGTTCTCTCCGTTGGTACTTACGTGCCTGAACTTATTGAGGACGGCACTCAGCTCGTCTTCAAGAAGAACGATACCTGCTGCATCGCCTCCGAATTCCACTTCGCCGGTTACAAAGAGTGGATTTGGACCGCTGCCGCTGAAAGCGCCACCTACGCCTACGACCAGTATAAAGCTGGCTTGCTTGACGCCGTCGGCGTTCCGGCCTCGAAGATTTCTGCGGAGTCTAACAACCCCGAAAAACGCAAGACCAAAGGCGACACCGTTTGGAAGCTTCAGGTCAACGCTTGCAACCAAGTTCGTTGGAATGAGCTCTTCGGCGACAATGGCTCCGTTTCCCAGCAGGGAGACAACGCCTATCTCGTGAAGCCCGTCATGAGCAACAAGAACTTCCTCAATGGCGTCTACGCTTCCATCGATCGTTCGTCCTTGTCCGACACTCTTGGCCGTACCCCGGCCCAGGGCTACCTCTCCGGCGCTTATGACTATGATCCTGAACTTGGCTTAGCCTATCGCGATAGCGATGAGGGCAAGGCCGTTCTCGCTAGTCGCGATCCTGAGACCTTAGGCTTCAACAAAGCCAAGGCCGAAGCTCTCTTCGACATCGCCGTCCAGCAGGAGCAAGCCAAAGGCAATTACCTTGGCGGAACCGCCGCTGAACCTGTTACTATCACTCTTGATGCCTGGTATCAGTCTCAAAGCGACATCGATGAAGAAGGCGGACTCGAAGCTGGCTATATTGAAGACGCCTTCAACGCCGCTTGCTTAACCAAGTATGGCGTTAAGCTCGACATCGTCGATTACGCACCGACCGTGTGGTCTGACGTCTACTATCAACACATGATGATCGGCAAGTTCGACTTCGGATTCGGCTCGATCAGTGGCAACACTCTCGACCCGCTCTCCTTCCTTGACACCGTTTGCTCCGATAACCGTTCTACCTTCACCCTCAGCTGGGGCCCAGATACCTCGATTTGCGAGTACGACGAGGAAACCAACGAAGGCGCCATCATGTATGACGACAAGGCCTGGTCCTTCGACGCTCTCTTCGAAGCTGGCACCGCTGGCACGATCGTCACACAGGGCGAATCCACTCCTGCCTTCTTCTATGGCGCTGACGCCGCTGGTGGCGAAGCTGATATCGCTGTCGCCGATTTCACGACCGGTACCAATGATTTCTCCTTCACCATGGGCTACTACGTCGACGAACAGGTGAGCATCACGATCGATCGGATCACTTGGTACGACCTCAACACCAGCTCTGAGACTGCGTTTGTGGTCGCTGATGTCCTCTCCGATGATGACAATGGCAAATTTACCATCTCCGTCACTGGATTAGACATGGCTCTCACGGCTCAGACAAAGAACTACTCCTACGGCTACGTGTGCATCTATTACACGCAGGTCGTTGCCGGCGTTTCGACCACTGGTCTTGAAAAAGACGTTGCTGTGGTCTTCTACGCCGCCTAATTCCCCGTTTTGAGTCCTCGGCCAGTTGCCGATCCGCTTGTCCCCATCTAATAAGTTCCTTTAGTCTTACTGACTAAATACAAATTTGATGATAGAATGTTGCCAGCCTCTAAAGGGTTGGCAACATTTCTATCTTTTGTTGGCAAAATTCTAACGAAAAACGGTACGAAAAAATTCAAAGAAAGGATTATGTGAGATGTGGAAATACGTGCTTGAGAGGGTGATACTGATTTTTATCACCGCATTCATCATTCTTTCTCTTTCTTTTTTCTTGCTGAAACTCGTCCCCAACGATCCGGTCGGAACCAACATCCAACTCAAAGCCTTTTGGGATTCCCAAGTTTCTCTCGGCTTCGCGTACCGCGTAGCTAGCGGAATAAACGTGGAAGCCGACCACAACGTCATCATCAACAACACTACTTATTATTACAATGATTACTCGATTGCTCATCAGTATGTTGTTTGGCTCGGCAATATCTTCACCAAATGGGACTGGGGCACTTCGACTCATGTGCAGATCGGCTCCAGCGCCATGTCCATCATTTCCAACCGTCTTGGCGTGTCGATGAAGCTTAATATCCTTTCGCTCTTCTTCTCTTTGCCTTTGGGCTTCCTTTTCGGCATCACCACCGCCCTCAAGAAAAACAGCGTTTACGACAACATCATGCAAGTCGTCATCATGATTGCCGTTTCCATCCCGTCCTTCGTTCTCATTTCGTTCTTGATGCTCGAACTTTCCAACAATCTCAAGTGGTTGCCCTCGGCATGGCCGAGCAACCTGGAATCGATGTCCAACATCGTCAAAGGTTATGTCATTCCTATCATGTGCCTTTGCTTTGGCACAATCGCCGGCTTCACGCGTTTCATTCGCGCCGAGCTCACCGAAGTCATGTCCTCGGAGTTCCTGCTTCTCGCTCGCACGAAGGGTCTTACCAAAGGCCAGACGGTCATCCGTCACGCCTTACGGAATTCCATGGTCCCAATCTTCCCGATGGTGATCGGAGAATTCATCGGCATTCTTGGCGGCTCCATGATTTTGGAGCAACTCTACGCCATCCCGGGCATCGGCTACCTTTACGTGACCGCCCTCAATGCTAAAGACTACAACATCGTCATGACCGATATGGCCGTTTACACCATGATTGGTCTATCCGCGACCTTGTTAATTGACCTTTCTTATGGTCTTGTCGATCCTCGCATCAGAATGGGGGCCAGAAAATAATGTCAAACGAAAAGACAAACAATAACGTAGTTAAGCCCTCGATGGAAAATACTGGCAGCAACGAAGCCGTCAAGACTGAGATTTCCGATCAGGACTTTAAGTTCGTCCAGATGGACAAAACCATCCACGACGTTCGTTTTGAGACGAAGCCGACATCTTTCATGGCCGACGCCATGAAGCGTTTCTTCAAGAACCGTTCCAGCGTCGTTGCTTCAGTGATCCTTGGCATTCTCATTGGTCTCGCCATCGTCGTTCCGCTTGCGAGCACGAGTGACATCGAAACCCCGAACGATAAATATGTCAACCTGCCTCCTCGTTGGTTCGACGTGAATTCATCCGGCTTTATGGATGGGACTGTCTCTATTACTAACGTTGTGGGTTACGACCCCGCTGGACCGGTCAACGCCCAAACCGATTTAGCCAACGTTTTGCCCGCCGGCACAGCTTTCGACTCTAGCTGCGTTGTGGCCGGCTCTTTGGAGAGTTCTTGGGCCATCGTCAATGCTGCGAGCGAATATGGCTATGGGGGCTCCTATGGTCTTCGGGCCGGAAACCACCGCGACGATCCCTCGACGTTCACGCCTTACTCGACGTTTGACGTGACTGTTCCGTACACTCTCTCGGTGTCGTTCGACCGCGAAGCCACCGCTAACGAAGTCGTTCAACCGCAATACTCTCTCTTTGCGAATGTCTATTTTGACCCGCTTGCCGAAACCCCGACGAGAGTTCCGCTCTACACCCCAGCCCAAGCCTTGGACTATTCTGATGTGTCTCTTAACACCGTTTCGGATTTGATTGCCGCGGCAACCCCCTCGGGAACCGCTGGAACGTCTTTCCGCACGGCCTTTGGCATTTCGATCAAAACGAATACCGAATTCGACGTTGAGACCATCGGAACCTACCCCTGCATTTATCTCACCTCTTTCCAAATCGGTAGGACGGATGGCGTGGCCGATGGGACCTATTCCGCCTTCAGCTTTACCGATGGGAATGAGATTTACCGCCGCTCCTCCTCTGACAATGTAGCCATCAAAGCCAACGCTTGGCTAACCGACAATTACGGCAGTGCCGCCATCCATGGCGTCCATTACATCGTCTGCGACTTCCGTTACGACAAATACAAGGCCGCTTTTGGCGAGAGGAATTTCCCTGCGTTTACTTTTACCGAAGCCAAAGAATACATTGATAAAGGCTGGATGTCCCTCGACCCCAAGGACGTTTCTTCCTTCCAAATTTTGGACGATAAGTGCCCTATTCGGTCTATATCCTCCATCAAAGAGGAAAAAGTTTCTTATACTGATGAAAACGGAAAAACGAAATACACGTACGTCTATACCCTTAACTGCACGGTTAGCATGTACCGCAAGTACGGCTTTGCGCAAATGCCATCCTATTTCTTTGGCACCGACAAGCACGGATGGGATTACTTCAAGTATCTCTTCAGTGGTCTCCGCACCTCGTTGCTTCTTGGTATTTTCTCGGCCGTAATCAACATTTCCTTCGGTCTCGTTTGGGGTTCCGTCTCCGGCTACTTTGGCGGCTGGACCGACATCCTGATGGAACGTTTCACCGAGATTCTCGGTGGCATGCCATGGATCGTCGTCATGACCCTTTGCATTCTGACCCTTGGCCAGAACTTCTGGACCTTCCTCTTGGCCCTTTGCCTTACCGGCTGGCTCGGTGTTTCCGCGGAGGCTCGCGAGCAGTTCTACCGCTATAAAGGTCGCGAATACGTCCTCGCCTCTCGCACCTTAGGCGCGAGCGATGCCCGTCTCATCTTTAAACACATTCTTCCTAATGGTATCGGCACCATTGTCACCGGCTCCGTCCTCATGATTCCCGGCGTCATCTTCTCTGAAGCCACCATCTCTTACTTGGGGCTTGGCCTCAAGGGCATGAAGAGCTTCGGCGTCGCCTTAAGCGAAGCCCAGGGACAGTTATCGGATCAACCGTACCTCATTGTCTGCGGCTCGCTCATCGTCTCTGTCCTCATGATTTGCTTCAACCTCTTCGGCAACGGCTTGCGAGACGCCTTTAACCCCTCGCTGAAAGGAGCTAATGAGTAATATGGC
>Ga0183099_1000590_pt1 | contig 25314 bp, 18 predicted proteins | sample Biomet1_FD_127788 | JGI IMG/M metagenome (GOLD analysis project Ga0183099, IMG submission 127788) | Microbial communities from bioreactor (seeded with anoxic lake sediment) at LBNL, California, USA - Biofuel metagenome 1 | ecosystem: Engineered > Bioreactor > Anaerobic > Unclassified ...
GAATATATCTTCTACCGGAACACGTGAATCAAGACAGGATAATACCACAGCCAGTGGATATTGTCCCAGCACAGCAGCACGAATGCGGTCGGAATTGTTGCGTACAGTAAGATTGTCTTCAATAAATTCCTGATTACCTTTTTTAAGAACTTCAAGTACACTTTCCGGGGTAAGCTTTTGCTGTTCTTCTTTAGTGAGAACAGATCCATTGAGAATGTGCTCTGTTGTAAGCTCCGTTTTGTTTTCTTCTTTTTCCATTGTTATATATCTCTTTTCTTTAACAAGAATTGAACAGAAACTAATGGAGTAATGTCATCACTTAATTAGTTTCTATATATGGACTCTATAGATTTTATTTACAAAAGTATTATTTTTCATGGAAGCACACTAACGTTGATTAAAAAAATGAGACAGATTAATCTAAGTTCGATATAAAAATTAGAATTGTAGAAACATTTGTGCGTTCTTTCCAAATTCAACATTGATAGATGTTTTTTGAGCAGAAGGGGCTATGCTGTAAGTCTACCTATCAAGTTAGAACTAAAATTAGCAAAGTGCCTATGACGTGTATGTTCAATCAGACAGATATTTTATAGTTTATCATATCAATAAAAGTTTTATATACCTATTTTTTAATACTTTATTTCAGAATTTATTGTTTTGAATTTAGATTGCATTATGTTTCATCCTTAAATAGTAAAGGCAGCAAATAAATGTCTTTACTTACTGCCTTTACCTTTGAAATTTGTTTTATAGCTTATTCAAAAAGAGACATTGTTTTCTCGTTTGATTATTGATTGTAGTTATAACTTTATCAACTTCACTACATTAGAATTTTCTTTGTCTGAGATAATTTTAAGTAAATAGATACCTTCAGGTTGGTTGGTTAAATCTACTTCAAACATCTCACCATTTTTATTAACATTCGATTCATATACCATTTTCCCTTGCAAATTGGAAACTAAAATATGCAGACTGGAAGCTGAATAATCTGTGTAAATCTGGAAAATGCCTGTCGTTGGATTTTGCTTAACTCCAGTTTTTATTATCTGGTTTTTAATGCCAGTACTGGTTACAATCTTGATTGTTCCTGTGGTATATAATTCACTGATATCCCATCCCAGACCTTGATCCAATGTTGGTAATTTTACAGAAGAGAAAACTCCAGTAATACTACCTTTTACATTGAATAATTGATAAGAAGCGCCATTAGTTAATATACCAGAACTTAGATCTACATTTAGTATACCGTTGCAATTCAAAATGCCACCAATAGATAAATTATCACAACTGGTTGAGCCGCTTCCTACAATTTGCATTGATAATGTTGCTGATTTATCCATCGTAACATCACTACCAAAAGCCAAAGTTCCAATTGATGTATTGCCAGGAATTGTTATTGAACTATTAGCTAATGTTGAAGTTCCTGATATGGTTCCTGTTCCTTGTAAAGTTCCGCTATTGTTTAAAGATGAAGAAACGGTACCTGTTAAATTCAAAACTCCTCCATTTGAAACAATTACTGATCCTGCAGCTGAACCATTAAGATTCATTAATGCACCATCTGAGATAGTTATAGTTCCGGACCCAATGCTTCCATTTAAATTCATGGTGCCAGCACTAACAGTTGTTGTTCCGGTATACGTATTTGCTCCTGAGATGGTCCAAAGTCCGGCTCCTAGTTTATTTACTGAAGTAGAACCTGATATAATACCTGAAAATAAGCCATCTTTATTTGTGGTCCCAACTTCGAGTCCTGCATTATAGAATGTTCCTGCACCACTTAGCATTCCAACTTTTATTGTTTGTGTACCGTTATCGGATGTGCCATTTTTGTAGCACATTTTCACTCCGGTTCCAATACTTATAGAAGCATCAGGAAAACCATTAATGTTGTTTACTATAAAATGATTCTCAAAAGATGAATTAGCTTTATTAGCATTGATATTTAAATTACCGTTAAAGGCAGACCAATCTCCATTTATATAAGCACGTATAAAATCGCAACTCCAGTTTAATGTGCCCGATCCAGTTAATATGCCATTATATTCACAACGTGCTCCTGCTATTACAGTGGCTGAGCAACCTGTTGGCACATCAAATGCATTGTTACTGGTTAGATAAAGGCCTGTGCCATTTAGTGTTTCGAGTGTACCGCCTAAAAGTGTTATCTTTTTCCCTATGCCATAAGGAACAGATACATCTGAATTGAGTTTGATTGTTCCAGATTTGAGAATGGTTTCATTCAAACTTGCATTATTATTTCCTATATATAATGTTCCGGAGTTTGATTTTGTTAGCTTAGTACCGATAATATTTCCATTCCAGTATAATGTGGCAGGAACATCTATAACTCCTCCGGCTGTTCCTGTCAGGGTAAGACCTCTACTAGTAATTTCATTAGCTGTTGTAACCTGAACAACCGCACTATCTTTCAACTCAAAATAAGACGGATCAGTATTATTAATGCCAATACCTCCGTTATTTGTAGCAGAAGGAGCATATTTCATTACAAGTGTTCCACTATCAACGATTGTTTTGCCTGTGAAATTATTTCGGTTATTAATTGTTAGTTTAGCAGCGTTCATTTTGTGTAAATTCATATTTCCACTCAACAAGCCTGTACCATCAATTGTGTAATCCTGATCGCTATTAACCTCCATATACGATACTGGAAGATTGTCGACCAGCGTTATGGTATGATTGGTTGCTTCTGAACTGAAATAAACACTGTCATTAGGCACAAAAATATCATCAGATCCTTTATTGCTCCAGTTGGCCGTTTTGGCAAGATTCCAGTTTCCATCATTTTTACCGGTCCAGTTTACGGAAGTTTCACTGCGCATACCTTTTATTACTAATGACAGCTCTTTGGAAGTTGAATTATAATTCAATTCAGATGCTTCGCCAATTGTACCTTCTATTTTAACTTTGGAAATATCTCCTGATAAAGTATCTACTTTAGCTAGTAAATATGAACCTTTTGACAGTGAATCAACCGTTTGATTGATGCTGATAATAGAACCAGATACAACTTGAAGTTTTCCATTAATGATCAGTAAATCATTTTTTTTATTTGATCTTGTTGCTTCTATTGTAGGTACTGTTGGATTGTCAGATAAATCAAAATATAGTTTAGCCCCTTCTGCTAATTTAACTGTTCCATTTACAGTCATGGTGTCGGCTATAGCTTGTCCCCCAACATAAATTCCAGCATTATATTCAGTTGAAATACCCTTACCGGAAGTACCCTTTCCTCCATAATTGGCATGTCTGCGAATCAAAACCGGAGAATTATTCAGTGATCCGTTCATCCACATATTCCCTTCCCATATTTCAGTTGTTCCAGCGTAGCTATGTGTTCCACTCAAAGTTAGTGAACCATCGCCCATTTTATCTAAATGCATAGTACCTGTCAAAGATCCACTGCCACCCATTGTATAATCTACCGTTCCTGAAACAGTTAATACTTCAGGACTCAGGTTGGCCGGAATATTTACATTTGTTGTTGTCGAATGAATATCAAAAAGAACACTTTTTCCATCGGCAAAAGAAATTGGTGAACTGTTTTCTGCTATCAGACCAGCAGCATCATCTCCATCCATAAAGTTTGTAGTAGATGTATCCCAAGTGTTTGAAGTTCCTTTCCATACTAACTTCCCATTAGTTGATTTTGCAGGTATAGGTGTAGGGAAATCACTGCCTAAGTAAAAGCTAGTATGTGGCGGTTGATTGTAACCACACATTTGCCAGCAAATAGCTTGACGATATTGAGGATCGTTCATTAAAGAATAAACACGATTTGTTGTTGGAATAGGAGTAGTATAAATTCGCAGAGCCAAACTATCAGATCTCCACCAAACTTCTTCTTCTCTCCAGTCACCAATCAAGTCGGCTTGTAAACAAGGTGTACCTTTCGACCAATTACATGAATATGCATCTGTTGTTAATAATGGTGTGATATTTCCATATCCATTAAATTTTGTAATTTGACCGTATCCAACTCCTTTTGATGTTGAAAATCCTGTATGATCACACAGCTCTTGAAATAAATCACCATCCCAATAAACAGCATAATTCTCAGCAACTCCGAAATGTGTTAAATCTGTTTTATCAGTTGCTGAAATTCCAACGTTACCACCCCAACATTCAGCGCCTTTAAATGAATCAGATATATTTCCTGCACATGCTCTACCACAATCATTGGACGTTACGTGACGATATAATATTTGTCCGGTTTTCCCATCTCTGAGATTTGTACCTGGTTTTTCTTCATTACAGGCAAAGACTTCAATGCCTTTTCGGTAAGGATCAAAATCACCATAATGCTGTGCATCACCATGCCCCAATTCGGTTGAGTAAAGTGGTTTCCCATCATTATCTATAGTCATTGACCCCCAATTTATTTCATCACATCCGTCACCATCTACATCAGCAACTGTGAAATTATGGTATCCCTGACTATAATATTTCTTAGGAGAATCATCATATTTGCCTTGAAATAGTTGATCAGCAGATAGTACTTCCCAGTACCAACGTGGAACTAGTTTCTTGTTTACCACATCGTATGTCTGCATTTTTGTTTGGGTATAAATACCTCGTCCTGTAAATAAACTAGGATGTTTTCCATCCAAATAAGGTGCTCCAAAATAGAATTTGTTGGCACGGTGTCCGTAGCTATCTCCCCAATCGCTGGATTTACCTCTTGGAATAAAAATTTTCCAATCTAATTCTTTACCTGTCATACCATCAATCAATGAAATATATTCAGGTCCGGCATTCATAAAACCCATGCCTTGGCTTTGATCAATAGAATAGCGATAATTGGTAACGCCATCTCCATCACGATCACCTACAGATATTCCGTTTTGATTATTCTTATCCAATCCAAATATAGTATTGTCAGATGTGCGCATAAAAACTTCAGCTTTTCCATCTCCATCAAAGTCAAAGGCTGCAATATCAATTTCTACATCCGCGGTAATGTTCGGCCCCACATCGATAGCCCACATAAAAGTGCCATCTAATTTGTAGGCTTCAAAGTACGTATAATTTGTATTTGTGGTGCTCCAGTCATTGTTCACCCGTTTGATAATTAATTCCATTTGACCATCTCCATCAAGATCGGCTGCGGTGGCATCGTTGAGATAGTAACCTGTTTTTCCTAACGATTTGATATCTCGCATAGGTACTTCTATATACCCTTTTGTCAAAACAGTTGCGGCCACAGATTGAGCTGACTCTACGCCATTTTTTACTTTAGAAACCGTATATTTTGAAGCTGTACTTCCTGTAGCATCTATATAGTTAGATGCCCCATTGGTATTGGTTTCAAATATTTTTGCTCCATCTCGATATAACCTATAAGTAGTATTATACCACTCATCAGAAGTAATACGCCAATTTACATATATACCTCCAGAAACTTGTTGGGCGACAACACTGCGATCTAATTTTTCCATTGGACGTTGCGCAGTTATACTCGTAGTAAAAAATAAAAGAATGGCAAAAATTAATTTTTGCCGGAGTGATGTGTGTGTGTGTTTCATTTTATTAATAAATAAAAGTGATCATAACAAAATTTATTTTGGCTATGATCTATTGATTTTATATCGATTTAAGTTGCAAATAAACTGCAAATTAGTTGACATTAAAATAGAATAATGTACAATATCATGGGGATATGTACAGTATTGAACTAATTGAAATAATATATACAATTTATATTCATTTTATATATTTAACTACGTTTTATAATATTCAGAATTGAATATTAATGTATGTTTTTTAATATGAATGTACATATCTTTATTCCTGGAATGAGCATTATTTCGGATATTTGTAGGAAATATATATCGGACTTTATTCTTTATTAAAGTGATATAAAATTTTATTGGTGTATTATGTGAATCAGTGGTTGAACTGCACCGCCGAGTTAGTAATCATGCACGGTACACTACAAAAAAAAGGATCTTGTAACACTTAATACAAGATCCTTTTTACAATTACTTACCGGCATTCTCTATGAAATTGCAAAGCAGCTTTTTAGCCACGTTCGGCGGTGATTCTTTTGAAGTCAGATTTCCACAAATATCGAGTGTAGAAAAGATTATTTTACCTTTACCGCAAGGAATAACACCTACAGCTGTTCCCAGTTTAAGGGGATAACAATGATAGGCTCCGGCTACCAGCTCCTCTCCTTCTACTTCAAGGCCATAACTTTCGGAACCATTCTTCACCACAGCCTGATATGGCCAATTCATGCTATCATTGGTCGGCAGTCCGCTGAATAATGGATGTTGTTTCACGAAATGAACACCTCCAAGCCAAGCTGTGCCCACCTGAAACTTACCGGAATAAGTCACTTTGGTATTTTTAGTAATCAGGTCCATCCACGTGTCGGCATTATCAACCAGAATAAGCGTTGTTCCTTCTTTTGCCACCCGATCTATTAACTTTTGCGGATCAGCCGCATTTGTTTCCGGTACCGACCATTGCAAACGGCATAAGCCAGCTATATTTTTAACCTGAACAAGATCAATACTCAGATTAAATGGTTTTCCTTTTGTGAAGTTTACCAACACCTTATCACGTCCGCCACTATTTTTCGTTATATCTATAAGAGTAGCGCCGTTTATAGTTAGCTGACTGGCACCACTTGTCTGCAATTCAAGATAGTATGCACCGCTCACGGCAGGAATAATTTGTGTTTCCCAGCGGGCATTATACCTTTCCGTACTTGTTACGGAAGGATCAGGTGTAGCCCCCATTGCTACATTGAAATTAATATCCCGGTCTGTCCGCTGTGATATCTTGTCCTGAAATTTATTGTCTCTGTAAAATGATACAGTTACACCCTGTTTTCCATCAGCAGTAAGAAGCTGATCCGTTGGAACAACACTCAGGTTACCTCCCATTGGCGGACGTGATACCACTACCCAATCAAGATGTTTGGCATTATCAGAGTAATCCGTTACTAAAAGCTTTTTATCGTTATTCAGAAAATTCTTCAGAACACCGTTGTGTTCCCAAACAGCTCCGTTACCACTAAGTTTAGCTGAACGCCAGTCAACTGCCAGAAACTGATCACTTCCTGAAGCATTACTATTACCTTCATTATCAGAAAGAATCACATCAATGCGATGCATTCCGGCTATAGCAGAAGTAGGAATCTCAATCCCCTCAGCTATAAGTTGTCCGTAAACATCCCTTCCGGAAATGTTTGTTTCAACGCCCTTACTAAAAATCACTTTACCTTCAGGGTCTTTCACTGAAATTGAAAGTTTGTGAGCTCCATTAAGATTCTTTTCGTTGATAATATAAAAATCAGTAATCACCTTATCATTCAGTTCAACAATCTGTTTGCGTACTTTCACGGCAACATAAAGCGGTTGGTTGTACCGTGCAATAAGTGCAGTATCACCTTTCAAGTTCCGGAAACAATCCACAACCCCTGAATGGTTCTCAATAGTCTGCGCCTCCCACCCATTAATGGCATAACCGTCTGTATAATTGTCCAGGCGGATAGTCTCAATTTTACGTCCCTGATGTTCAATGGAAATATTTCCCATTGCCACGGTAAACGCATCAACCGTTGGAAATGCTGAACGAAGATTTTTACGTGTAAGGAAATTATTAAAGATATTGTACCAGTCAAGATACATAGCACCATCCCACCCCATATTGGGTGAAGCATCAAGCACACTCTTTATCTTTTCCAAACGTGGAGGAGTGGATATAGCTCCCTCTTCTCCCCAAAAAACAATATCCTTTTTATTTGCTGTATAGTTGTAATAATCAGTCGGACTCTTATAAAAACTTTGGTTCCATACCTGTGGACCACCGGCATGATGAAAATCATACCAGCCTTTCCAGTAAACCGTTGTATCGTTAGGACGAAGATGGATTCGTGCCTGTTCGTTCTCTTCGGCCCTGCACCATGCAGAAGTGCGGGTAATAGTACGTGTAGGGTCCAGTTTATGAGCATCCTGCATATCACTGATATTCAGTTTCAATATATCCTCACTTACCGGTCCAGCTTCATTGATCATATTAAACATTACCAGACTAGGGTGACTACGATCACGCTTCACCATCCGCATTACTTTTTCGTGCATCAGGGTATGCCCAAACGGATTATCGGGATTCTGACCACTGCGGTAGTTTCCCGGTTCCTCATAGTAAAGCAATCCCAATTCGTCCGCTTTCTCCAGCACAACAGGAGCACCAATACATCTGTGAAAATTGAGCATATTGAGCCCCATTGCCTTAGCAATACGTATCTGTTTCTCGGCTAATTCTTCCGTTGGGTAGATACCATTTATAGGCCAGAATCCCCAACTGATGGCAGTACGCAGCACTATTCGTTTTCCATTGAGACGAAACATAGCATCCGATCCTTGTCCCACTGGTTCAAACCAACGGAACCCGAATACTTTATTATCCTCATCTATGGCATTCTTTCCATCAACTATAGAAACCTTGCAAACATACAGATTCGGATTTTCTGTGTCCCATAACTTTGCATCGGATGCAGCTATTTTTGCAGTAACCAGATTATCTCCCGGTTTTAGTTTCACATTTTTAATTTCCTGATTAGAGATTTCAATGCCGGGATTTTTCTTATCAACTACACGAATTATGATATTCCGAACAATCTCTTTTGCTGTGCTATTCACAATAGTTATTTGCGGATGCACTTCCGTAATGGCAGGAGTATTCTGAACATAAATATCATCCACATAAACCGGAGCACACGCAACCAATTTCACACGCCCGGTAATTCCACCAAAAGCATGACTTCCCGGCACCTTATATTTTCCCCAGTTAACTACATCGCCATCCCTCCAATCATAATTTCCACCCGGATCGGTAACACGCAATACCAATTGCACTGCTTCTCCGGGTTTAGCAAAATTAGTAATATCAACCTCGAAAGGAGTATTTCCTGTTAAATCATAGCCCGCAAGTTTTTGATTGATGAATACCTCTGAACGATAGCGCGCCGCTTCAAAACGGAGTAATAACTTACTTCCTTTTGCAGCAGCCGGAATACTAACGGTACGAAACCACCAGCTAACACCCTTAATATCCCCTTCCGGTCCCGGTTTAACCTGCAAATATTCTTCCACAGTACCAGGAACACTTACATCTTTGGCTCCTTGAAGAGAGTTCCAGCCACCAGTCGGCAAAGCAGCAGGTATTGATTTGATATTTACCGAAGAAAGAAATAGTTGATCATCCTTCCACGAAGCATTCTTGTCATACCAAAGCTTCCACCCTTTCCCCGACAAGTCGGTTTCAACCCTGTTTTGAGAATGTAACAAAAAGACTGGTGCACAACACAACAGTAATAAAAGTTTTAGTGATTTTTGCATAGTATCATTGCTTAATTATTCATAGTCTCAGGTTCTATATCTATGCAATATTAGTCTTTCTAAAACATTTTAATGTGTACTTTTTATTGTAAAAAGGGGATTATTTGTGTAAGCCTTGCATTAAATGCATCAGATAGAGGTGATTTTTGAATAAATAGGAGCTTTTATTTAAAAAACAAATATTGGCTTGAAGGTAAAAATATATTTCAATATAAAGCATTACAGATTCATCTAATAATAAATAGATTCTATTAATTATTTCCCCAAAAATTATATCAGATTCTTTCGAAAAATTATTGCTAAAATAGATTTTTTTTGTAGTTTCGTCAGCGTTTAGCATTTTATATTTATTTGTAAATAAGCATTATAATAGAATCAATTTATACTCTTGTGTTATTTTTGTACTATTTATAACGAGCTTATATTAATTTAATCAGTTTTTTTATCTAAAGAGTTGAATAATTTAAGAGTAATACAAATAAATCTATCTTGCACTATACCTTAAAATTAAATACGCATGAAAAAATTGATATTTTTTGTATTTTTCATTCAATGGGCTTTTATTGTTATGGCCCAGCATCAAACAAATACTCCCCAAAAAGGTTATTATCTTAATCCAATTTTTGCTGGTGATTATCCCGACCCAAGTATTTTACGAGATAATAACGATTTCTACATGGTGCATTCATCATTTGAGTATTACCCCGGCTTGCAAATATGGCACTCTACAGATTTGATCAATTGGGAACCAGTTACAAGTGCTTTGCACAAATATATTGGCTCGGTTTGGGCACCCGACTTAGTTAAGTACAATAATAAATACTACATTTATTTCCCTGCCAATAATACAAACTACGTTGTTACTGCAAATTCCATTGATGGGCCATGGAGTGAACCTATTGATTTAAAAATCGGAAATATTGATCCCGGACATGTTGTTGATGCATCCGGTAAACGTTATTTGTATTTTAGTAGCGGAGGATATGTACCATTGTCTGAAGATGGACTTTCCGTTACAGGTGAGACCAAACATGTTTATGATGGTTGGACAATCCCTCACGATTGGTCTATTGAGTGTTTTTGTATGGAAGGGCCAAAACTTATAAAGCACGGAGATTATTATTATCTGACAGTTGCCGAAGGTGGAACTGCCGGACCAGCAACAGGTCACATGGTAATATCTGCTCGTTCAAAATCACCACTTGGTCCCTGGGAGAACTCACCTTATAATCCTATAATCAGAGCAAAAAGCAATTCTGAAAAATGGGGATCAGTTGGCCATGGCACTATTTTCGATGATTCACATGGCAAATGGTGGATTGTTTTTCATGGTTATGAAAAAGGTTTTTATAATATGGGACGGCAAACAATGCTTTTGCCTCTTGAATGGACAAAGGACGGTTGGTTTAAAATCCCTGAAAATATCAAAATCGATACTCCTATAAAAAAAGCAACTGCAACTATTGATAAATCATATACTTTAAATGATGACTTTACAGGAAACAACTTAAGACCACAATGGAAATTCTTTGGAGAGTATGATACCTGCAGATTCCATTTGAAGGATCATTCATTAATTATTAAATCAAAAGGGCAGGCAGTTGGAGATTCCTCTCCATTATTATGCATACCTCCCAGTCATTCATATATTGCCGAAGTTGAACTTTTCACTGAAGGTAATGCTACCGGAGGTTTAATTTTGTTTTATAACAAACAAGCTTATTCTGGAATATTGGCTGATGGAGAAAACGTATTAGCAAATCTTAGGGGCTGGCAGTTTATTACAGAAAAGAAAGTAATCACAAATCATGTTTTCCTTCGTTTGAAAAACATCAATAATACAGTGGATATGTTTTATAGCAGGGATGGAATTCAATGGACAAAGATCGAAAATTCATTAGAAGTTTCAGCTATACATCATAATGTACTCAGCGGATTTATGAGTTTACGTATTGGACTTTGTTCTATGGGAAATGGATCTGTAAAATTTAAAAATTTCCGATATCAGGCAATACAATAATCTGTTCCTGAAGTAGTACTGTGATTTCTAATTTTTAAACATACAAATTGCATGTATAACAGACGATTTTGGAGAACAGAAGTGCAAATTTGTAGCGGTAATATTAGATATAAAACATAATGCTGACGAAAAGAGAAAGATAATATTTTTCTTTTCGTCAGCATTTTTTTCTGTCGGAATAAAAAAGGTTTTGTTAGTTTTGGATCTATAAATAAAACCTTATATATCTTATACGTATTATTTTTGTGAAGCCATATAAGTATCCATATCTACTTTGCTTCGACTAATTGTTACCATATATACCCCTCCGAAAATTAAGACTATGGCAATAATCTTCACTAAGTTGAAAGAGTCCATTCCTAAGCTAATCGCCACAATGCAAGCAACTAAAGGCTGTATGTAATTATACATTCCGGCTACCGTAGGTCGCAGGTTTTTCTGCCCGATAACAATCAGCATATAGCTTAAAAAAGTAGCACCAACAATAATGAACGATAACGCACCTATCTCTTTAGTACTCAGATTTCCCCATTCTGTCGTCATCAAATTTTCATAGGAAAATGGCAATTCACAAATAAAAGCATAGGTAAACATCCATTTCATAATGGTAATAAGAGAGTATTTATTTACAAAATCCTTGAATAGAACAATGTAAAGAGCATAACTCAACTGAGCCAAGAGCACCAATAAATCTCCCCAGATATATGTATTCCCTGCTGTGACAGATGTTCCGCCGTGACGGCTTCCCAGTATAAGTAACAATGCCCCGCTTGCTCCTGAAGCTATTCCCAGTATTTTTTTCCCTGTAATGGGCTCTTTTAGGAAGAACGCTGCCAGAACCATTGCCCAAAGCGGCATACTTGTAGTAATAATGGAAGCATCGGCAGGTGAAGTAAGTCCTACGCCAAAAATAAAACAACCTTGATTAAAAACTATAGCCAGCAATGAAGCTCCGAAGAGTTTAGCCAAATCTTTATGGTTTACATGTTCTTGTTTCTGAAAGAATGAAGCAATCCAAAACAAAACCATAGCACCTAGAATTCTTAAATCGGTCAGCACAAGGGGCGTAACAGCTCCACTCACCATAACTAACTTTGCCATTGGAGACATCAATCCCCACATAGCATTAGCTCCAAGCATGGAGCCATGTCCTTCCCAACTATTTTTATCCATTTTTTAGAAAAACAGTAAATATCTGCAAGCCTCTTCCTCTTAGGAATAGAGCCAGGTGGATATTCGTATTTTTATTTACAATCAGAGAATTTCTCTAATTTTTGTGCAAAGTTAGGTATGCTTTAATTGTTATTATTGTATTTTTGCGGTAATTTATTGTCTTATTATACCATGTGGAAAGAAAATTTATACCAACCAGTAGAAGTCTTGGTACGAGAACATGAAGTTTTTCCAATCAAAGAGCATCAACATTCCTTTTTTGAAATGGTTTATATAGTGTCCGGCACAGGATTATTTTATACAAAAGAAGATGATGTTAAAAGAGAGGATACACTTTATAGCTCGAATTCTCTCTTTTTGATACCACCTAATACAGCACATTGTTTCACTGTTCACACCTATAGTAAATACGTATTTATCCGTTTTACAGACCATTATGTGATTGATTATATAGGAAAACATATTGAACAAGCTCTTTATGCATCCAATCAGATACCCCATATTACATTAAATGAACAAGATGCAAAAATGCTCCATTCACTTATTGTACTTATAGAGACTGAATTTTCCGGGAAAAGAAATTTCTCAAATTATTTGCAACAACAATGGCTGAATAGTATTCTTGTGATAATAGCCCGCAACCTTATGCAAAACTTTTCTATAATGCAGCCCTATTCAGATGAAACAGATAAAGCTGCGTATATGCTCCAATATATTCAGCAACATATCAATCACCCTGAACGGCTAAAAATAGAAACTCTTTGTGAAACATTTCATTTGTCAGCCAATTATATCGGACGTTATTTCAAACGGCATTTCCAAGAGGATTTGCAGCACTATATAGCAAGAAACCGAATTAAGATGGTTGAAAATTTATTGCTTAACAGTAAAATGAGCGTAAAAGAAATAGCTTATAAAATGGGATATGCCGATTCTTGTTACCTGATTAAGATGTTTCAGAAATATTATGGAATATCTCCGTTGCAATACCGTAAAAAGGAACAAGGTAATATCAAAATATCCAATGAATAATTCGTTATTCATGAAGAACTATATATCAGTTGGATAGCTTAGATTTTCTTTGATGGATAATTGCCGCTCACCTAAGATATTAATCAAACTTAGAATAACAGGTGAACTTGTCGGGTACTTGTAGGCTACTTGTCGGGTGTCATTCTAAAATGTATCTATTTATTATTTTTATTATTCCAGTAATTATATAAAATAAATCTTATATATTAGTAATCATAATAGCCATTACGGTAATGGCCATTACGATTACTAATATAACATTCTCATATAAAACAAAAAACTTATGAGGTTCTATAATCGTGAAACAGAGCTCTCTACATCCCTTGAAATTCAAAAAAAGAACTCATTATCTTCTTCTGATCTAATACTCGCCCTATATCTTTTTCGTAAAGGCAGTCGCTTAGATGATAAGATTTTTAAGTAAATGTTAAAAGCACAAACAAACAGCCCTTGCTGAACAAATATGTTCAGCAAGGGCTGTTTGTAGATGTGAGAAACTTTAATCATTATTTTCTAATTCCTCAATCGCTTTATTTATAAATCCAATCTTATCTTTTTTCACCTCTATCAACATTGCTTTTATATCTTCCGGAATAGGAAAATATTTTTCAGACCACAAATCGATTTCAATCAATATGGGAAGTAGGTCAATCCCCCTTGAGGTTAACTTATATAATCCTTTTGCTTTGCTTTCCGGATCTTCTGATTTTTCAATAATCTTGTTTTCTTCCAACGTCTGTAATCTGGTGGCTAAAATATTGGTAGCTATTCCTTCAGATGATTTTAAAAAATCACTATATCTGCACTTTTTGGCAAACATCAAATCTCTGATAATCAGCAAGGACCACTTATCTCCCCAAATATCTAGAGAACAACTAATTGGACAATCTGATCTTTTTTTAATCTTTTTCATAAAAATATTTTTATTCACTTGCAAATTGCAAGTTATTCATTATCTTTGCACTTGCAATTTGCAAGCAAAGATACTAAATTATATCATAACCACAAGAAAGGGAAGAAAAAATGAACAAGGTATTTGAGCCAATTAATTTGGCAGGAATAATATTTCCAAACAGAATTATCAGATCAGCAACCTATGAAGGAATGAGTGATGAGAGAGGTAACCCTACACCACAATTGCTTAAAAAGTACGAAGCATTAGCAAAAGGAGGTGTAGGTGGAATTATAACCGGCTTTATTGGAGTTAATCAGCAAGGAAAGAGTACAGGCTATAATATGTCTATGATAAATGAAGCCGAACATATTGATGCTTATAAATGTTTAACTACAAAAATGCATGAGCTAGGAACTCCTATTATTGCTCAACTTAATCATTGTGGTGGCCAGACAAAAGAAGAAGCTACTGGCATGCCGGTTATTGCACCTTCAAAAATAGCAGACTATAAGGCTAAAGAAATGACTAAAGCTGATATCTTAGAAGTAATAGAAGCGTTTGTTCAGGGAATAAAGAATGCAAAAGAGGCAGGTTTTGATGGTGTGCAAATTCATGTAGCACATGGATATTTACTTTCAGAATTTGTATCGCCCAGAATGAACAAAAGAACAGATGAGTGGGGAGGAAGTACTGAAAATAGATTTAGAATTATTAAAACAATATTTGAAAAAGCCAGAAAGGAAGTGGGCAATTATCCAATGATTGTAAAAATGAACGGCTATGAAACCTTGAAAAACGGAGTTACAATTGAAGAATCTGTAAAAATAGCCAAACTATTAGAACAGGCAGGATGCGATGGAATTGAAGTTTCTAATGGAACTGTAAAAGCCGGACTGGCAACAATGCGAGGACAGGTACCATGGGAACTTATGGTGGCACAAAATAATAAGTTGAATAAAATGCCCAAATTTATAAAAGGAATTATCGGTACTGTTGCAGAAAAAACATTTCCACAACCTCAGCCTAAAAGCTTATATAATTTGAATGCAGCATTATCAATCAAGAAAGCTGTGAATATTCCTGTGATTGTTGTAGGCGGTATTACGAACTTAGAGGAAATAGAAGATATTATTGATAATGATAAATGCGATATGGTTTCCATGTCAAGGCCATTTATACTCGAATCGGATTTAGTTAATAAGTTCAAAGCCGGGAAGCAGACACACGCAAAGTGTATTCAATGTAATTTCTGTATAATCGGCTCGGAAAGTGGCCCTCTCAGGTGTTATTATGGTAAAGTTCCGGCAAACCGGTCTTAGCACTTACCGGATAATTATTTTTAAAAATCTTCATTTAAGATAGAAAAGAATGGAATTAAAAGGAAAAACAGTGCTAATTACAGGTGGCACAGCTGGTATAGGCCTGGAAGCAACAAAGCAATTTCTAGCAAACGGTGCAAAGGTTATAATTACAGGAAGGAATCAGGACAAACTGAATGCTGCAAAAAAAATGTATCCAGCTGTTGTAGCAATAAAAAGTGATGCAGCAAATGAAAGTGATGCACAATCATTGTTTAACAAAATAAAGGAATTAGGAGGAATTGATATTCTCTATAATAATGCCGGTGTGGTGAGTCCTCCGCTAAATTTAGGTATTGCAAATAATAAACATGTCGAAGGTGCTACATACGAAATAAATGTCAATTACCTCGGCGTTATCCGGTTGAATAATCTTTTTATGGAGATGTTGAAGACTAGAAAAGAAGGGGCAATCATCAATACCACCTCTATTTTGAGTTTAGTTCCTTCGGTGATTGAACCTACCTATTCGGCCTCCAAAGTAGCATTGCATTTTTATACTGAAACGCTCAGAAAACATTTACAGATTTTAAAGAGTAACGTAAAAGTATTTGAATTGCTACCTCCTGTAGTTGCCACCGAGATGACTGCTGATAGAGAAAACAAGAAAATGAGCCCGGAGAATTTGGTAAAAGAATTAATTTTGGGACTGAAGAAAGATAAATATATCATTCGGGTAGGTGATTCAAAATTACTTTATTTCATCAACCGACTTTCCCCAAAAATTGCTTTTGGCTTAGTAAATCAAAATAGAACTATAAGTTAATATCACATGAAAGCATTTATAATTAATCAGTACAGCAAACAAAGTGGTTTAGAATTAACCACAATGCCAGAACCAATAGTAGAAAAGAATGATGTATTGGTTCAGGTATATGCCGCAGGTGTTAATCTTTTGGATTCAAAAATAAAAGCAGGAGAGTTTAAACTTATTTTACCTTACAAGACTCCGTTTATAATTGGGCACGATGTGGCAGGAGTTGTAGTTAAGGTCGGCGATGAAGTACAAAATTTTAAAGTCGGCGATGAAGTCTATGCACGGCCATCTGACTATAGAATCGGAACTTTCGCCGAATTCATTTCGATAAACGAAAAGGATGTGGCAATTAAACCTCAAAAACTTTCAATGGAAGAAGCCGCTTCGATACCTTTGGTAGGCTTAACTGCCTGGCAAGCATTAATCGAAAAAGCAAATATTCAGAAAGGTCAGAAAGTTTTTATTCAAGCAGGCTCAGGTGGTGTTGGTACATTTGCCATTCAACTTGCGAAATATTTGGGTGCTACCGTGGCCACCACAACCAGTGCTGCCAATTTTGATTTGGTCAAGAGCCTTGGTGCTGATATTGTTATTGATTATAAAAAAGATGATTTTGAAACAATACTTAAAAATTACGATATTGTTTTGAATAGTCAGGATACAAAGACCTTGGAAAAGTCACTAAAAATATTAAAACCTGGAGGAAAAATTATATCCATTTCCGGACCACCCGATCCTGATTTTGCCAAAGAAATCGGATTAAGTTGGATGATGAAATTGATTCTGTCTCTTTTGAGCTATAAAGTTCGAAAAAAGGCAAAGCAGCATCGCGTCAACTATTCTTTTCTTTTCATGAGAGCAAACGGAAATCAGTTAAGTCAGATTACTTCACTTATTGATTCCGGAATCATACGTCCGGTTATGGACAAAATATTTCCATTCGAAGCTACGAATGAGGCTTTGGCTTATGTGGAAACAGGACGAGCAAAGGGAAAGGTAGTCGTCAAGCTAAAATAATCTTATCAAAACAGCATAAGATAAATAATCAGTACCTATTTTTTTAATAAAATAATTAAAACATAATGAATAAGCAAATACTATTTGAATCCTTTGATTTAAAAGGATTACAGTTGAAAAATCGGATTGTTATGGCTCCTATGACCCGTAGTCGTTCAGATAACCCTGGTAATGTAGCAACCGAATTAACAGCTCAATATTATAAGCAACGGAGTTCAGCAGGTTTAATCATCACAGAAGGAACTTATGTTAGCCATGATGCTGTTGGAGCTATTAATGTACCAGCCATTTATACGGACGAACAAGTTGAAGGCTGGAAATTGGTCACCAATGCAGTTCATCAGCAAGGCGGAAAAATTTTCGCCCAGTTATGGCACGTCGGTAGATTGTCTCACCCCGACTTACTCAACGGAGAACTCCCGTTGGCACCTTCTGCTCTAAACCCAATGGCTCAGGTATTCACCTTTGAAGGTTTTAAAGATACAGTGAAAGCTCGCAAGATGACGTTAGAAGATATTCAAAAGACGATAAGCGACTTTAAGAACGCTGCCATAAACGCAATGAAAGCCGGATTCGATGGAGTCGAATTGCATGCAGCCAATGGTTATCTGTTGCACCAGTTTTTTAACCTATATTCAAATACACGTCAGGATCAGTACGGCGGTTCAATAGAAAACCGGGCCCGTATATTATTCGACATACTAGATGAGCTGCAAACCATAATGGATATTAAACAGGTTGGAGTACGGTTAAATCCTTCACTACATGGTATACAAGGAATGATGTTGGATGAAGAAAGTATTGCTGTACATAACTATATTGTTGATAAATTGAATGACTACGACCTGGCTTATTTGCATTTGACAGAGCCTTTCACCGATATCTCCGGGAATCCTTTGGCCATTCAAAAGGTTGCTAAACATTTCCGCCCCATATATAAAGGCACGTTGATCATTAACCGTGGGTTTAACAAGGAAACAGCCAATCAAGTGCTGAATGACGGTGACGCCGATCTGGTATCTTTTGGTGCTCCTTATATAGCCAATCCGGACTTGGTGGAACGTTTTAAAGTTGATGCTCCGCTCAATCAACCGGATTCATCCACCTTCTACACTCCGGGTGAAAAAGGATATACCGATTATCCAAGCTTGCCCGACAAGTCTGTTTCAATCCTATAATGCATCTATTTATTACCTCTATTATTTATGTTATTATATAAAAATAAATCCTGTATATTTTGTAATCGTAATGGCCATTACGATAACTAACATAAATCCATTAATTCACATCAATAATCACTCTTCTATAAGACACAAGATTGAAAGCACTATCATCGGCACTCAACAATCAATATTATCTTTTTTAACAGTTGTTATTTCTAGTTTTTGACATAACAAAAATAGAGTTCGATTAGGTTTATTTTGCATAAATAAACCTAATCATTTTTTTTAATTGTAATAGTCAGAACTTCTTTCTCGTAGAGAATAATTAAATCAGCTAAGGTGGCATTTAACGTTTCTTGAAAATCAATAAATTTATTCATTACATCATTTATATATTTTGTAAAAAACACACATTTAAATTTCAACACATTTTCTTTCGTGTCAGCCCCATTAATTAATAAAGCAAATTTTCGCCTTTCATCAGATGATAAATTGTCAAGAAATGATTGATCAATTTTAATATCATCATCTTTAAATGATACTCCTTGATGAATTAACATGTTTCTAAATTCATATGTATCATCAAAAACTTTAAAGTAAAGCTTAATAACCATCTCTTTACTTTTTTTATTTAGAATATCTTCATCAGCTAATAATTTTATAAATATTTTTGACCTTTCTCTTATTCGGAAAAACTCTCCAAAGAAAGTCCGAATTAGTAATTCACTTCTAATAACAGAACTGCCTTTAAATGAATTCAGATTTTCACATAAATCAAACAAATCTGTTAATATAATATTAATGCCATCAATGATAGTATTCAAGTCTCCAATCCAAAGAAAAAAATTTGCTCTGATTTTTCCAGGAAAACTATTATTGAAAATTTCAGTTATCTCTTTTTCTGAGAATTTAACCCCTCTTTCATCACACTTACGTTTGACTTCATTTGCAAAGTCCAGAAATCCAGGCATCAAATGTTTTGGGGGCTGAATACATCTTATTATTACTTCTTTTTCCATCTTATTTTATACTGAAGCGATATTAGCAAAGTGGCTAAAAGCTTATTAGCAAGTAAAAAATCATACACTTATATAATTTTCACTTGCTATTTTTCGACAAAATTATCTGGAACATCCTCCCAAGTGTTACATTTTCTATAAATATTTCTCTTAAAAGTACGAAATAGTTCTCTTCTGTCAAATGACTTATCCGGAAAATACATTTTTATTGTTTCTTCTAAAGCACGCATAAATTCACTATCTAAGTGATCTACTATATCTTCAATCTTAACTTTTGCCATATATTTACACCTTTATATTTATAAATATGTCACATTATTTAAATAGATTCAAATATAGCAATATCATTTTATTTGCAATATCAATTATTCATTTTTTATCTATTAAAACGTATTCAATTAAAAAATAGAAAAAGCACTTCTTCATAAAAATCAGAAATCACAAAAACACTCTAGCACTCTAGCGCCACCCACATAACTACCTATAAATAAACAAAATACTGCCGCTAGAGATCCTAAAAGAACTCTAGCGGCAGTCTAGCACTCTAGCACTTGTATCGCTTATTTAATCTCTACTACGCGGTACACTACCCCGCGGTGTGCAATGCGATTCCCGAACTTATTCTTTAGTGTTCGTCCCAAAGCTGCAGCAACTTTGCGGGAATACTTGAATCCTGGGTCTCGTTGCTGAATGCGTTTCAGCATCTCGCCGCAAGTCAGTTCTTCGGCTGGTTCATCGTCCACCGGCGAACGAAAATAGATATCGGCTACTTCCTCTTCGGGCATCACTTGCTGAAAGCGGCGATTGCTTTTGGTGATGTACGCCTCTTCTTCGTGAGTAAACCAGTAACGTTCTTCGTTGCGAAGAGCCTCAACAGCTTGTGCGTAAAGTTGTTGATAATCAATGGGCGATTTATAATCAATCACTCCTTCTACGGAAATGCAGATGTAACGACGGCTTCCTGTTGGGTCGCTCAGTAAATCGAAGTTATTGCTTGTGGCTATAAATGTGGCATATCGGCGCAATTGCTGGGTAACACTGGCATGGGGCAAGCGTGTCTGGACGACTGCTTTTTGCAGAATGTGCTTCATAAATCCCTGATAAGAGGGACTGATGGAGTCGAATTCGTCCATGTTTATCAGCGCAAAGCGAGTTAATGCCAGCTGAACATCACCGCGTTTGCTGAAATCAATGCTGTCTGTGTAATATTCACGCAACTCCGGTGGCAAAAGGTTCATGCAGAAAGTGGACTTTCCACAGCCCTGGTCGCCCACAAACAGCGGCAAAGTGCTATTTGCATGATTACGATTTAGTTGTTGCCAGTGAGCCACCATGGAAAGGAACCAAGTGTAAAACAGGTTTCTCCATTGCGGATTATTGCACGGCACACGGTCGGCTAGTTCCCTGATGCGGTCTTTTCCGTCCCATGTTCCCACATGGAGAAGATAATCTTCTATAGGATCATAAGACGGTACACGATCTGACTCCAGATAACGTTTAATGTCTACATCCCATGATGGAAGACCTTCTGACAAAGCATTGAGGCAAATACTGTTCAGTGCTTGCTTGCTGAGCGGACGGAAATCAAAGTAAAATGATTTCAGTTCTCTATATTCCACTATACTTTTCACTGTGTTTCGTCTGAGCTGATAACGCCTTTTCATAAACTCTTCCATCTGTGCCACCAGCGTCATGGAGGACGAAATACAAGGCTTACCACCAAATTTCTTTGCAATTGTATAGATGTTGCGAAAGTTTGTACGCACTTCCAGGTCGTATTTATTCAGGTCGTTGTACATCAATGTCCACTTTATCGCATCCTCTTCCGGTATACCCGAACGATAACAGTTTTCTGCCAGCTTGATGAGGAATGGCAACAAGTCGCCACTCTCCCAGTCTACTTCACCCACCATATTCATGGCATCCCACATGGAGGTATTAAATAAAGTGGAGATAACATGACTCCTTTCATATCCCGGCAATAAGCGTTGCAACGGATCACTTACCGCCTGCCGTTCCTCTTCAAAAGTCGGTTCGGCCGGCATGCGTACGGGCTGTTCTATACGGATGGGCACTGCATCGGGATTATGATACAATGAAGGGTCAAAACTCATGCGGCATCCATGTTCCACAAGCGGTTCCTTTAGTTCTATCTCTCGTTTTAACTGAGGCTGATACCAATTTACCGCCTCACGGTAAGCCTGAGCATGAAACATCTCAGCCTGTTTGCGGCTCTGTGGTAAAGTACTATCTGTCAAAGTGAAAGGAACAACTATTTTCACACTCTTATCACTTGAACCGATAAAGGCAAGCATGGTTTGTGGTAAGCGCGACGCCCTTTCACGTATCTGCATCGCCTCATTACTGTCTGCAAGGTTATTTACCTCAATGGTTACACAACCATTGTATTCTGACATAACCTGCTGACTGCCATCTTTACGAAAGGCTCCGCCAAAGACCAGCTTAGGAAGCTTGTTCACCTGCGGATATTTTTCTCCGGGCCGTGCATATTGAAGTGCTTGTCTCAGGTTAGATACCGGTCTGCTATTCACTTCTGTTCTCATAGCATCTACCGCAGTTTCCAGTTCAACGGTGCGTTGTGTTTGTGTTTTACCGTCATTACGGTATTGTGTTATCTTCATAAATTCAGTTAAGGTGGTTATTTACTTTTTTGTAGCCTCGCGGTTGGTACGTTGATACTTGATTTGGGGCAATATGCCGCGCAATTCCTTGTCCGCCTTAAAGCAAACACGCTGCGCCAGCACTTTTGATGGTGTGCACTCATCAGGAGTTTCATATCCCTCACTACCGGCTGAGATGGAAAACAAGCCAATATCCTTCAGATGAACAGTGTTTCCTTTCATCAGATACGTCTGCATCACATCTCCCAAAGCGATAACGGCGGCATACACATCGGCTTCGGTAAGCGAACAACGCCCGCATATATCTTTTGCCAACTCGTCCATCCCCACTTGTCCCGAACTAACCGGAACACCGTGATAGCGTACTTTTTCTTCTCCTCTACTCTTATCTATTTTTTGACGAACAACATATAAAGCCATGCTTATTTGTTTAATTTATTTATAACTAGTTTATTTCTCGTACACCCGGGTGTAGCCGCCCCTTACACCCGGATCTAAAAACAAACTCCACCCGGGTGTACAGGCGATACACACCCGAATGGAGAGTTATTTTTATTTCTACAAATATAATAAATAATTATGTAAAATCCAAACAATCAAAGGGCTATTTACAAGGAAAATAATGGCTATTTTGTAATAAAAAAAGATATAGAAAAAACCTTCTGATGGCAAGTGCTAGACTGCTAGAGTAGTGCTAGAGACATCTAACTATCTCTAGCGCTTATATAGCACTAGCAGTCAGCAGGTTAAAGACGTACCGCTAGACTGCTAGAGTATTTTGACATTTTTAATTTTTATGAGAGAGAGAGTTTCTATATGCATTGGCAATTTATTAGATATAAGGGAATTTATTCTCCCATATCTTTCAAATGCAACTCCAATGCTTTGACAGAGATGTAAATCTCATATATAGAAATAGTGAGCGAGATAATAAGCAGTACCAATGCCAGACCGAAGATATAGACTGACACAAGGTGTAATTCTATATACATAAAGAACATACTAATCACACAAAGAAGCAGACTCCCGATACCTGACACCTGCATGGCACGCGTCAGGTAAAGTCTCTTCTTCAGGTTAGCAATCTGTGCTGCTTTTACCGAGGTGGGATTTGCTACATATTGTTCTTTTAGAGTACGCACCAGTTGGGCATACGATAAAAATCGGTTAGTATACGCCAGCATTATCAACGATATAGCTGAGAAAAGTAAGGCCGGAGTGGTTAAATCTATTTCCATAATATTTCTTTTATTAAGATTCCGATAATATTATATAAAAATCAGTTGCACAACAATATAAATAGGCAACAGGACTATCAACGAAAACTTGAACATATAAGCAAAGAAACTCGGCATTTTAATGCCGCTCTCTTCTGCAATAGATTTAACCATGAAGTTTGGTCCGTTACCAATATAAGTCATTGAGCCGAAGAATACAGAACCTATACAAATAGCTCTTAACAGAATTTCGGGCACTCCGGCAACTAAGGAACCTGACAAGGTTGGAGGTAGTCCGCCTACAACCAAACCGCGTGCTAAATCATAAAACGCCACCGCAGTAGGTGTATTGTCTAAAAATGAACTCAGAAAACCAGACGCATATAAAAATTGTCGGGGTTCAGTTAATCCAAAACTAGCTGCATTATTTGTCAACCAAATTAATGCCGGTGACATGGTTACAAATATACCTAGAAAAAGACAGGCAACTTCCGTAATAGGAGTCCACGAAAAATTATTCTTTTTGCGAACGCCGGATTTAGTATAATACAAAGACAGAGCAACAAGTACCACCAATACAATTTCACGAAGAAACCCCAGCCATACCGGGGCATTATCCTCCCCCATCATGGGAATATTTCCCTTATTGATAAAAGCAACTGCAAGGATAACACCTGCAAGGAACAAAAAGTTAATGTTACCGGTTACACGAATAGGCTCCTGATGAATAGAATCTTCCGCCAAATCCGTCCACTCTTCTTTTTTATAATAATACCTGTCTACAAAATAGTAAACGGACAGTAGCAATACACCGGTGAACGCCCATTCAGGGAATAAAGTAAAAAACCAGGAAAATTCAGCTCCACGCAGATAAAGCATAAATAGCGGAGGATCTCCGAGTGCTGTTAAAAGCCCTCCACAATTGGCTATTGCTGCAATGAAAAATAATATAGTATGAGTAGTGTACTTACGTTCCTGATTGGTAGCTATCACCGGACGAATAAGAAGCATAGCTGCCCCGGTGGTTCCCATAACAGCTGCCAGTATATAACCAATTCCCAGAAACAGGGTATTGTTTCGTGGTGTGGCTTTAATGTCACCGGAAACATGAATGCCTCCCGTAATAACAAATAATGAGCCCAGCAAAATAATAAAGGGAACATAATCATGAACCACTGTGTTGACCAGATTGACCGAAAGTCCGTTTGCCAGCATGTAAATAATTACAGGAATACTAAGAGCAAGAGAGACTAGCAGCTTATTTTTATTCTTATCCCACCATTTCCCGGCAATAAGCGGACCAACAGCAATAGCTAAAAGCATTATTACAAAAGGAATTGAAACCCACAAAGGTATATTGAAAGTATATTCCATCTTTTATGATGATTAGTTTGAGGCTGCAAAGTTACTGCTTTTTTCATAAAATGTGTAATGTAACAGCCCATTTAGCACACCCTTGACAGTATCTTTATCGTTTGGAAGAGTTTATTTTCTTTAATGTATTCTTGATACAGTTTTTTACGCCGGTAGAGAAATACTCCGTTTCAGCATTTTCCAGATATAAACGAATTTCGGAAAGTAACTCTGGCTCTTTCAAGGCTATCTTGTAGGCTAGTTTCACACTAAGTGCCTGAATGGCTATTG
>Ga0183099_1000591_pt1 | contig 25278 bp, 23 predicted proteins | sample Biomet1_FD_127788 | JGI IMG/M metagenome (GOLD analysis project Ga0183099, IMG submission 127788) | Microbial communities from bioreactor (seeded with anoxic lake sediment) at LBNL, California, USA - Biofuel metagenome 1 | ecosystem: Engineered > Bioreactor > Anaerobic > Unclassified ...
GGTCAAATGCTCGGCGGTCTGGTCGGGCTCGCCCATGCCGAAGGCCGCGCGGGCCATGTTGTAGTGCAGGTTCTCGTCATCCGGCCCCCGGCCCGGCCTGAAGGGCTGCACGAGCAAGCCCCGGCGAGCAAGGGCGCGCATGAGGCCCAGAGAAACAGAGGTCTTGCCGCAGCCGCTGTGGGTGCCGCCCAGAACAAGGGCCTTGGTCATTCCGGCGGACCCTGGGCCGAGCGTTTTTCAATGTAGGCCAGGAATTGCAGGGCTTCCTGATGCGTGGCGTTGAGCTGTAGGCACTTGGTCAAATGCTCGGCGGTCTGGTCGGGCTCGCCCATGCCGAAGGCCGCGCGGGCCATGTTGTAGTGCAGGTTCTCGTCATCCGGCCCAAGGGCCAGGGCGCGGGCGTAATAGGCCAGGGCCTCTTCATACATGCCGGAAACGCGCAGGCGGATGCCGAATTCGTTGAACAGATGCTTGTGCTCTTCGCCAAAGGCCGCATCCAACTGCACCAGGCGTTCAAAGACCTGGCGCGCCTTGTCCTGCTCGCCGCGGGCTATGTAGCACAGGCCGATGCCGAAATTGGCGCGCACATTCTCTTCTTCCAGCGCCAGGGCCTTATTGTATTCAAACTCCGCGGAATAGTGCGCGCCATGCTTGAGAAACTTGTCGCCCCGGGCCACGGCCACCTGCACGGCCTGCTGCCGGGCGGCCAGCAACTTGGCGTATTCCAGCGAGCGCTGAGGCTCTGGCAGAAAGTTCTCCAGCAGCTCTTCGCGGGTGAGGCCCTGCTTTTTGCCAAAGGGCTCGTTGTTCGGCCCCAGGGGCTGGGCGTCCAGCTCCCCTGCCTCCTGCTCCTCGATGTAGAAATAGGCGAGGGTCTCGGTCTTGCGCGCGGTGGTTCCGGTGCCGATGGAAGACACGACCTTCTGCGAGAAGACGCCAGTGATGCGCTGAGGAGGATACTCTGTGTTCATGGTCTGGCCCGTCCGTGGAAATTTTCAAGTGCACTTTAGGCTAATCATCGTCGGACGGGAAGCAACCGCAGGTGGTCCAAAACCTGTCACCCGACGCCGGAGCAAAGAAAAACATCCTGTCCTGGCGCTGTTCCCGGCGTGAAAGAGAAAAAAATCAGCCTTCTGCCAATTTTTTGTGCCGCAAATACTCCACGAACTGCTTGGCCTCGGCGTGGTCGGCATTGAGCTTCAGGCAGGCCATGAGGTGCTGTGCTGCGGTCTTGGGCTCGCCCTTGTCCAGGGCGGCGCGGGCCATGTTGTAGTGCAGGTTCTCGTCTTGGGGCGAAAGGGCCAAGGCGCGCTGGTAATATTCCATGGCCTCGCTCTGCATGCCCGACTTGCGCAGGGAAATGCCGAACTCGTTGAACAGGTGCTTGTGCTCGTCTCCAAAGGCCGCGTCGAGCTGCACCAGGCGCTCGAATACCTCATGGGCCTTTTCGCGCTCGCCCCGGTCTATGTAGCACAGGCCGATGCCGAAATTGGCGCGCACGTTGCTCATGTCGATCTGCAGGGCCTTGTTGTACTCGAACTCCGCGGTGAAGCTCTCGCCGCGCTTGCGGAACTTGTCGCCCCGGGCCACGGCCTTCTGAATCTCCTGCTCCGCGGGCGAAAGAGCTTCCGTTGAACGCGCCATGCGCTTCTGCGGTTCGGGCATGTAATTCGCCAGCAGATCGTCGCGGGTGATCTCTGTCTTGGGGCCGAAGGGAACGTCGTTGGCGGCCAGCGGCTGCACCACGATTGTTCCGTTCTCGTGCTCCTCTACAAAAAAATACGCAATAATTTCGGTTTTACGGGCTGTTGTGCCCGTGCCGATCTTCGCTATCTTTTTTTGCGAAAAGACGCCGCTGATGCGACCCGGCTGCATTGGGCTTTCGCTCATTGTGACCTGCCTTGACTGGTGCTCTTTGAGGACATCATCCAAATACACCAGTTCACGCCGGTGGGAAAGGGGGTCAGCCCCGGGCCGGATCGGGGAAATGCGGCCAGGACGCGGCCGCCCCGGAGGCGATGAGCGCCAAAGCCCCGTCCTCGGACAACGGCTCGGCGAAGAGGTAGCCCTGGGCATAGCGGCAGCCCAGTTCGTTCAAGAATATCAGCTGGTCCAGTGTCTCCACGCCCTCGGCCACCACCTTGAGCCCCAGCCCCCCGGCCAGGGTCACTATGGTGCGCACGATGGCCTCGCTGCCGGGGTCGGCGTCCTTATCCGCCAGACCGGCCACAAAGCCCCGGTCGATCTTGATGGCGTCGACGTTGAAGCGCTGGATGTAGGACAGGGACGAATAGCCGGTGCCGAAGTCGTCGATGCACAGGCTGAGGCCCAATTCGCGCAATTTTTCCGCCACCTCGCGGGCGCTTTGCATGTTGTCCAGAAGCACGCTCTCGGTGATTTCAAGGGAGAGGGACGCGGCAGGCACGCCGCATTCGCGCATGGACTGCTCCAGGTGGCCCACCACCAGGGGATTGCGGAAGTGCTTGGCCGAAAGGTTGACGTTGATCACCAGACTTCCGCCTCCCTGCGCCTTCTCCAACGCCTGGTTGAAGCCCTTGGTGGCGCAGCAGGCCTGGGCGAACACCCAGTGGTCAAGGGGATAGATGATGCCGGTTTCCTCGGCCAGTGGGATGAACTCCACGGGCGTGATGTCGCGGCCGTTCTCGCGCCGCCAGCGCACCAGGGTCTCAAAGCCCACCAGCCGCCGCTCGCGGATGTCGACGATGGGCTGGAACACCAGGGAAAGCCCGTTCTGGCCCACGGCGCTGCGCAGCTCTATCTCCATCTCCATAAGCTCTTGCGCCTGATGGTGCATGCGCTTGTTGAAGACCTTGAAGCGGCCCTTGCCCAGGGCCTTGGCGTGGTACATGGCCGTGTCCGCGTCGCGCAGCAGGGACTCGGGCCTTTCGTAGGCGCCGGTGTGCAGCACTATGCCCAAGCTGCCGGAGGTGGTGACCTCACGTCCGGCCAGGGCCATGGGCTTGGCTATTTCATCCAGCACCCGGCGCGAAAAGCGTATGGCGTCGCGCGGGGCGGTCAGGTCCTCCAGCAATATGGCGAACTCGTCGCCGCCGAAACGGGCCACGGTGTCCGTGCTGCGGCCGCAGGCCACAAGCGCGTCGCTGACATGGCGCAAGAGCCTGTCGCCCACGTCGTGGCCAAGGCTGTCGTTGATGATCTTGAAGCGGTCCAGGTCCATGTACAGCACGGCGAAGCGGAAGTCCGGGCGGCGGCGGCCGCGCTCCATGGCCATGCGCAGGTGGTCGAGGAAAAGCAGCCTGTTGGGCAGGCCGGTCAGGGGATCGTGGAAGGCCTGGTGCACCAGACGGCTCTCCGCCTCTTTGCGCAGGGTTATGTCTTCCACGAAGCCTTCGTAGTGCAGGGTCTTGCCGGTGGAATCCATCACCTTGCGGGCATTCTCGCTGATCCAGATGATCCGGCCGCTTTTGCGCCTGGCCTGCGACTCGAAGCCCTGCACCTGGCCATGCCCCTCCATGAGCTCCAGGAAGGCGGTTCGGCGTTCCGGCTCCACATAGGGGCTCTGCTTCGAAAGGGCCGCCACCAGCTCCTCCGGCGAATCGTAGCCGAAGATGCCCGCCATGGCCGGATTGGCGGAAAGATAGCGGCCCTCCGGCGAGAACTGGAAGATGCCCTCCACCGCGTTCTCGAAAATGCCCCGGAATTTGGCCTCGGCGCGACGCAGGGCGTCGCCCACCACCTTGCGCTCGGCCACTTCGATTTTGAGCTGGGTGTTGGCGCGCGAAAGTTCGCGCGTGCGTTCGCCCACCATATGTTCAAGAAGCGCGCGCGACTGCTCGCGTTCCTGCTCCAACTGTTTGGTGGCGGTGACGTCGCGCAGGATGCAGACGCTGGCCGGGCCGCCGGTGAGGGGCACGCTGGCCACGGTGATCTCCACCGGGAGGCTGTGGCCGTCGCTGCGGAGGGCCAGCACCTCGACCAGCCGGGGCTGGGCAGAGACCTCGGAGGGCGCGCCTGCCGCCTGGCACACCAGCGTGCCGAAGACGTCCTCGCAACTCTGCCCGGCCCGGTCCTGCTCCGGCAGGCCGAACATGCGCAAAAGCGCCGGGTTGTGGCGCAGAATGCGGCCCTCTCGCACCACCAGCAGGCCGTCGGCTATGTTGCCCACAATGGCCGAAAGCGAGCCCAGGGCGTCCTTCAGCTCCAGGGTGGCCTCGGCCACGCTGCCCTCCAACTGCTCCACGTGCCCGGCAATGTCTCCGGCCATGCTGCGCATGGACTCGGCCAGCACGCCGATCTCGTCGTCGGAGCGCACCTCGCAGGTGGAGGAAAAGTCGTGCGCGGCCACCTGCCGGGCGTAACGCGCCAGGGAATCCAGCCGCCCGGTGATGCTCCGGATGAACAGATAGGCCAAGGTGACGCAAAGGCCGAAGGCCAAAAGCGTGAGCCCCAGCTGCCGCCAAATGGCCCGGGCCATGGCCTGGTGGATGGGCGCGGTGTCCATGCCGATGTGCACGAAGCCGCCGCGGCCGCCCAGCACGGGCTGCGCCACATGGATGACCTCGCGGCCGTCGTCCAGGCTCAGGGTGCGGATGTCCGGACCGAGCCTCGGCATGCTGCGGTCCTGCTCGGCAAGGTCCTGCACGGCCTTGGGCACCGTGGGGATGAATGTGTGGGCCACCACCTCGCCGCCGGCGTCCACCACCAGGATGTAGGAGATGTCGCCCATTTCCTGATACTGGTCGATGGCCGCCTGCACGCTGCCCGCGTTTTGCAGCAGAAGCAGCTCGGAGCTGCCGTCGGCTATGCTGCGGGCAATGGCCAGGGCTCTGGCCTTATACTCGTTCACCAGCATGAGCTTCAGCTCGCGGGCGGAAAGATATGACGTGGCCGCGGCCATGAGGCCGAAGGCGACGATGATGAACAGCAGCAGGCGCACCAGCAGCTTGGACTTCATGGCCCCACCGCCTTCAGACTTTCCACGCCGCGGAAGTGCCCGTTGCGGTAGACAGTGAGATAGGTGCGGCGCAACCCCTGGTGCTGCCCAGGGCGCAGGTCTATTTTGATGCCCAGGCCCAGGTCCACGGACTTGAGGCTCTCGAACACGCTGCGCAGCCGCGAGCGCGATGGGGCGTCGGCCATGTGCCGCACCACCTCACCCAAGGCCATGCCGGCCAGAAAGCCCTCAAAGCCCACAAAGCTCAGGCGCTTTGGGGTGTACTCCTCCGGCGAAAGCTGGGGCGGCATGGGCGAGCGGGCGTGGGCCATGGCCTGGCGATACAAACGCGCGGCGGGCAGTCTTTCGTCCTCGTAGCTGGGCACCACCTGGGAGAACACCATGCCGCCCAGGTAGTCCCGGCCGGTCACCCGCTCCTGGGCCTGCAGATATTTGGCGATGTTGTCCGCATCTGCAAAGGACAGCGCGGCCACAAGCTTGGCGCAGCCCGTGGCGCGCAGGTCGCGCACGAAGGCGGAGCAGGCCGGAGCCGTGCCCACGGTGATTATGGCGTCGGGCCCGCCAGCGAGCACAAGCCCGGCCTCGCGCTGAAAGTCCTGGGCGAAGCGCGCCCCGCGCATGTAGGTGGCCTCGGACACGATGGTGAGCCCGTGGGCAGCCAGGGCCCGGCGCACGCCGTCCCAGCCGTTGCGGCCGTAAACGTCGGCCTGATGGAACACGGCGATGCGCTTGCGGCCGCTGGCCAGCAGGGCCTCCACAAGGGTCTTGGTCTCATCGATGTAGGAGCCGCGCAGGTTGAACACGCAGTCGTCGTTGGCGCGTTCGCGCAGCATGTCGGCCCCGGTGAGGGGAAACAGCAGGGCCATGTCCATGCCCTCGTAGTGTTTGATGAGCGGCAGCACGCGCGCCGTGGTGGGCGTGCCCACATAGCCCAGAAGCGCGAACACGCGGTCCTGCTCCACAAAGGCGATGGTGTTGCTCAGGGCCGCGGCGGGTCCGTAGCCGTCGTCGCGCATGGAAAGGACCAGCCGCCAGCCCCCGGCGCCGCCCTGGGAGTTGATGTGCGAAAAGGCGGCCAGAATGCCCCGCTGGTATTCGACCCCGAGGCCCCGAGCCGGGCCGCTGAAGGCCGCGGACATGCCGAACACCAGGGTGTGCCCCGCCTTTGCCGCCAGCGCCCCCGGGCAGCACAGAAGGCACAGGCACAGGGCAAGGCAAAACGCCCGGGCAAGATGCCTTGCCGGGAGGTGCGCCCAGGCAAAGGCTGGGCGGCGGGGTGGAAAAAGTCGTTGTTCAGGCATGACGTTCCGCTGGTGGGCGACGGCAGGCGCCCGCCGAATCCGATATCGCTTCGACAATGCCCTATTCCACGGGAAAATCAACGCTTCCTTTCGACTCAGGCGGGCCGCCGCGCCCGGACCGCGCGGCCATGCTCCGCACCTGCCTGCATATGCCCATGAGCAGATTAAATTCGTTTCTGCGCAGCCGGAAGCGCGAGAAAAAACGGCGCACCGGCATCATCCAGTACTCCGCGTTCTGGTCCTTCAAGAAATCTATGGCCGACAGGGCGGCCTGCATGTTGGCGAAAAGCGCTTGCCGCTCCTCGAAGGAGGCGTCGCGCTCCGTGGGCGGCCCCTTGGGCTCAAAGGGCTTGGTGAGCGAGTACTGGAAGCACTCGTACAAAAGAATGAGCACGGCCTGGGACAGGTTCAGGGACGTGCAGTCCGGGCTTGCGGGAATCATCACCAGCTGGTCGCACAGGCTGGTCTCGTCGTTGGTCAGCCCGCGGTCCTCCGGGCCGAAGACAAGGGCGGCCTCGCCGCCGTCGGCCAGGCGGGAGAGGATCTCCGGCGCGGCCTTGGCCGGGGTGAGCAGGCCCTTGCGCCAGCCGCCGGTGCGGGCCGTGGTGCCCACGGCCAGGCTTGTGCCGGCCAAAGCCTCGGCCAGGGTGGCCACAATGCGCGCGGACTCCAAAATATGCCGGGCGTGCACCGTGGCCAGCGGCGCGGCGCGCTCGATGTCATAGCCCTGCGGGTCCACCAGAATGAGGTTCTGCGCCCCCATGTTGAGCATGGCCCGGGCAACGGAGCCCACGTTTTCCGCATACTTGGGCCTGAAAAGAACCACACGAAGCTGTTTTGTCGGCATCATCTCTCCAGAGAACTCTCGTCCACCCGTGGCGCACCCCTTGACGCGCCGAAAGCGGCATTCTAAGCTTGGGCTTCGTGCCAGTGTATCGGCACAACCCCGGACCAACCTTATACCCACAGGGAGAACCCACATGGCGCTGTTCACCAAAGAAGAGGCTCTCAAATACCATTCCATGAAACGCAAGGGCAAGCTTGAGGTCGTTTCAATCAAGCCCTGCTCCTCGCAGAAGCACCTCTCCATGGCCTACACCCCCGGCGTGGCCGACGCCTGCCGCGCCATCCACGCCGATGTGGAGCAGGTATACGAGTACACCAACAAGGGCAACCTCGTGGCCGTGGTTTCCAACGGCACCGCCGTGCTCGGCCTGGGCAACATCGGCCCCGAGGCGGGCAAGCCGGTCATGGAAGGCAAGGGCGTGCTCTTCAAGATCTTCGCCGACATCGACGTCTACGACTTGAACATCCGCCAGCTGGATCCGGACAAGGTCATCGAGTTCTGCAAAATGCTGGAGCCCACCTTCGGCGGCATCAACCTTGAGGACATCAAGGCCCCGGAGTGCTTCAAGATCGAGCAGACGCTCATCAAGGAAATGAACATTCCGGTGTTCCACGACGACCAGCACGGCACGGCCATCATCTCCGGCGCGGGCCTCATGAACGTCCTTGAAATCAGCGGCAAGGACATCAAGAAGATCAAGGTCGTGGTCTCCGGCGCGGGCGCCGCGGCCATTTCGTGCTCGCGCTTCTACGAAGCCATGGGCATGGACAAGAGCCAGATCTACATGTTCGACTCCAAGGGCCTGCTGCACCTTGGCCGCACCGACATGAACGCCGAGAAGACCTACTACGCCCAGCCCAAGGCTTGCACCCTCTCCGAGGCCATGAGCGGCGCGGACATGTTCCTGGGCCTCTCCGGCAAGGACGTCATCAACGCCGAGCAGGTCAAGACCATGGCCAAGGACCCGGTCATCTTCGCCTGCGCCAACCCGGACCCCGAGATCGCCTATCCCATCGCCCGCGCGGCGCGCGCCGACCTCATCATGGCCACCGGCCGCTCGGACTATCCCAACCAGATCAACAACGTTCTGGGCTTCCCCTTCATCTTCCGCGGCGCCCTTGATTGCCGCTCCAAGGTCATCAACGAGCAGATGAAGCTCGCCGCGGCCAAGGCCCTGGCCGCCCTGGCCAAGGAGCCCGTGGCCCCGGAGATTTGCGCGCTGTATGGCGTCAAGGAGCTCAAATTCGGCATGGACTACATCATCCCGAAGGCCCTCGACCCCCGCGTGCTGGAATGGGTCTCTCCGGCCGTGGCCCAGGCCGCCATGGATTCCGGCGTAGCCACCATCAAGCTGGACATCCCCCAGTATAAAAAGGATCTGGCCGCCCGCATGACCGAGTCCAAGAAGCGCACGGCGCTCATGGTCGACAGCTTCGGCTACGACCTGTAGACTCGCGACACGCACGCACCCCCCAAGGCCCGGAGGCGACTCCGGGCCTTTTTAACGCACGGTGGTTTTCATGGAATACGACATCCTCCCCGCTGTCCGTTCCGACGCGCCGGCCATCCTGGCGCTACAGCGCCTGGCCTACCAGTCCGAGGCCCTGCGCTACAACGACTGGACCCTGCCGCCCCTGACCCAGCCCCTGGAAGCCCTTGAGGCGGAGTTCAAGCGTCTCGTCATCCTCAAGGCCGTGCCGCGCACCGCCCAGGCAGCGGCAGCCGAACCAGCGCACAAGCTGGCCAGCGCCTATGCCCTGGGCGCGCCGGGCCTTGAAACCCAGCCGAGCACGCCTTCCGTGGTCGGCTCGGTGCGCGCGGGCCTAAGCCACGGCACCTGCCACATCGGCAGGCTTATCGTGCACCCGGAACATCAGCGCCAGGGCCTGGGCTCGGCCTTGCTCGCGGCCATAGAGACGCGCTTTCCCGCGGCGGAGCGCTTCTCTCTCTTCACAGGGGCGCGCAGCGCAGGCAACATCGGCCTGTATCAGCGCCACGGCTATCAGGTGGTGCGCAGCCAGGAAATGACCCCGGAGATGACCCTGGTGTTCCTCGAAAAACCTGGCCCGGCCGCCAAGGATCACTCAAAAGCCGAAGACTGAAGCCGGGCGCCTGCGCAATCGCCAGGCACAGCCGCGCAACTTTTGCGCTGCCCACCGGCGGCGGGGCGGAACGCAGCTTCGCAACCCACTGCCAACGCTCATGTTTCAACTTGGCCCATTGTTTGCTGAAACCTCCTCCAAAGGGCGGCGTCTTGACGATTGCTCGGGAAGGCGTATCTTCTCGTACAGATTTGGACCGCCAATGCAGGCTTGCACGTCACGTGGACATTCGGCGGGGACCCCCCGCACAAGGAGGATTTTTATGAAACGCTTCATCGCTTCGGCCATGCTCCTCACCTTCCTCATGGGCTCGCTGGCCGGCTGCGCCGACAAGGCCCAGAGCGGCGCGGGCCTGGGCGCCCTCACCGGAGCGGCCGTGGGTGCGCTCACCGCCAAGAACAAGGTCAGCGGCGCGGCCATAGGCGCGGGCATCGGCGCCCTGCTCGGCTATGCCATCGGCAACGAGATGGACAAGTACGACAAGGAGCAGATCAACAAAACGCTGGAGACCCAGCCTTCCGGCAAGCCCATGGCCTGGAAGAACCCGGACAACGGCACCCAGTATGAGGCCACCCCGGGCACCCCGTACAGCTCCAACGACAAGATTTACCGCGACATCAACATCAAGGCCAACATCGACGGCCAGGAGAAGGACGTGAAGGCCAAGGCCTACCGCAACGCCGACGGCACCTGGGTTCTGGTGCAGTAGGCTCCATCGCTGAACAAACGGCAGCAAGGCCCGGCGTCCGCAGACGCCGGGCCTTTTTTCGTCGCGCCTAGAAGGTGAAGCTCTTGGGTGGCTTGCCGCTGAAGTCGAACATGTAGGCGCTGCCGTGGTCCACGCTGAACACGGTGAAGTCCGGGTTCTCCGCCGAGCCGTAAATGCCGCGCACCAGGGCGTTGGCTTCCAGGATGCGGCGCTTCACGCCCATGTCGTCGTCGAGGTTGGCCGTGCCCTTCACCCGAACCGTGGCCATCTCCTTGGAAATGGCGGCGAACTCCAGCCTGGGATCGGCCACGAGCTGGGCGTACACCTCCTTGCTCTTGGACGTGCAGAACCACAGCCTGTTGCCGTCCGCGAACTGGAACTGGAAGGGCCGCACCCGCGCCTCGCCCTTGTCCGAGGTGGCCAGAAACACCGCCCAGTTCTTGGTCAAAAACGCGATGACTTCCTGCATGATCTTCTCCATATGTTGCATTTTTAGTTCGGTATCGAACGATAGCCTCAAAAAAAATCAACTCACGTTGCCCAGGATCTCTTCCAGCCCGGCGACGAGCTCCTGCCTGCGCGCCAGATCCATGTCGCCCCAGATCTTGGCCAGCAGCCGGTCGGACGTCTCCGCGAAGTCGGCGCGGAAGGCCTCGCCCCTGTCCGTCAGCGTCACCATGGTCACGCGGCTGTCCGCCGGGTCTGTGGAGCGCTGGACAAAGCCCGTGTCCTCCAGCTTGCGCACCAGGGTCGTCACCGTGTTCTTGCGCCGCCCGATGCCCTGGGCCAGGGCGTGCATGGGTAGGGGCCCCTGCGCGTACAGCATGGCCAGAATAGACCCGTGCGAGGGCACAAGCCCGGCTGGTCCCCGGCGGTCCAATTCCGCCCGGATGCATTCTCCGGCACGGTCATGGACCATGGAGAGGAGGTGGAAGATCTGCTCTGTGCGCATGATCGCACTATTAGTTCGACGACGAACAATTGTCAAGACTTCCCGCCGCCGGATGCGAAAAGGCCGGGCCCCCTTGCGGAAACCCGGCCTCATGCTGTCGTTCAGTGTCTGCTAGAAGCGGCCTTCGCCGGCCTTGTGCTCCGTGCCCACGGGCTTTGCCGTGTCGATGGGCCCGGGCTGTACCTCCTGGCGCACCTCGGGCACGGCCGGGGCCTTTTCCTGGCCGGGGCGGCTCACGGAATAGGTGCTCAGGTCATCGCCCTGCTTGGCAGCGGCCGGTGCCCCGCCCGGGCGGCGCACCTCGGCGCTGGAGGCGGAGACTTTGCGCTCGCCGCTGAAGTTGCTGCCCACCGCACGGTCGCCCTGGGAGGCCTTGCGGGCCTTCTTGGACTTGCGCGAGGACTTCGGCTCGGTCGGCAAATCCGCCTGCTGGGCGGCTTCCTGGTCGAGCTTCTTTTCAGCCTTGGATTTGCGGCCCTTTTTCTCGACCACAATCTCCTCAGCAGCGTTCTTCTTGGATTTCCTGCCCTTCTTCTCAGCCTTTTCCGGCTTTTCAGCCACGGCCTCGGCCGCTTCCTTCTTGGACTTCTTGGACTTCTTCTGCGGCTTTTCGAGGGCAGCCTCGTCCTGGGACTTCTTGGACTTCTTGCTCTTCTTGCCCTTCTGCTCCGCGGCCTGGGCAATCTCGTCCACCTTGGACTTGCGGTTCTTTTTGGCGGCGATCTTCTCGCCGGGCTTCACCTCGACCCAGCCGCCCTGGTCCTGGCCGGGCACGGCCTTGCCCGATTTCTTGGCCTTTGTGCGCGTTGCCTTCTTTTCCTTGAGCGCGGCGGCGCGCTCCTCGGGTTTCATCTTATAGACCTTGGCCTCAAGAGGCTCCACGGCCAGCAGCCCCAGCACGAGCGCCACGGCCACAAGTCCGGTACAGAGTCGACGCATTCTTTGCCTCCTTGAAGGGGGGAAACTCCACCACGAGCACCGTCGCAGCATCCAAGTTTTTAATCATACACGACGAACGCCCAGGCCGTCCAGCGGCCGGGAAGCCGCGCCGGGCGGGGTTATTTCAGCAGCGTGTCCAAGCGCGCCACGTCAAAGCCGTCCACGCGCGCATCGCCCACGAAGATGATGGGGGTGCCGCTGATGTCCATGCCCGCGGCCTTGGCGATGTCGGCGGAGACCGTCTTGGCGTAGGGCGAATCGTTCAGCGCGGCGACGATGGCGGCGCCGTCCTTGCCCAGGGCCGAAAGCTCGGGGAAGCGCTTCAGGAAGGAATCGGCCACCTCGGCCCAGGCTTTCTGCATATTTTCCGGGCTCTTGCTCGCCACCTTGGGCAACGGCAGGTCGGTGTAGGCGAAGCGCACGAAGTCCGCCAGGCGCTTCGGGTCCTTGTCCGCGGCCCAGGTCATGAGGGCGCAGGCAATGTCGGCCCCGGCGTGGGAGGCCAGGGGGAAGTGCGCCAGCCGAAACTCGGAATAGGCCGCGCCCTTGTTCATGAGATAGGTGAAGGCCGTGCGGCAGTACGGGCAGAAGGGGTCGGAAACGAAGGTGACCACGGGCTTGCCCGTGCCCTTGAACACCGTGTGGCCCATGCCCTTCAGGTCCGTCACGCGCACGCGGTCGCGGGCGTCCTTGAGGATGCTCTTGCCCGCGCTCAGGTCGACGATGTCGGACACATAGAATTTGCCGTCCGCGCTGACGAACATGGTGAAGGGCTGGGCCTGGCCGCCCTGCGGCGCCAGTTGGCCACGCACCACGTAGATGTCCAGCCCGCCGAAGGTGGCCGCCTTTTCCGCGGCCTCCACCTGCACGTTCTCGGCGGTCAGCGCGGGCGCGTTGGGCCGCCCGGCGATGCCGGCCACGAAATTCTTGCGGAAGGAAGCGGCGTCGAAGCCGGAAGGTTCGAGCGAGGCGGCGCAGGCGAGCTGCGCGGCCAGAAGGGTCAGCATGAGGGTGAGGATGCTGCGGAGCAGAACGCGGCGCATGGGGTCTCCTTGGGCTTACAGGTTGCGGGACCAGGCGGCCAGGCGGTCGCAGGCGGTCTCGATCTCGGCCTCGTCGCCGCCGAAGGACAGGCGCACGTGGCCCTCGCCGCCGGGCCCGAAGGCGCCGCCGGGGATGGTGATGACTTTGGCCTCGCGGATGAGCCGGATGGCCAGCTCGCGCGAGTTCTCCACGGGAAGGTCGGCCTTGGCCATGACATAGAACGCGCCCCTGGGCCGGATGTGGCTGAAGCGCGCCATGGCGTCGAGCCGGGCGCAGATGAGGTCACGGCGCTTGCGCAGCTCGGCCTTGAAGCCCGCGAAGATCTCCTGCGGGCCGGTGAGCGAGGCCAGGGCGGCGATTTGCGAAACAGTGGGCGCGCAGATGGCCGCGGCGTCGTGGATCTTGAGCATGTGGCCGAGCAGGGCCTCGTGCGCCCACACAAAGCCCACGCGCCAGCCCGTGAGGGCGAAGCGCTTGCTGAAGCTGAACACGCCGATGAGCAGATGGCGCAGCTCCGGCAGGCTGGCCAGGCTGAAGGCTCCCTCGGGATCGGGGCCGTCAAAGGTCAGGGCGTCGTAGGTGTCGTCGCAGATGACGAAGATGTCGTGCTTCAGGGCCAGTTCCGCAAGCCGGAGCAGGTCCTTCTTGGCGAACACCGCGCCGGTGGGGTTGTGCGGGCTGGAAACGATGACGGCCTTGGTGCGCGGGGTGATACAGGCCGCCACGGCGTCCACGTCGAGGCTCCAGTCCGCGCGGCGCAGGGGCGCGAACACCGGCGTGCCCTCGGCCATGAGGATCTGCTCCACGTGGGAGGGATAGAAGGGCTCGGGCACGATGACCTCGTCGCCGGGGCCGACCAGCGTCAGCATGGCGCACAAGAGGCCCTCCATGCCGCCCACGGTGATGGCCACCTCGCGCTCGGCGTCGGCAGGCAGGCCCTTCTCCACGCGCAGCAGCTCCGCCGCCGCGCGCCGCAGCTCGGGCATGCCGGGCTGCAACGAATATTTGCCCGCGGCCGGGTCGTCGCGCAGGGCCTTGGCCACCGCGTCCACCACATGCGCCGGGGTCTTGAAGGACGGGATGCCCTGGCCGAGGGACACGCAGCCGCCCACCTTCGCGGCGATCATGGGCATCTCCTTGGTGGCGGAGATTTTGATCTGCTTCACGCGGCGCGAAAGCCGCGCCTCCAGTCCGCTGGCGGTGTCCATGCTCACAGCGCCTCCTTGGGGAACAGCTTGCCGGGGTTCAAAATGTTGTTCGGGTCCAGCAGGGCCTTGATGCCGCGCTGCAACTTGAGGCTCACGGGCGCAATCTCCAGCGGCAGCAGGTGGCGCTTGGCCAGGCCCACGCCGTGCTCGCCGCTCATGGTGCCTCCAAGTGCCAGCGCCAGGCGCACGCACTCCTCGGCCGCGGCCTCCACCCTGGGCCGCGCGGACTCGCGGGGCGCGGTCAGGTTCAGGTGGATGTTGCCGTCGCCCGCGTGGCCAAAGGCGTAGATGACGATGTCGTGCTTGTTCTCCACCGCGGGCAGGGCGGCCACCATGTCGGCTATCTTGCCGATGGGCACGGCGATGTCCTCCGGAATGTACACGGCGCAGGAGTCGTGGATGCGCGTGCTCACGCTGCGGCGCACCTTCCACACGGCCTCGCGGCCGTCTTCGTCCGGCGCGGGCAGAATGTCCAGCGCGCCCAGCTTGCGGCAAATGGACTCGATGTCGTCCACAGCGCGCAGGGTCTCCAGCTCGGAGCCGTCGCACTCGATGAGCACCAGGGCCTCGCCGCCCTCGCCCGGCGCGCCGGGCAGGCCGGAGCGCACGTGCTCCGGCAGCAGGTCGCCCACGAGCCGCAGGCAGCGCGCATCCAGAAACTCCATGGCCGAGGGCAGGTGCCCGCGCGTCATGACGCCGATGATGGCGCGCATGGCCGCGTCCAGGTCCGCGAACACCGCGGCCAGGCACGCCTGGTGCCCGGGGTGCGGCAAAAGCTTGAGGGTGAGCTGGGTGATGACGCCCAGGGTGCCCTCGCTGCCCACGATGAGCCGCGTCAGGTCGTAGCCCACCACGCCCTTGCGCGTGGCCGTGCCGGTCTTGATGACCTCGCCCGTGGGCAGCACGGCGGTGAGGCCCAGCACGTAGTCGCGCGTGGTGCCGTACTTGACGCAGGCCGGGCCGCCCGCGTTGGTGGCCGCGTTGCCGCCGATGGTGCTGGTGTCCAGGCTGGCCGGGTCCGGCGGATAAAAAAGCCCCTTGGCCCGGGCCGCGCGGCGCAGATCGCCCGTGAGCACGCCCGGCTCCACCGTGGCCGTCACGCTGTCCGCGTCGATGGCGATGATGCGGTTCATGGCCGACATGTCGAGCACCACGCCGCCGGTCTCGGCCAGGCAGCCGCCGGCCAGGCCCGTGCCCGCGCCGCGCGGAATCACCGCGAAGCCGTGCTCGTTGGCCAGGCAGACAAGGCGCGCCACCTGGGCCTCGTTGCGCGCCAGCAGCACGGCCGCGGGCGGCAGGTCCAGGCCGGATTCGTCGCGCCCGCGCGGGGCCAGGGCTGCCGCGTCGGTGAGCAGGTCGGGTCCGAATTCGCGGGCCAGCAGGGAAAGCGTGTCGGGACTGGGAGCGCCGGGGTATGGCATGGCCGACTCCAATTGGGGGCTTTGCGTGGCGGGGTGAAGCGTCAGGCCTTGGGGCGTTCGAAGCCGGGCACGCTCAGGGCGTTTTCCAGCAGGCGCAAGAGCCAGCCCGCCACCGTGACCAGCAGCAGGTAGAACACGCCGAGGGTGCAGAACACCTCGATGTTGCGCCAGGAATTCTTGGCGATGGTGGTGGCCGTGCCCGTGAGTTCGTTCACCGTGATGATGGACGCGAGCGACGAGTATTTGATGAGGTAGATGACTTCGTTGCCGCAGCCGGGAAGCGCCCGGCGGAAGGCCTGGGGCAGCACCACGTTCACCACGGCCTGCCGGGTGGTCATGCCCAGCGCCAGGGCCGCGCGTATCTGCCCGCGCTTGATGGAGTTGAGGCCGCCGCGGATGTACTCGGACTGGTAGGCCCCGCTGCACAGGCCAAAGGACAGGATGGCCGCGGGGATGGGGTCGAGCACCAGGCTCCACTCGCCGAACTTGATGTACGGCAGGGCGAAGTACCAGAAGAACACCTGCACCACCAACGGCGTGCCGCGGAACAGCGAGACGTAGCCTTCCGCGAGCTTGCGCACGGGCCAGGGGCCGTACACGCGCAGCACCCCGGCGGTGAGGCCGATGAGCGCGCCCAAAAGCGCGGAGGGCGCAATGACGATGATGCTGACCCACAGGCCCTCAAGAAGTCCGGGCGCCAGATCGGCCCGCAGAAACTCGGAGTACGGCGTGCTCACAAACGGCACTCCCCGTCCGAGTCGCCGGTGAGCTCGCTGATCTTGGAGCAGAAGGCCTGGGTGCGCGAGCTGGAGCCCTTGCCCAAAAGCTCCGCCGGGGAGCCCTGCTCCACCAGCCGGCCCTTTTCCATGAAGATGAATTCGTCGGCCAAGCTGGCGGAAAAGCTGATCTGGTGCGTGGCCATGATCATGGTCATGCCGCCCTGGGCCAGGTCGCGGATGACGGCAAGCACTTCGCCGATGAGCTCGGGATCCAGCGCGCTGGTGGGCTCGTCGAGGAGCATGACCTTGGGGTCCATGGCCAAGGCCCGGGCAATGGCCACGCGCTGCTTTTGCCCGCCGGAGAGGTTGGCCGGGTAGTTCGTGGCCCTGTCCGCCAGGCCCACGCGCTTGAGCTCGGCTATGGCGCGCTCCGTGGCGTCGAGCTTGCTCATGCCCTTGACCTTGATGAGCGCCACGCGGACGTTCTCCAGCGCGCTCAGGTGATCGAAAAGATTGAAGTCCTGAAAGATCATGCCCACCTGCTGGCGCAGGGCGCACAATTCCTTCTTGTTCGCGCCGTCCACCTCGCGTCCTTCCAGCAGAATATGGCCGGAGTCGGGCGGCATGAGGAAATTGAGGCACTGGAGCAGCGTGCTCTTGCCCGCGCCGGAGGGCCCGATGAGCACCTTGACCCGGCCGCGGCCGATGTTCAGGCTCACGGAGTCGAGCACGCGGTTGCCGCCCAGGACCTTGATGAGGTTTCTGGCCTCCAGAATGGGAGTGGTTTCACTTGAGGACATGAGGTCAGGCTGCTCCTTGGCGCGTATAGCCCGCGATGCGGACCTTGTTTTCCAAAAGCGAAAGGGCCTTCACCCCGACCCAGGTGAGGGCGAAGAAGATGATGCCCGCCACGAAGGACATGCTCACCGGTTCGTGGGTGGTGGAGGCTATGGCGCGCATGCGGGCCATTATCTCCACCACGCCGATGGTGAAGGCCAGGGCCGAGTCCTTGAGCAGGATGGAGTATTCGTTGCTCCAGCCGGGAATGGACAGGCGCAGGGCCTGGGGCAGAATGATGCTGCGGATGGCCTGGGCGTCGGTCATGCCCAGGGCGCGGGCGGCCTTGAGCTGGCCGGCCGGCAGCGACTGTATGGCGCCGCGGAAAATTTGCGACTGGTACGCGCTTGAGGTGAGGCCAAGCACCAGCACGGCGGCCACGAAGGGGCTGTCGAGCCCGAGTCCGGTCAGGCCCGGCAGGCCGGAAATCCAGGCCAGGAGGCCGAAGTAGAAAATATAGAGCTGCACCAGAATGGGAATGCCGCGGAACAGCCAGACGTAGGTGGAGACCACGCGGCGCACGGGCTTTGGCCCATAGACTTGCAGCACGGAGAGCGGCACGCCCAGGGCGAGCCCGAGCAGCATGGCCCCGATGATGAGCCCGGCGGTCCAGCTGACCCCGCCCAGCATGTAGGGCAGCGACTCGCGGGCGGCGGTGAAGGCGACGTTGAAATCCATGTATGCCTGGGCGTTCCTGTAGAGTGAATAATGGCGCGGAATTGCGCCGCCCCTGAAAAGGCCGAAAGGCTCCGGCGTGATCCCGAAGCCTTCCGGTTGACTTTTCAGGCGCGAATGCGGGGTCTAGTCGACGTCGTACTTCTTCTTCAGCTCCTGCCAGTAAGGATCGGCCATGAGCAGCTTGAGGCCCTCGTTGACCTTCTTCTGCAGCTCGGCGTCGTCCTTGCGCATGGCGTAGCCGTAATTCTCGGGCTCGGCGTCGAAGGTGCCAAGAACCTTCACGTTCTTGTCCTTCTTCAGCACTTCCTTGGCGATGGTGTTGTCCATGCCGGAACCGTCGATGCGGCCCACGGGAAGGTCCTGCATGGCCAGGTCGGTGGAGTCGTACTGCACCAGCTTGAACTTCATGCCGGGCTTCTTGGTCAGGTCCTCAAGGTACTTGGCGGTCACGGTGCCGCGCTGCACGCCGATCTTCTTGTTCGTGGTCAGCATCTGCTCCAGGGTGGCCTTGCTGTCGCCCTTGACCACCAGCTGCTGGGTGACCTTGTAGTACGGGTCGGAGAAGGTGACGCGCTGGGCGCGCTCGGCCGTGGCGCTCATGCCGGAGCAGATGATGTCGATCTTCTTGGCCTCAAGGGCGGGAATGATGGCGGACCACTCGACGGGCTGGTGCTTGACCTTGAAGCCCATCTTCTTGCCGATCCACTCAATGGCTTCCACGTCGAAGCCGACGGTCTTGCCTTCTTTGTCCACAAAGGCATACGGGGGGAAGCCGCCGCCGTCGATGCCGTTGATGATGGTCTTTTCCTCAGCGGCGGTGGCGTTGGCGGTGGCGTTCTCGGCGGCCTTCTCGGGCGCCTTCTGGCAGCCCACCAGGGCCAGGCCCAGAACCAGGGCAACAGCAAAAGCAAGACGTTTCATGCGCGAACCCCTTTGTTCAAACACTAAGTGCGGATATTCCCCGAAGCGCCCCACGCGCCCCCAAGGACAGCCAGATCCTGATCGCCAGCGCATAACAGACTGCGCCCCCGCAGGCAAGGACCTGCAGGGGCGCGTCGGTATCTGTCGCGTTGAGAGTTCTAAGCCTTTTCGCCCTGCCCGACGCCGGGAATGACGTCGCTCACGGCGCCGTCGAGGATTTCCTCGGGCGATTCCTCGGCCATTTCGTCCTTGCCGGAGAAGGCCTTTTGCAGGGCCGTCATGTCCAGCGCGCCTTCCCACTTGGCCACGACGATGGTGGCCACGCCGTTGCCGATGAGGTTGGTGATGGCGCGCGCCTCGCTCATGAAGCGGTCCACGCCGAGGAGAATGGCCATGGCCGCCACAGGGATGGTGCCGAGCGAGCCGAGCGTGGCCGCCAGGGTGATGAAGCCGCCGCCGGTGACCGCGGCCGCGCCCTTGCTGGTCAAGAGCAGAATGCCCATCATGTACATCTCGTCGCCGAAGGACAGCGGCGTGTTGGTGGCCTGGGCCAAAAACACCGAGGCCATGGTGAGGTAGATGCAAGTGCCGTCGAGGTTGAAGGAGTAGCCCATGGGCAGGGTGAGGCCGACAACGGAGCGGTCGCAGCCCGCGACCTCCATCTTGGCCATCATGCGCGGCAGGGCCGCCTCGGAGGAGCTGGTGCCGAGCACGAGCAGGATCTCCTCCTTGATGAAGCAGAGGTAGCGCCACAGGCTGAAGCCCGTGAGCTTGCAGACGATGCCGAGGAACACGAAGATGAAGACCACGCAGGTGGTGTACACGCCGGCCATGAGGTACATGAGCTGCTGCAGCGTGCCCACGCCAAAGGAGCCCACCACGTAGGCCATGGCGCCGAAGGCGCCCATGGGCGCGAAGTACATGATGTAGTGCACGACCTTGAACAGGCCCTTGCCGAACTCGTCGACGAAGCGGGTGACGCTCTTGGCCTTTTCACCCAAGGAGGAGAGGGCAAGACCGAAGAAGATGGAGAAGAACAGCACCTGGAGGATCTCGCCCTTGGCGAAGGCGTCCACCACGTTGCCCGGAATGATGTGCATGATGAAGTCGACGGTGGAGAGCTTCTTGCTTTCGCCCGCGTACTTGGCCACGGAGGCGGCGTCGAGGGAGGCCACGTCGATGTTCATGCCCACGCCGGGCTCGTACACCTTGACCACCACCAGGCCGATGGCCAGGGCGATGAGGGTCATGGTCCAGAAATACAGCATGGCCTTGATGCCCACGCGGCCGACCTTGCCCATGTCGCCCATTTTGGCGATGCCGACCACGACGGTGCAGAAAATGATGGGGGCGATGATCATCTTGATCATCTTGATGAACGCATCGCCGAGGGGCTTCATCTGCGCGGCGAGGTTCTCCTTGCCGGGGAACAGCATGCCCAGGGCGATGCCGATAAGGATGCCGGAGATGACCTGGAAATAAAGCGATTTGTAGAGGGGCTTTTTCACGGTTTCGACTGCCATGCGACTGCTCCTTGAACCGCTTGCGGCGGCTCCTGGTTTTGCTTGGGGTCTTTCGGCCCCTTGCGGCGTTTTGGCCGGTTAAGGCCTCCGTGCGCGCGCAGCCTGCAGTGTCCTCGACGGGATCGGGGGGGACCATGCTGGTTGGGTGTGCTGATAGCCCGCTTGAGCAATCGCCGTGCCAGCCCTCGCGAGCTTTGAGCTTGAAATGAGATTACACCGGGGAGCGTATCATTTCAAGGAAGTAAAGGATTTTTTTCGTATCTTTCGCGCTGGCGAAACAGGCGGTCGATGTGTGGCGTACGCCACACGTGTGGCGCCTCGGTTGTGTGGCGCCACATGTTTTTGAGAGGGGAGCGGGATCAGGAAAGTTGATGCTTCGTCATGTTGCGATAGAGGGTGCGGCGGTCCACGCCAAGAATGCGCGCGGCCTTGGCCTTGTTGCCCCCGCTTTGCGCCAGGGCGGCCAGAATGTCCTCCTGCCGCAGTCCGCCGCTTTGCCCCAGGCGCGGAGTCATCGAGACCGGCGCGGGCCTGACCTGGCCCTGTCCCTTGCTGAAGCGCAGCAGGTCGGCCGGCAGGTGGGCGGAGGTGATCTCTCCGCCCGGGCACAAGATGCAGGCGTGCTCCAGCGAGTACTTGAGCTCGCGCACGTTGCCCGGCCAGGGGTAGGTCATGAACACCCGCATGACCTCGTCGGAGCATTTGCTGAGGTGCTTGCCGAAGCTGGCCTGGAAATGGGTGATGAAGTGGGCCATGAGCAGCGGAATGTCCTCGGTGCGCTCGCGCAGGGGCGGCAGCTGGATGACCATGACTTTGAGGCGGTAGTAAAGGTCTTCGCGGAAGAGCCCCTGGCGGATCTTTTCCAGCAGGTCCACGTTGGTGGCGGCCAGCACGCGCACGTTGGCCTTGCGCGTGCGCGAGTCGCCCACGCGCTCGAACTCCTTGCGCTCCAGCACGCGCAAAAGGTTCAATTGAATGCGCGGCGAGATGTCGCCTATTTCGTCGAGGAAGATGGTGCCGCCCTCGGCGGCCTCGAAGCGGCCGATCTTGTCGCGGATGGCTCCGGTGAAGGCCCCGCGCATGTGGCCGAAAAGCTCGCTCTCCAGCAGGTTCTCGGAAAGGGCCGAGCAGTTGACCTTCACCAGGGGGCCCTTGCTGCGCGCGCCGCCAAAGTGCAGGGCCTCGGCCACCAGCTCCTTGCCGGTGCCGCTCTCGCCGGTGATGAGCACCGTGGACTCCACGTCGGAGAGCTGGTCCAGCACGGCGTAAATATCTTGCATCACCTTGCTTTTGCCCACAATGCCCCTGTGGCTGTGCAGGTCGGTGAGGCGCTTCTCCAGGTCGGCCAGGCGGGTTATGTCGCGGATGACGAGCACCGCGCCCGCGAACTTGTGCTCGCTGTCGAGCAGGGGCGAGCTGTTGATGACCACCACCTTGCCGGGGGCGTGGGTTTGGCATTCCACGCGGTGCTCCTGCACGGGCCGCCGCGTTTCCAGCGTGGTGCGCAGAACCGTGAAGCAAGCGCGGTTGCACGAGCCGCTGATGCAGGAGATGTCCTTGTCCTGCGAAAGCTCCGACCCGATGCAGCAGATTTCGCTCAAGGCGCGGTTGGTCTGGATGATGCGCATGTTCGTGTCCACGGTGATGATGGCGTCGGGGATGGAGCGGAACACGGCCTCCAGGCCGGAGCGCAGGCGCTCCTTTTCGGCGTTGATGGCCTGCATGGCCAGCTCGGTCTCCACGCGGTCGTTGATGTTCTGCACCATGGGCAGCAGGTAGAGCGCCTTGCCGGACGAGTCGCGCACGAGCCCGGCGGAAAGGTGCACCCAGACCTCGCGTCCGTCCTTGGTCAGGTAGCGCTTGTCCTGCTCCCAGGAGTCAATCTCGCCGCGCTTCACCCGGTCGTACTGGAACAGGCTTTCGCCGCGTTCGTCCGGGTGGGTTATGGAGTCGAAGGTGATGGTCTTGAGTTCGGCCTCGGTGTAGCCGGTGATGCGGCAGAAGGCCTCGTTGGCGCGCAGAAAGGTGTTGTCCAGGCTGACGATGGACGCGCCGATGGGCGACTGGTCGAAGGTGTGGCGGAACTTCTCCTCGCTTTCCCGCAGGGCGCGTTCCGCCTCCTTGCGGGCGGTGATGTCGATGTTCAGGCCTTCGATGTACTGCAGCTCGCCGGTGGCGGGGTCGCGCACCTCGCGCGCGGTGAGGGAGATCCATTTGGTCGCGCCGTTTTTGCAGATGAACTGCGTCTCGAAGCCGGTGATCTGCCCGGTTTCACGCAGGACCTTGAAGAGCGTGTCGCGGTCGGCCGGGTCCACGTAGAGCTGGCTGCGCAGGTCGTTGAAGTGGGCGATGAGCTCGGACGGGGAGTCGAAGCCGAGGATGGCGGCCAGTCCCGGGTTGACCATGAGGTAATGGCCGCTCTTGGTGGACTGGAACACGCCCTCGATGACGTTCTCGAAGAAGCTTTGGTAGCGGGCCTCGGCCTGGCGCAAGAGCGAAAGGTCCGTCAGGGTCAGAATGACGAGCTTGCGCCCGTCGGCGCGCACCACCGGCCGCGAGGCCAGAAGCACGGGCACGCTTTTGCCGCCAGGGCCGGGCAGCCGGCATTCCACGCCTTGTATGCCGTCCGCAAGCTTGATGAGACTGAACTCTCGCCGGGGAAAGAGCGTGGCCAGGCTGGGCTTTTCGTCCCCGCCGCAGAGCATGGCGCGCACGCGGTCGTTGGCGCAGAGCACCTCTCCGCTTTGCGCGTCGAGCACAAGCACGCCCGCATTGACGGCGTTCAGCAGGTCGGTGTCGCCGGGCAGGGCGTCCTGATCCGTGCAGCGGGGCGGTGCCTGGCGCATGGGCGGCTAGACTCCCTTGGCGGTTATGCCGTCCAGCAGGCCCAAAAGCTCGCCGGGCTGGCTGATGATGTGCCGCGCGCCGTTGGCGGAAAGCTCGGTTTCGTCGCGGAAGCCCCACAGCACGCCGACGGGCAGCATGCCCGCGCCGCGCGCGGTCTTCATGTCCGTGGCCGAGTCGCCCACGAAGACGACGGAGCCGGGCGCCAGGCCAAGCTCCGCGGCCAGGGCCAGGGCGCCGGCCGGGTGCGGCTTGTTCGGCACCTCGGGCCGCGCCCCGCGCACGATGGTGAAGGGGCTGCCGGGGAAGAACGCCCCGATGGTGATGTCGGTGTAGGGCTGGGGCTTGTTGGAAAGCACGCACACGGGCAGCCCGCGCTGGCGCAGGGCGTCCAGCAGCTCCTTGATGCCCGGATAGGGCAAGGTCTTGTCCTTCCAGCGGCGCTTGTATTCCGTCACGACGGTTTGCATGGCGGCCTCAAGGGTCTGCGGGTCGCGGTGGTCCTTTGGCAGCATGCGGCGCACCAGCTCCTCCATGCCCAGGCCCACGAAGAAGCGGTAGGCGTCTTGCGGGTGCTGGGGCAGGCCCAAGGCGGCCAGGGCCGCGTTGCCGGAGTCGGCCAGGTCCGCCAGTGTGTTCAGAAGAGTGCCGTCCAGGTCGAAGATGATTGCGCGTGCGGGGGGCGTCATGGGGGGTCCTTGGTACACGGCTGGGCCGGAAGAAGGTGCTTGGATGGCATTGCGTGTACACCGGCGGCGGTTTGCGCGCAAGCGGGCGGGGCTTCCTGCGCCGCTTCGCCGGGCGCGCCGCGCCGGGGCGGGCCCTTGCCGCCATGCGGCTATCGTGGCATGACGGGGCATGGGCAAGCCTTTCGTGTTCCGACTGGAAAAGGTGCTGGAGTACCGGCAACAGCTGGAGGAGCAGGCGCGCCTTGCGCTGGCCCAGGCCCAGGCCCGGCACGACTCGCAGCAGCAGATCATCGTGGACATAAGCACGCGCCTGGCCGCCCACAACGAGCGGGGCTTCGGCTCCAGCGCCACCCAGTCGGACATTTGGCTCTGGACCCAGTACCGCGAGGCCCTGGAAAAGGACCTTGTCAGCGCCAGGGCCGAGCTGGAACGGCTGGCCTCGATTTTGCAAACATGCCGCCAGGAGGCCGTGCTCCGTTCCAGGGAAAAGAAGCTCCTGGAAAAACTGAAGGACCGGCAGGCCAAAAAACACCATGTTCAAGAGAACCAAAGAGAGCAAAAAGAGTTCGACGAAATGGCAACGATTCGCCATAAATCCCAAGATCGTTAGCGTCCTTGCGGCGCTGGCGGTTGTGGCCGCACTCAAGCTCACCGTGCTTGGCGCTTTGGGGATCAACCTCTGGGAGCAGTTCAAGGGCGACGACATGTTGCCGCTGTCCAAGGCGCTTGCCGCGCAAAGCGGCAAGGCGGAGAAGCAGGCCGCCCCGCCCGATGTGGCCCCCGCGGCCGACGCCTCGGCCGGCGAAGGGGACATGCTGGCCGAGAACGCCGTTCCGCAGACCCGCGTGAACGAGAGCCAGACCGCCAAGGACGCCAACCGCCGCGAGGCCGAGCTGGCCGCCAAGGAGCGCGCCCTGACGGCCATGGAGAAGAGCGTCGACGACAAGCTGGCCGAGCTCAAGCGCGTCGAGGCCTCCATCAAGAAGCTGCTCGACCAGGCCGACGTGCTGAAGGACGAGCGCATCAAGCGCCAGGTGGCCACTTATCAGGCCATGAAGCCCAAGCAGGCCGCAGAGGTGCTCTCGAACATGGACCAGGAGCTCGCCGTCAAGATTCTGACCGGCATGAAGCCCAAGGTCGCGGGCGAGATAATGACTTACGTGAAGACCGACAAGGCCGCCAAGCTCACCGAGGCCATGACCAAGGTGCAGGCGCCCATGCAGGGCCCCGGCCAGTAGTCCGCCAACAACGCACGATTCCGACAGCCCCGCTTGGGCCGTTCGCCGGGGAAACCCCGTGGACGCCCGGGCGGGGCTGTGCTAGTTGCCGCCCATGACGCGCATCAAGCTCATCATCGCCTACGACGGCACCGATTTTTCGGGCTGGCAGCACCAGGCCAACGCGAGGTCGGTGCAGTGCGTGGTGGAGGCGGCCGTGGCCAAGATCGTGGGCGAGCGCAGGCCCGTGCAGGGCGCGGGCCGCACCGATTCCGGCGTGCACGCCCTGGGCCAGTGCGCCCATGTGGACCTTCCCGAGCCCCTGGCCAGCCGCGTGCCCTGGCGCATCGCCCTCAACAGCAATCTGCCGCTGGACGTGCGCGTGGTGGAG
>Ga0183099_1000592_pt1 | contig 25189 bp, 36 predicted proteins | sample Biomet1_FD_127788 | JGI IMG/M metagenome (GOLD analysis project Ga0183099, IMG submission 127788) | Microbial communities from bioreactor (seeded with anoxic lake sediment) at LBNL, California, USA - Biofuel metagenome 1 | ecosystem: Engineered > Bioreactor > Anaerobic > Unclassified ...
ATCAAAACTATCCAGCACCTGCAGCGGATCTAACCCTTCTTCAGACAATACGCCACCACGCGAATCAAACAAGCCATACAGTGTCAGCGTCAACTGATGCGCCTGTTCAATATGGTGTTTTTCTTTCGCGAGTAATTTTAGCCATTGGCTACCGATATTCCCTTTCCCTAACACCACTAGGCCGACACGTTTGGTCTGTTGAAACATGGCGTGATGCAAAGCAATCAGTAACGGTTCCAGCGTAATTTCACGCACCACAGCCACCAGACTTAAACCTTCCGGCGCGGTATATATAAATTCCAGCGGTTGATCGACCAGTAAGCGATAAAAACGATGGCATTGTTCGGCATTGTCACAAACGCCGGTTCCCACCAGACCAATCAGACTGAAACCATCACGACGCACTACATCTCTCAGGCCAGAGAGATCTTGTTGTTGTGATAAGAACTGATAGGCATCTGGCGCCATTTCCAGCGTATAGGCCAGACGAACGATACGGCGATCAGCTAGATTTTTACTGACCAATGGTGATAGTTGCTGCGTTGCTAATAATGCTTCGAGACGCGCAACGGTTTGCTCATAGTCACAATCCGGCTGAATACGCAGTTCAATCAGCACAATTTGCTCAAGTGAAGTGACAATGCGTGCCCCTTTCACCTGCGATTTGCGGCGCAAAATATGCGAAGCACCGCCGGTTGGCGCATAACTCGAACGTAGCACCAGTTTTTGCTGACTGTGCAGTAATGGTTGTAAGGTGCGGGAATGTAAAACTGGTGCGCCTAATCGCGCTAATTCATTGGCTTCTGCCAGAGATAAACGCTCAAGCAATTTGGCGTCTTTTACACAACGCGGGTCGGCTGAATAAACACCGGCAACATCACTCCAAATGGCAGTAGACTCCGCTTCAGCTAAGGCACCGAGTAAGGTCGCTGAGTAATCTGAACCATTACGTCCCAGCAATAATGTCCGCCCCTCATTATCGGCAGCGATGAAACCCGTCACGACCACGCGTTGCTCACCGGTGCCGGCTAATACTTCGCGTAGTTTTTCTCGTGATAACGCTTCATTAACGCGTGCCAGTGCGCCTTCTTCCGCGGAAAGAAAACGACGCGCATCCAGCCATGACGCCTGATTACCACGCTCCGTCAATAACGCTGCCAACAAACGGGCCGACCATACTTCACCGTTGGCCAAGATCCCGTTTCGTTCATGACGATCATAATTTTTTTTCAGTACCCCTGCGATGGTATCAATGTCTTCCATCAACTGCAGGGACAATACCTGACGCGCCGGACCGTCTAATACCCCTTCGATCAACCCCAGCTGATATGCTCTTAAACCTTGTATTGCCGCAACAACCGCATCATCACCCGCTTCGCTTAACTCTAAGACTTGCAATAGGCGATTGGTGGTTTTACCCGCTGCAGAAACCACGATCAATGCACGCGGGTCGGATTCCTGTTCGATGAGTCCAGCCACCCGACGATAACAATTGGGATCAGCCAGGCTGCTACCACCAAATTTATGTACCTGACGTCCAGGAAGGTGGCCTGTTGCTGTGTGCGGCATACTTCGTTACCTCTTAATCTTTTAATACAGCGACTGAGGCTGTATTCGTATTACGACTTTATTTGCTGGCTACACAGGCAAATGCGCGATCTAAATCTGCCAGCAGATCAGTGATATGTTCAATTCCGATGGAAAAACGCAGCAGCTGATCAGAAATACCCGCTACACGACGCGCTTCCGGATCCATCCCCGCATGTGTCATGCTTGCCGGATGTGCAACCAGACTTTCCACTCCACCTAATGACTCTGCCAGACAAAATAGCTGTAAACCACCCAAAAATTGCTTTAATTGTTCTATATCAAAATCCACTTCAAAGCTCAGCATCGCACCAAAGCCTTGCTGCTGACGCTTAGCAATGTCATGCCCAGGATGCTCAGGCAAACTTGGGTGATAAATTTTAGTTACACGTGACTGTTGCTGCAAATAAGCCAAAACGGCATCCGCATTTTCCTGATGGGCTCGCATGCGCGGTGCCAGGGTACGTAGTCCACGCAGAGTCAGATACGCATCAAATGCACCGCCAGTGTGTCCGAGGCAGTTGCCCCACCAAGCCAGTTTTTCATGCAGTTCAGGTTCTTTCGCAATCACCGCACCACCAACCACATCCGAATGGCCATTCAGGTATTTGGTTGTAGAATGCACGACAATATCCGCACCCAGTGCCAGTGGTTGTTGCAGTAGTGGTGACAGGAACGTGTTATCTACCGCCACTAACGCGCCGACAGCATGCGATTGTTGACAAATAACAGCAATATCGACCACGCGTAATAACGGATTAGATGGTGTTTCAATCCAGACTAATTTTGGTTTTTGTGCGAGTGCATTTGCCAATGCCACAGGATCAGTTTGATCCACAAATAACACCCGGTAAGAACCTTTCGCCGCAACATGTTGAAATAGTCGATAGGTGCCACCATAACAATCATGTGGTGCGACCAATAAATCATCGGAAGACAACAAGGCAGTGACCAGATTGATCGCGCCCATACCACTGCCGGTAAACACGGCACCAGCACCACCTTCTAATGCCGCCAATGCCCCCGCGAGCGTGCTACGCGTCGGATTACCGGAGCGACTATAATCAAACTCTCGTTTTTCACCAAAGCCGGCAAAGGTATAGTTCGTGGATAAATAAATGGGCGGAACAACCGAACCGAATTGAGTATCAGCAGCAATTCCTGATTTGACAGCGTATGTTTCTCGTTGGTAATCCGACATGAGAGATCCTTGATAGTCGTGCGTACTATCACGGTACCCCACCGCATGTAAGCCGTCAACACTTCCAGACGTCCATATGGCTTTGCCTATGGATTGCCATTACTGCCTATACGGGTTACTATGCCTCGTCTGGCTGGAATAACAGGTGAGCAATGAAAACGGCGTGGAATGGCGAATATATTAGTCCGTATGCAGAACACGGCAAAAAAAGTGAACAGGTCAAAAAGATCACGGTTTCAATTCCGCTGAAAGTATTAAAAATACTGACAGATGAACGTACTCGCCGCCAAATAAATAATCTGCGTCATGCCACCAACAGTGAACTGCTTTGTGAAGCATTCCTGCATGCCTATACCGGTCAACCTCTACCGGCGGATGACGATTTACGCAAAGATTGCCCAGATGACATTCCGCTCATGGTTCAGCAAATAATGACGGAAATGGGTAAACCTATCGAAAAATACGATGAATAACGGTAATTAGCGTTTAGTAATCAAGCCCATCCGGAGAGATATCAACCAGATCGATCTCCGGAATCATATCTTCATACCCAATACGACTATACACCAAGGTATCATCCAGATGACCTTGCGAACGACAGGCATTTTTTAATGTCGCTTCCAGTCTAAAACCCGCTCTTTCCGCCACGGCACGACTTTTTTCATTACTCGCAGCAGTGCGGATCTCAAGTCTGGCAGCATGCAGATGAATGAAGGCATAATCTGCCAATAACAACACAGCTTCTGTTATGTAGCCTTTTCCAGCCGCTGATTGCCGCACCCAATAACCGATCTCATAATAGGGAACCGAGACATCCCTGACGTGTAAACTAATGCTACCAACCAGCAATTGATCTTCGCGCCGCACAATCAAAAAACGCAATTCATGTTCTTTACGTTCGAATTGCTCTTTTGCCACATTCATATTGGCTGTAACCGTCAATATGGATGGATCTGGCTCTGCCCAATCAAGAAATAACTGATGCAATTCATAACTTTCAGATAAAGCCAGACGCAGTGGTTCAACCCAGTCCAATGATGGTGGTTTTAACTCAATTCGGGAAGACGTCAGCATTGCATCCTTCAGATCACTGCGTATAGATGACTAAACCAACCATGAACTTCTGCTTAAAAAACATGAAGATAATAGGGTCTGATAATAACGGTTATATTATAGCAAAGGTGGGGCCGGAGTATAAGGTGAGATCGAAAGGTATCTGACTCAGGAAGATATTGATGATGAAAGCGGAAAAAATAAAGCCGGGTTACCCCGGCTTCATTTTATTCTTCGGTAGCTGCTTCTGCATCTACCGGACGACCAATCAGCTCAATATAAGCCATTGGTGCGTTATCACCAGCGCGGAAACCGCATTTCAGAATGCGCGTATAACCACCTGGACGACCTTGAAAACGTGGGCCAAGTTCAGTAAACAGTTTACCAACAACATCTCTGTCACGGGTACGAGCAAATGCCAAACGGCGATTTGCAACACTGTCACTCTTAGCAAGAGTAATCAAGGGCTCAACTACACGACGTAGCTCCTTTGCTTTAGGCAAAGTCGTCTTGATGATCTCATGACGAACCAGGGAGCTGGCCATGTTGCGGAACATAGCCTGACGATGGCTAGCATTCCGGTTCAGTTGACGACCACTCAAACGATGGCGCATGACCTTATCCTTCTAACAAAATCGGTAGAACCTGCAATCTGGATCAATTGTCTGCCAAACTTGCCGGCGGCCAATTCTCCAGACGCATGCCCAGAGACAAACCACGGGAAGCCAGCACGTCTTTGATTTCGGTCAAAGACTTTTTACCCAGGTTAGGAGTTTTTAACAACTCCACCTCAGTGCGCTGTACCAGATCACCAATATAATGGATTGCTTCTGCTTTCAGGCAGTTCGCAGAACGAACTGTCAATTCCAGATCATCAACAGGACGCAGCAGGATAGGATCGAACTCCGGCTTGTCTTCTTTCTTCTCTGGAACGGAAACATCACGCAAATCAACAAAGGCATCCAACTGCTCAGCCAAAATAGTAGCTGCACGGCGAATGGCTTCTTCCGGATCTAGCGTACCGTTGGTTTCCATATCGATAACCAACTTATCCAGATCAGTACGTTGTTCCACACGAGCAGCTTCAACATTGTAGGCGATACGCACTACAGGGCTGAACGCCGCATCCAGTAACAAACGACCAATTGGACGATCTTCATCATCTGTATGTAAACGGGCTGATGCAGGAACATAGCCACGACCACGTTGTACACGCAGACGCATGCTGATTTCAGCATTAGCACCGGTCAGATGACAAATCACATGCTCCGGATTGACAATGACAACATCATCACCATGGACGATATCACCTGCCGTGACCGGGCCCGCACCAGACTTGGTCAGCGAAAGGATTACTTCATCTTTACCTTCCAGCTTTACTGCAATGCCTTTCAAGTTCAGCAAGATCTCCAGGATATCTTCCTGAACACCTTCTTTACTGCTGTACTCGTGCAATACGCCGTCGATCTCAACCTCAGCAACTGCACATCCCGGCATGGACGACAGGAGAATGCGTCGTAACGCATTACCTAAAGTATGACCGAAACCACGCTCCAACGGCTCAAGAGTTACCTTGGCATGAGTCGGACTGAGTTGCTCGATATCAACCAAACGTGGCTTGAGAAAATCTGTTACAGAACCCAGCATTATGTCCTCTCTTAGAAGCTAAGCCTTACTTGGAGTAAAGCTCGACGATCAACTGTTCATTGATGTCAGCAGACAGGTCTGAACGCTCTGGCAGACGTTTGTACACGCCTTCCATTTTGTCTGCATTGATCTCAATCCAAGTTGGCTTTTCACGCTGCGCAGCCACATCTAAAGCGGCTTTGATACGAGCTTGTTTTTTCGCCTTCTCACGAACAGTGACTACATCTTCAGGAGAAACGTTATAAGAAGGAATATTTACCACTTTACCATTGATAACAATAGCTTTGTGGCTAACCAGCTGGCGAGCTTCCGCACGGGTAGATGCAAAACCCATACGATAAACTACGTTATCCAGACGACCTTCCAGTAACTGCAGTAGGTTCTCACCGGTATTACCTTTGATGCGAGTCGCTTCACGGTAATAGTTACGGAATTGTTTTTCCAGAATGCCGTAAATACGACGGACTTTCTGTTTTTCACGCAGCTGTACGCCATAGTCAGACAGACGTGGCTTACGCGCACCGTGCTGACCAGGAGCTGTGTCAATTTTACACTTAGAGTCGATAGCACGAACGCCTGATTTCAGGAACAGATCGGTGCCTTCACGACGGCTAAGCTTCAGCTTTGGGCCTAAATATCTTGCCATGTTCTTTCTCCAACAATCCTACTAGACAACGTTATACACGGCGTTTTTTAGGAGGACGACAACCGTTGTGCGGGATCGGAGTTACATCCGTGATATTGGTGATGCGGAAACCCGCAGCATTCAATGCACGAATAGAAGACTCACGGCCCGGACCAGGACCTTTAACCATTACTTCCAGGTTTTTAACGCCATATTCTTTGGCGATCTCACCAGCACGTTCTGCAGCAACCTGTGCAGCGAACGGAGTGGATTTACGAGAACCACGGAAACCAGAACCACCAGCAGTTGCCCATGACAGAGCATTACCCTGACGATCGGTAATGGTAACGATTGTGTTATTGAAAGAGGCATGAACGTGTGCAATGCCATCGCTAACTTGCTTTCTAACGCGCTTACGAGCACGAGTAGGAGCTTTTGCCATTTTCTACCTTCCCGTTTACTTCTTAATCGGTTTACGAGGACCCTTACGGGTACGCGCGTTAGTTTTGGTACGCTGTCCGCGAACCGGCAAACCACGACGATGACGCAATCCACGGTAGCAACCCAAGTCCATCAGACGTTTGATGTTCATGGATACTTCACGACGCAGGTCGCCTTCAACAGTAAATTTACCTACTTCAGTACGAAGCGCTTCAATTTGAGCTTCGTCCAGATTTTTAACTTTCACATCCTCGGCGATACCAGCCGCTGCGCAAATTTTCTTTGCACGGGTGTCGCCAACGCCATAAATCGCAGTTAACGCGATAACTGCATGTTTATGGTCAGGAATGTTAATGCCAGCGATACGGGCCACTATTCCACTCCCTAAACAAATAGTAATTCAATGATCACCACAAAGCCCGTTCCGGATACATGGTGATCAACCTACACACAAATGTAGGCTGGCTAATGTACTTAGCCAGCCTCGACTTTTCAAGTCTCTACCGAAAATATATTAGCCTTGGCGTTGTTTATGCTTCGGCTCAGTGCAAATCACACGCACCACACCGTGGCGTTTGATGATTTTGCAATTACGGCAGATTGCTTTGACGGAAGCGCGAACTTTCATTGCTTAACTCCGCAATATTAGACCGGATTAACGGCCTACGCCTTTAAGATTGGCTTTTTTCAGTACATCGCCATATTGATGAGACATCATATGAGTTTGTACCTGTGCCATGAAGTCCATGATGACCACAACAATAATCAGCAAAGAAGTACCACCGAAGTAGAACTGCACATGCCAGAAGGTCATCAGTAACTGAGGTACCAAGCAGATCGCTGTGATATACAAGGCCCCGGCCAGTGTCAGACGTGTCATCACTTTATCGATAAAACGTGCTGTTTGCTCACCCGGACGAATGCCAGGGATAAATGCACCACTCTTTTTCAGATTATCGGCTGTCTCGCGCGGATTAAATACCAACGCGGTATAGAAGAAACTGAAGAAGATGATAGCAACTGCATACAGCAGTTCATACAACGGTTGTCCTGGCTGCAAGCTCATAGAGATCTCTTGCAAAATATTTGCTATCCATGAATCACCTTGGCCAAACCAAGAAGCAATAGTCCCTGGAAATAAGATGATACTAGAAGCAAAAATTGCCGGTATAACACCCGCCATATTAAGTTTTAACGGTAAGTGTGTGCTTTGTGCTGCAAAGATCTGATTACCTTGCTGACGCTTAGCATAGTTAACGACGATACGACGCTGACCACGTTCAACGAATACAACAAAGTAAGTAACAGCAAACACGATAACAGCGAGTAACAACAGCAACAGGATATGCAATTCACCCTGACGAGCTTGTTCTGCGGTTGCTCCAATTGCATGAGGCAAACCAGCGACAATACCCGCGAAAATGATCAGCGAAATACCATTACCAATACCACGTTCAGTAATTTGCTCACCTAACCACATCAAAAACATGGTACCAGTAACCAAACTAACCACCGCGGTGAAGTAGAAGCCGAAACCGGGGTTGAGCACCAAGCCATGCATCATATTTGGTAAGCCAGTAGCGATACCCGATGCTTGTACAGTGGCTAAAACCAATGTACCCCATCGAGTATGTTTACTGATTACGCGCCGACCACTCTCACCTTCCTTCTTAAGCTCAGCATAATAAGGACTGATTACGGTCAGTAACTGGATAATAATTGATGCCGAAATATACGGCATAATACCCAGCGCAAAGATAGATGCACGAGACAGGGCACCACCACTGAACATGTTAAACATTTCAATGATGGTTCCCTTCTGTTGCTGGAACAATTGTCCCAGCACAGTAGCGTCAATACCAGGAATCGGCACATAAGCGCCCGCACGGAAGACGATGATAGCACCTAGAACGAAAAGCAAACGGCTTTTCAGTTCGCTCAGGCCCCCCTGCGAGCCCCGTGTTACTAATCCTGGTTTCTTGGCCATCTACTTATTATTCCTCGATTTTGCCACCGGCAGCTTCGATTGCAGCACGGGCACCTTGAGTAGCGCCTACACCACGAACGGTAACTGCACGATCGATGTTCCCAGAGAGAACGATCTTAGCAAACTGCATGCCTTTAGTGATTACGCCAGCTTGCTTCAGAGTGTTCAGGTCGACTACATCGCCTTCAACTTTAGCAATTTCGCTCAGACGAACTTCAGCAGTTACCGCACCTTTACGGGAGTAAAAACCGAATTTTGGCATACGGATTTTCAATGGCATTTGACCGCCTTCGAAACCAGCACGACCACCACTACCAGCTCGTGAGCCAGCGCCTTTGACGCCACGGCCACCGGTTTTACCCAAACCAGAACCGATACCACGACCTACACGCTTTTTAGCCGATTTAGCACCAGCAGCTGGAGAAAGAGTGTTTAAACGCATCGATTACTCCTCCACCTTCACCATGTAATGAACCTGGTTGATCATGCCGCGTACACATGGAGTATCTTCCAGCTCAACGGTGTGACCAATACGACGCAAACCCAAGCCCAATAAAGAGGCTTTGTGCTTCGGCAAACGACCGATGGAGCTGCGAGTCTGTGTAACTTTTACAGTCTTGTTAGCCATGTCGTTATTACCCCAGGATTTCTTCCACGCGCAAACCACGTTTGGCAGCAACTTGTTCCGGTGAGCTAATGTGTGCTAACGCTTCGATAGTTGCACGCACTACGTTCATCGGATTGGTTGAACCATAGGTTTTTGCCAGAACGTTATGTACACCAGCCACTTCCAGAACGGCACGCATTGCGCCACCGGCAATGATACCGGTACCCTGAGAAGCAGGCTGCATAAATACGGTAGAACCAGCATGGGTTCCTTTAACATGGTGATGCAGTGTGCCTTCAATCAGCTCAACTTTAACCATGTTACGACGAGCTTGTTCCATTGCCTTTTGAATGGCAGCAGGAACTTCACGTGCTTTACCGTAACCAAAACCAACGCGGCCTGAACCATCGCCTACTACAGTCAATGCTGTAAAGGAGAAAATACGACCACCTTTAACTACTTTAGAAACACGGTTCACTGCGACTAGCTTTTCTTGCAGTTCACCGGCTTGAGATTCGATTTTAGACATTGTCGACTCCTGGCTTAGAACTGAAGACCAGCTTCACGTGCAGCAGTAGCCAGTGCGGCTACGCGACCATGATATTGGAACCCAGAGCGATCGAACGCTACAGTGGTAATACCTTTTGCCAGAGCACGCTCTGCAATAGCTTTACCCACCGCGGCGGCCGCATCGGCATTACCGGTGTATTTCACTTGCTCACGAATGGTTGACTCTACAGTTGATGCAGAAGCTAAAACTTCTGCACCGCTTGCAGCGATAACCTGCGCATAAATATGACGCGGAGTACGGTGAACCACCAGACGAGTCGCGCCCAGTTCCAGCATTTTACGACGTGCTTTAGTAGCACGACGGATACGAGCTGCTTTCTTGTCCATAGTGTTACCTTACTTCTTCTTAGCTTCTTTAGTACGCACAACTTCGTCTGAATAGCGTACACCTTTGCCTTTGTAAGGCTCCGGGCTACGATAGGCGCGGATGTCAGCTGCAACTTGACCTAACAGAGCTTTATCCGCACCTTTCAGTACGATTTCAGTCTGTGTCGGGCATTCAGCGGTAACACCTTCAGGCAATTCGTGGTCGATTGGATGGGAGAAACCCAGCGCCAAACCAACTGATTTACCTTTAGCCTGTGCACGGTAACCTACACCAACCAGCACCAGTTTGCGCTCGAAGCCAGTAGTAACACCAATAACCATGTTGTTTACCAGTGCACGTGCAGTACCAGCCTGCGCGTCAGCACCAGTCACACCTTCTTGAGGTGCGAACTTCAACACATTTTCTTCTTTGGTGACGATAACTGCAGCGTTCAGAATGCGCTTCAGGGTGCCATTTTTACCTTTAACAGCTATTTCCTGGCCGTTCAGGGTTACTTCCACGCCAGCCGGAATAGTAACAGGTGCTTTCGCAACACGAGACATTTCCTAGCTCCTTACGCTACGTAGCAGATGATCTCACCGCCCATGCCAGCTTTACGCGCAGCACGGTCAGTCATCACACCTTTAGAAGTAGAAACCACAGCGATACCCAGACCATTAATGATCTTTGGCAGGTCGCCACGTTTCTTATAAATACGCAGACCAGGGCGACTTACGCGCTGGATCAGCTCAACAACAGGCTTACCCTGGAAATATTTCAATTCAATTTCCAGTTCAGGTTTAACGTCACCGCTAACTTTAACATCAGCGATATAACCTTCTTCTTTCAGCAGATTAGCAATAGCTACTTTCAGCTTGGAAGAAGGCATAGAGACGGAAACCTTGTGGGCCGCCTGACCGTTGCGGATGCGGGTCAGCATGTCCGCGATCGGATCTTGCATGCTCATGTGTCTTAACTCCCGTGATTAATTACCAGCTAGCCTTTTTCAGGCCAGGAATTTCGCCTTTCATCATGTGCTCACGCACTTTGATGCGGCAAAGACCGAATTTACGCAGGTAGCCATGTGGACGACCTGTGATATTGCAACGATTACGTTGACGGCTCGGGCTGGAGTCACGCGGCAGTTGTTGCAGCTTGAGCACTGCGTCCCAACGAGCTTCATCAGAAGCATTCACGTCGGCGATGATCGCTTTCAGTGCAACACGCTTCTCGAAGTGTTTTGCAATCAATTTTGCACGTTTATCTTCACGTGCAATCATGGACAGTTTTGCCATAACCCTACACCTTACTTACGGAATGGGAAGCTAAAGGCAGCCAGCAGAGCACGGCCTTCCTCGTCAGTCTTCGCAGTCGTTGTGATAGTGATATCCAGACCACGTACTTTATCGACTTTATCGTAGTCGATTTCGGGGAAGATGATTTGCTCACGTACGCCCATAGAGTAGTTGCCACGACCATCAAAGGACTTAGCACTAACACCACGGAAGTCACGAATACGTGGCATAGAGATGCAAATCAAGCGCTCCAAAAACTCCCACATACGCTCGCCGCGCAGGGTTACTTTACAACCGATCGGGTAGCCTTCACGAATCTTGAAGCCCGCAACAGATTTGCGTGCTTTGGTGATCAGTGGCTTTTGACCAGAAATTGCAGCTAAATCACCAGCAGCATTTTCCAGTACTTTTTTATCAGCCAAGGCTTCACCGACACCCATGTTCAGGGTGATCTTCTCGATCCGAGGGACTTGCATGACAGAATTGTAGCCGAACTGGTTCATCAGTTCCTGGACTACAGTTTGTCTGTAGGTATCATGCAGTTTCGCCATCGTTAAACTCCAATTACTTTACAAGTTCACCGTTAGATTTGAAGAAACGAACTTTGTTACCATCTTCAAATCGGAAACCAACGCGATCTCCCTTGCCGGTAGCAGGGTTGAAAAGCGCTACATTTGATACATCAACAGCTGCTTCTTTGCTAACGATACCGCCAGCAACACCTAAAGCCGGAACAGGCTTCTGATGTTTTTTCTTCACGTTGATGCCTTCAACAATTACTTTGCCCTGTTCAACTAAGACTTTGGTGACTTTGCCACGTTTGCCTTTGTCTTTACCGGTCAAAACAATTACTTCGTCTTCACGACGGATTTTTGCTGCCATGTTCTGTGCTCCTTACAGTACTTCCGGGGCCAGGGACACGATCTTCATGAACTTATCATTACGCAGTTCACGAGTCACTGGGCCGAAGATACGAGTACCGATCGGCTGATGTTGGTTGTTCAACAGCACAGCCGCGTTGCGATCAAAGCGGATCAAAGAACCATCTTGACGGCGAACGCCTTTACGGGTGCGAACGACCACCGCATTATAAACATCACCTTTTTTAACCTTTCCACGCGGAATTGCTTCTTTGATGGAAACTTTGATGATGTCGCCGACACCGGCATAACGGCGGTGCGAACCACCCAGAACCTTAATACACATTACGCTGCGTGCGCCGGAGTTGTCGGCGACGTCCAGCATACTTTGCATTTGGATCATGTTAGTGCTCCGCTAAATAACTACTTCCCACATTAAAATGGGCATCTGGCTACCTTCAAAAGGCGCGGCATAATATCACAGCACCAAACAAAGTCATAGCCAAAAAAACGAACGACTCTTACGAGCCGTTCGTATTCCAATCCTAATTAATAAAATTAGGCTTTTTCAACAACAGATACCAGAGTCCAACACTTGGTCTTGGACAGTGGACGGCACTCGCGGATTTCCACCAGGTCGCCAATCTTGCATTCGTTGTTTTCATCGTGGACATGCAGCTTGGTCGTGCGCACGATAATCTTCCCATACATTGGGTGTTTTACCTTGCGCTCGATAGCTACAGTAATGGACTTGTCCATTTTGTCACTAACTACACGACCTTGCAGAGTACGGATTTGATCAGTCATTACGCACCTGCCTTCTCGTTCAGTACAGTTTTAACGCGCGCGATGTCGCGACGTACTTGTTTGATAGTGTGAGTTTGGTTCAGCTGACCTGTGCTCTTCTGAATACGCAGATTAAACTGCGCACGCAGCAGACCCAGCAATTCAGCTTTCAGCTCTTCCACACTTTTTTGACGCAGATCTTGAGCTTTCATCACATAGCCGTCCGAATTACAAAGGTGGTCTTAACAGACAGTTTAGCCGCAGCCAGCGCAAATGCTTCACGCGCTGTCGCTTCTGGTACACCGTCCATCTCGTACAGCACTTTGCCAGGCTGGATCAAGGCAACCCAATATTCAACGTTACCTTTACCTTTACCCATACGCACTTCAAGCGGTTTCTCGGTAATTGGTTTGTCCGGGAATACACGGATCCAAATTTTACCTTGACGCTTAACAGCACGAGTCATCGCACGACGTGCAGCTTCGATCTGACGGGCTGTCAGCTGGCCACGAGTTACCGCTTTCAGACCATAGGTACCGAAGGATACATCGCTACCTGCATTAGCCAGACCGCGGTTACGGCCTTTGTGAACCTTACGGAACTTTGTACGCTTTGGTTGCAACATTTACCGGTTCTCCTTACTTAGCACCACGCGGTTTGCGTTTCGGCTTGGCAGGAGCCGGCTCTTGCTGTGCAGCTGCAGCTGCAGCAGTAACAGCAGCCAGACCGCCCAGAACTTCACCTTTGAAGATCCATACCTTAACACCGATAACACCATAAGTGGTGTGTGCTTCAGAGGTAGCATAGTCAATGTCTGCACGCAGTGTGTGCAGAGGTACACGACCTTCACGATACCATTCAGTACGTGCGATTTCTGCACCACCTAAACGGCCGCTAACTTCAACTTTGATACCCTTAGCACCCAGACGCATTGCGTTCTGAACCGCACGCTTCATAGCGCGACGGAACATAACACGACGTTCCAGCTGAGAGGAGATACTGTCAGCAACCAGCTGAGAGTCCAACTCTGGCTTACGAACTTCAGCGATGTTGATTTGCGCAGGCACACCAGCGATGGTGGCGATTTTTTTGCGCAGTTTTTCAACATCTTCGCCTTTCTTACCAATCACTACGCCTGGACGGGCAGTGTGGATAGTTACGCGAATACTTTTAGCTGGACGTTCAATAACAATGCGAGACAAAGAAGCTGCTTTCAGCTCTTTGGTCAGATACTGACGCACCTGAAAATCACCGTGCAGATTGTCTGCAAACTCTTTGGTATTAGCAAACCAAGTAGAGTTAAACGGTTTGGTAATCCCTAAGCGGATACCATTCGGATGAACTTTCTGACCCATTGCTTATCTCCCAGCCTTAGCGTCGGATACTACCACAGTGATGTGGGCAGTACGCTTGACGATACGGTCTGCACGGCCTTTAGCACGAGCACGAATACGCTTCAAAGATGGACCTTCGTCAACCATGATAGTTTGCACTTTCAGAGTGTCGATATCCGCGCCTTCGTTATGCTCAGCATTAGCAACAGCAGACTCCAGAACCTTTTTGATCAGCTCAGCAGCCTTTTTCGGGCTGAAAGTCAACAGGTTCAAGGCCCGATCCACAGGCAAACCACGGACCTGATCAGCAACCAGGCGGGCTTTCTGTGCAGAAGTCCGGGCAAAACGGTGTTTAGCGATAGCTTCCATCATTTATCCCTTATTTCTTCTTGGCCTTCTTATCAGCGGCATGACCGCGATAAGTACGAGTCGGTGCAAATTCACCCAGCTTATGTCCAACCATTTCGTCGGATACATAAACGGGTACGTGCTGACGACCATTATGGACAGCGATGGTCAAACCAATCATATCTGGAATGATCATTGAACGACGGGACCAAGTCTTGATAGGCTTTTTGTCCGCGCTTTCCACCGCTTTCTCAACCTTCTTCAGCAAGTGCAGGTCAATAAATGGACCCTTCTTGAGAGAACGTGGCATGGCGATTCCTCTATATAAGAATTACTTATTACGACGACGTACGATGTACTTGTCAGTGCGCTTGTTGCTACGGGTGCGGTAGCCTTTAGCCGGAGTACCCCATGGGGATACAGGCTGGATACCTTTATTGCGACCCTCACCACCACCGTGTGGATGGTCAACTGGGTTCATCGCCATACCACGAACGGTAGGACGAATACCACGCCAGCGGTTAGCACCGGCTTTACCCAATTGACGCAGCATGTGTTCTGCGTTACCCACTTCGCCGATGGTTGCACGGCATTCAGCCAGAACTTTACGCACTTCACCTGAACGCAGACGTAAGGTTACATATGCACCTTCACGCGCCAGAATCTGTACGCTAGCACCAGCAGAACGAGCCAACTGTGCGCCTTTACCTGGTTTCATTTCTACTGCGTGAACAGTAGTACCAACCGGGATATTACGCATTGGCAGCGCGTTACCAGCTTTGATTGCTGCATCCACACCAGAAACGATAGGATCGCCAGCTTTCAGATTTTTCGGTGCCAGAATATAACGACGTTCGCCATCTGCGTATAACACCAGAGCGATGTTAGCAGAACGGTTTGGATCGTATTCCAGACGTTCGATCTTAGCTGGGATACCGTCTTTGTTGCGTTTGAAGTCAATCAGACGATAATGCTGTTTGTGACCACCACCGATATGACGGGTAGTGATACGGCCGTTGTTGTTACGACCGCCAGTCTTGCGTTTTTCTTCCAGCAGACCAGCAAACGGTTTACCTTTATGCAGCTCCGGTGTGACGACTTTAACGACGTGACGACGGCCCGGAGAGGTAGGCTTACATTTTACGATTGCCATTTTTTAAACTCCTCTTACTCGGCAGCGCCGCCCACGAAGTCGATGTCTTGACCTTCAACCAGAGTCACGTAGGCTTTTTTCCAGTCGGAACGACGGCCCATGCGTGAACCAGTACGTTTGGTCTTGCCAACAACGTTCAAGGTACGAACAGCTTCAACCTTAACTTCGAACAGTTTTTCAACTGCCGCTTTGATTTCTGCTTTAGAAGCATCAGTAGCAACTTTGAACACGATAGTGTTAAGTTTTTCAGCTACCATAGTGCTCTTTTCAGAGATGTGCGGAGCCTTCAGAACTTTCAGTAGACGCTCTTCACGGATCATGCCAGCATCTCCTCAATTTGCTTCACTGCATCAGCAGTCATCAGTACCTTGTCGAAGGCGATCAGGCTAACCGGATCGATACCTGTTACGTCGCGTACGTCAACTTTGTACAAGTTGCGTGCAGCCAGGAACAGATTTTCTTCAACTTCTGGGGTAACGATCAGCACGTCTTTCAGATCCAGTGCTTGCAGTTTGGTCAGCAGCTCTTTAGTTTTCGGAGCGTCAACACCAAATTTCTCTACAACTACCAGACGATCCTGACGAACCAGCTCAGACAGAATGCTTTGGATCGCACCGCGATACATTTTACGGTTCACTTTTTGGCTATGATCTTGCGGTTTAGCTGCAAAGGTCACACCACCGCCACGCCAAATTGGCGAACGGATAGTACCAGCACGAGCACGGCCAGTACCTTTCTGACGCCACGGTTTTTTACCGCCGCCAGACACTTCAGAGCGAGTCTTCTGCGCGCGAGTACCCTGACGGGCTCCTGCAGCATAAGCAACGACTACCTGGTGAACCAGAGCTTCGTTGAACTCACGACCGAAGGTAGTTTCGGAAACCTGAAGAGCGCTCTGCGCGTCTTTCAATACCAATTCCATTACTATCTCCTCAGACGTTACGCTTTAACGGCAGGCTTGACGATAACGTCGCCGTTGGTCGCACCTGGAACTGCACCTTTAATGAGCAGTAGGTTACGTTCAACATCAACGCGAACAATATCCAGACTCTGAACAGTCACACGCTCAGAACCTAAATGGCCAGCCATTTTTTTGCCTTTGAACACTTTACCCGGAGACTGGTTTTGACCGATAGAACCCGGAACACGATGTGAACGCGAGTTACCATGAGTCATATCTTGGGTGCGGAAGTTCCAACGTTTAACAACGCCAGCAAAGCCTTTACCTTTAGAGACACCAGTAACGTCTGCTTTTTTAACGTCAGCGAAAATGTCTACGGTCAGCTCAGAACCAACAGTTAAGTCAGCGCCTTCGCCGTCGTTCAGACGGAATTCCCACAGACCGCGACCTGCTTCTACTTCAGCTTTGGCGAAATGGCCAGCTTCAGCTTTAGTCAGGCGGCTTGCCTTTTTAACACCAGTTGTTACTTGAACAGCGGTGTAACCGTCAGTTTCCAGAGTTTTCAGCTGGGTAACACGGTTGGCTTCTACTTCAATAACAGTCACTGGAATAGATACGCCGTCTTCAGTGAAGACGCGAGTCATACCCAATTTGCGACCTACAAGACCGAGAGTCATTGTCTATCAACCTCTTTCCGAATTAACCCAAGCTGATCTGGACGTCAACACCGGCAGCCAGATCCAGACGCATCAGAGCGTCAACGGTCTTGTCTGTCGGCTCAACGATGTCAACCAGACGCTTGTGAGTGCGGATTTCGTACTGATCACGAGCATCTTTGTTCACGTGTGGAGAAATCAGTACAGTGAAACGCTCTTTGCGAGTTGGCAGTGGAATAGGACCACGAACCTGTGCGCCAGTGCGTTTGGCAGTTTCTACGATTTCCGCAGTAGACTGGTCGATCAAACGATGATCGAAAGCCTTCAGGCGGATACGGATTCTTTGGTTCTGCATGGACCAGAGCTCCAGATGGCAAAAAGAACATGAAACAATACCGCCCGAGATCGTTTAATTCCGACCCGGAGGTTGTTTCTTCGCGTTTCCCTCCCAATCGGAGGGACTGTTGGGGTGTCGATGTATCTGACACCGGAGCCTAAGGCTCAGCTTGGTATTAGCAAGCTCGCGTATTATACGGTTTTACTTTGCCAGTGCAAGCGATGTTGCTGTTTTTATATTCAGAATTTCAAAATAGAAAAAGGGGCTGTCGCCCCTTCCAAAATCAACACTTAAATAATCGATTTAATCAGTATGAGCGAGCCGCTAAGTGCTGTTCCGCTTGCTGTAATGCGTGAGCAATTTGTTCTGCACACACGCCACCTAGCGCCTGGCGTTTAGCCAGTGTTGATTCCAATGACAGGATTGGATATACATCATCAGCAATCACTGCGTTAAACTGTTTAAATTCAGCAACAGTCAGGTTTTCCAGTGGTTTTTGCTGCGTAATCGCGTAAACAACCGCTTCGCCAACGATATGATGTGCTTCGCGGAATGGAATACCCTTCGCGACCAAGTAATCGGCCAATTCAGTGGCGTTGGAATAACCGCCCATGGCAGCTGCTTTGGTAACGGGCTCATTTACTTTGAGATCGTCCAATACCAACTGGGCCATGTCTAAGCAGTCATGCCAAGTATCCAGTGCATCAAACAGGCCTTCTTTATCTTCCTGCATGTCTTTGTTGTATGCCAAAGGCAATGCCTTCAGTGTCATCAGCATGCCGTTCAAAGCACCAGCAACACGGCCGGTCTTACCCCGGATCAACTCTAATGCATCTGGATTTTTCTTTTGTGGCATCAGCGATGAACCAGAAGTCACTTTATCGGATAATTCGACAAAGCCCGCTTCACCCGACGCATAGAAGATCAGATCTTCGGCAAAACGGGATAAGTGGATCATGGACAGCGCTGCGGTGCTCATCAATTCAATGGCGTGATCACGATCAGAAACAGAATCCAGACTGTTGCGGGTGGCGCGTTCAAAGCCCAGATCCAGCGCTAACGCTTGACGGTCAATAGGATACGCAGTACCAGCTAGAGCACCGGAACCTAGCGGGCTAGTGTTCAGACGTTTCAGCGCATCCTGAAGGCGGGAGTAGTCACGATCCAGCATTTCGACATAGGCTAGTGCCCAGTGAGAAAATGTCACTGGTTGTGCACGTTGCAAGTGGGTGTAACCCGGTAACACAGTGGTTTGATACTGACGTGCGGTTACCACTAATTTACTTTGCAAACCATGGATGCTTTCCAACAACAGATTGCCCTGCTGTTTGCACCACAATTTCAGATCGGTTGCAACCTGATCATTACGGCTACGGCCGGTATGTAATTTCTTACCCAGATCGCCAACACGCTCGATCAGCTGACCTTCCACCCAGGAATGAATATCTTCGGCATCAGAGCGCAGAATTTGTTCTGGATCAGCTTCCACTTCTGCTTTCAAGGTCAGTAATGCTGCTTCCAGTTTTACTTGTTCATCTGCAGTTAGAATGCCTACGCTAACCAGTGCTTTTGACCAACCGATGGAACCGACAATGTCCTGCTCTGCCAGACGATAATCAAAACGCAGCGAGTCATTGAATTGTTTAAATCGGGTATCAGCCGCCTGGCTGAAACGTCCACCCCATAAAGCCATGTCAGGTTCCTTTATAAATTCTTAACTGTAATCAGTGTACATCTGTTGCTGAGCAAGAAAAAGGAGCCTCGAGGGCTCCTTTAGATCCGAGCGAATTAAGCTTGGTTGATCAGGGTATATAAGATCGCATTCTGGATGTGCATACGGTTTTCGGCTTCATCCATGATCAATGACGCTGGGCCATCCATGACTTCGGAGGTGATTTCCAGCTCACGATGGGCTGGCTGGCAATGCAGCACATGGCGAATGCCAGTGTTATCCAATAAAGCCTGATTGATCTGGTAAGGCATGAATTTGTCTTTTACTGCTTCCATCGGCGTATTGTCGCCCATGGATACCCAAGTATCGGTGTAAGCAACATCAAAACCGCGGATATCGGCACAGTTATCGGTTACTGCTAATTTAGCGCCTGACTTACGCGCCAGATCCGCGGCCAGATTAAAGATTTGCGCATCGGGGCCTGAACCTTTTGGTGACACCACCGTTACGTCAGTCCCCAAAATCGCACCGGTCAGCAGCAAAGAGTGAGCAACGTTGTTACCATCACCTAAATAAGCCAATTTCACTTTGCTCAGATCATCATAGTTCTCAGCAATGGTCATGAAATCAGCCAATGCCTGACACGGGTGATATAGATTGCACAGTGAGTTCACCACAGGAACGGTGGCGTGTTCACGCAAACCCAGTAGCGTCTTATGATCGAACACGCGGGCGACAATACCGTCACACCAGCGCGATAAGTTTTCGGCATAATCTTTCACCGACTCCCGATGACCGATTGCACCATTTTGCTGATCCAGATAAACCGCATGGCCACCGAGGCGATTGATACCGATATCAAAAGTCACACGAGTACGCAGTGACTGTTTTTCAAACAGCGTCACGATATTTTTGCCTGCTAAGCCGGTACGATAATCCGCAGGCTTAGCTTTCATATCCCGACCTAACGCGATCAGGGTTTCTAACTCTTCTTTATTAAATTCCGTGGTATCTAACAGATGACGCATCACTGCGCTCCTTAATAATCCATTTATTAAGCTTGAATACGAGTACCCGTTGTTTCGCCCTTCGCGAGCTTCAGCAACAAATCGGGATCTCGCCAGCTGGCAACCACAATTGGTTTTTGAATTGCAGCAGAAACTTGCAGTGCAGCTTTAACTTTGACTGCCATACCATCAGTGATCACGCCATCCGCAACCAGTTGTTCCGTTTTCACTGTGTTCAATTCAGGGATCAGTTGTTTATTTGCATCCAAAATACCAATTACATCGGACAACATGATCAGATCGGCATCCAACAATTCGGCTAGCGCAATGGCCGCTTGATCAGCATTGACATTCATCAATTCACCTTGCGCAGTGATACCAATCGAGCTAATCACTGGCAGGAAATTTTGTGACAGTAATACTTGCAGCAATGCTGGATTTTTTGGTTTGCAATCACCAACATTGCCCAACTCGGGATCAAGCTGGGTAACGTCGCAGAGACCACCATCAGCCAGACTCAAACCCACTGGGTTCAGCCCTTGGGCAATAGCTTCCGCCATCATTTGTTTGTTGGCTGTACCCGCTAACGCGCCAACAACATAAGGAATTTGATCAGCCGGTGTAACACGTAGACCATTTTTCTTAGTGCTGGTTTTACCCAGTGCTTTCAGCAGATCATCAACTAGACAACCACCACCATGCACTAAAACTAATGGGCGCGGGAATTGTTGTAAAAAGCGTTGAATACCACCGATAAAAGACGTCAATGCGCCTTCAGTTTCTAACAGCGCACCGCCCAGTTTGATGATCAATGGAACTTGTTGTGTCATTTATCTTGAATCCTTACTTACATCAAACCAGTAGTTGGCGCGAAACCAAACCGCAGATTAATACATTGCAGCGCCTGTGATGAGGCACCTTTCAACAAGTTATCGATCGCTGAACCAACAATCAGCATTCCATCCTGCATTTGCCAATGCAGATCACAGAATGGCGTGCCGGCAACACTGCGGATCGACGGCCATTGTTTGCTTAGGCGGACAATTGGGCTATCGGTGTAAGCTTGGGCATAAGCGGCATTAACTTGCTCTTCAGTCACACCATCAGCCAGTTGTACATAGATGGTCGCCAAAATGCCGCGAACGAAATTACCCAGATGCGGTTGGAATATGACCTTCCCACCCAAGTGATAGCTTATTTCAGGCTGATGACGGTGATTAAAGACACCATAAGGGTTCAAGCTGACTTCACAGAAACTCGTACCAATCGCCGCTTTACGACCTGCACCAGAAACGCCGGATACCGCATTAATGATCGGCGTGGTCTCCGCTTTAATAAGGCCCGCTTCCATCAGCGGTTTTAGCGCCAGCAATGATGCTGTTGGATAGCAACCCGCGACCGCAACCAGATCAGTTTTCTTGATTTGCTCAGCATTCCACTCCGCTAAACCATAAACAGCTTTCGACAGACATTCTGGTTGATCGTGCGTGAAACCATAATACTTGTCGTAGAAACCATCTTGTTGCACACGAAATGCACCAGACAGATCAAACACTGGAATACCCGCAGCTAAGAAAACCGGCGCCAGATTCATACTGACTTCATGCGCGGTCGCTAAGCAAACCAGATCAGTACCGGTTTTAGCTTCTTGCATACCCGCATCGTCTAACGGCTTAACCGGCAGATCGACCAGACCTAAGCATTGTGGATGCAAAGCAGAAAAAGGTTTGTTGGCATCCTGACTACCTGCAGACACATAGAGCCCTTTCAGGTTAAGCTCAGGGTGTTTGTGCACTAATAAAGCAAGCTCTGCACCGGCATAGCCACTGGCACCAATAATTACGACATTAAGCATAGTGCTTTCCATTTATCTCAATTCAGATTAATTCGTAGCGAAGTGAAATGCGGACTTCTGCGGCACATAGTGTGGCAGATTCAAACAGAAATATATCGTCGAGCGAAGAAAAATTGCTGAATGAACATATTGGTTGCCTTGTGACTGAAGCCGATATAATGCGGCCCTCAGAAGTTAATATTTATGCATTTCGATTGCATTTCTATTATTTACCAAATTAAACTGTGCCGCGCAAGGAGGAAACATGAGTAATCTCGATTTTTTTCAGATGTACCGCGATATTATCGCGCTCCCGTCGATCAGCAGCACAGATCCTGCCTGGGATCAGAGTAATAAAGGTGTAATCGAACTGCTTGCATCGTGGTTTGAACAATTTGGTATGCAGATCGATATCACGCCAGTGCCAGGCACAGCAGGAAAACTGAATCTGATCGCGACCATTGGTAGTGGTGACGGTGGGCTGCTCCTTGCCGGTCACACTGATACCGTACCTTTTGATGCCGGACGTTGGCAGAAAGACCCATTCCAGCTAACGCAAGAAGGTGATCGTATTTATGGTCTTGGTACCATAGATATGAAAGGCTTTTTTGTCTTTATTGCCGAAGCATTAAAAGATATCGACTTAACTCAGCTGAAAAAACCACTGCGTATTCTGGCAACCGCCGACGAAGAGACCAGCATGGCTGGCGCAAAAGCGATTGCCGATGCCCACCCAATCCGCCCTGATTATGCGGTGATTGGTGAACCGACAGGCTTAGTGCCGGTATTTATGCATAAAGGCCACATGTCTGAAGCGATCAGAGTGACAGGCAAAAGCGGGCACTCATCGAACCCGGCAAATGGCGTCAATGCCATCGAAATTATGCATAAAGTACTGAGTAAAGTGCTGGTGATGCAGCAGGAATTAAAGCAGAAATATAACAATGCTCATTTTGATGTGCCCTACCCGACGTTAAATCTGGGTAGTATTCATGGTGGCGACAGCGCTAACCGTATTTGTGGTGGCTGCGAACTGTGTATCGATTTACGCCCAATTCCCGGTGTCATGCCAGAAGATTTAATTGCTGAGTTAAAACGCCATTTAGCACCGGTAGAAGCGGAATATCCGGGTGCCATCAGTCTCGAACATCTGCATGAACCCGTGCCCCCGTATGGCTGTGATGATAATTCATTGCTGGTTAAAGAAGCCGAAGTGCTGAGCGGCCATCCGGCAGAAGTTGTTAATTACTGTACCGAAGCGCCGTTTATTCAACAGCTCGGCTGCGAAACGATCGTAATGGGGCCCGGCTACATAACTCAGGCACACCAACCAGATGAATACCTTGATCTTTCTTTTGTTAAACCGACAACTGAATTGATCCGCCATTTGGTGCAACGTTTCTGTTTGTAGCCTTTATGCAATTTTTTGCATCTTTATGGCGCCCACTATTTGATCTGATCTAAAGAATACTGATAACTTGGACTGTTTGCGGGGCAAAGGCTGTACCCCGCCACTACAAAGGAAGGACAACATTAATGAGTGATATGTACGCGGCGTTGCGCGGTAATGTGGGCATGTTAGGCCAGTTACTGGGCAAAACCATCAAGGAACATCTTGGCGAGGAATTTCTTGGCAAGATTGAAAATATTCGTCAACTGGCTAAATCCTCCCGTCAAGGAAATGAGGAAGACAGACAGAAATTGATCTCTACGCTGAAAAATCTGAGCGATGACGAATTATTACCCGTCGCGCGTGCATTCAGCCAATTTCTGAATCTGGCTAACGTAGCTGAACAGTTTCACTCCATGTCCCGTCAGGGCGAATTGCACACTACGCCAGACCCACTGGACAAACTGTTCGACAAACTGAAAAACGCTAACCTGTCTGAACAGGAAATCATTGATACCGTTTGTGAACTGGACATCGAACTGGTTCTGACCGCGCATCCAACCGAAGTGACACGCCGCACGTTGATTCATAAACACGTGCAACTGAATGAATGTTTGGAAGAGTTGGAACTGCAGGATCTGACGCCTCGCGAATGCAAATTTATCCAGCACCGTATCGAACAGCTGGTCAATCAGTCGTGGCACACCAACGAAATCCGTCAGCAACGCCCAACGCCAGTTGATGAGGCGAAATGGGGCTTTGCCGTTATTGAAAATAACTTGTGGCCAGCTATCCCGTTGTTTTTACGTAAACTGGATGACCGCTTACAAGAAAACTTTGGCATTCGTCTGCCACTGCATGCACACCCAATTCGCATTGCTTCCTGGATGGGTGGAGACCGTGATGGTAACCCGTTTGTTACTGCCAAGGTGACACAGGAAGTTTTGTTACTGTCGCGCTGGGTCGCCATCAATTTGTTCCTGACTGATATTCAGGAACTGGTTTCTGAACTCTCGATGACTGATTGTAACGACGAATTACGTCAGCGCGTCGGTGAATGTAGCGAGCCATATCGTGAGATGTTACGTGGTGTTCGTGATGCATTGCGTGAAACACAGCAAGCAGTTACTGCTAAATTGCAGGGCCAATACACTGAAAACCGCGATCTGATCACTCGTACTGAGCAGCTACGTGAACCATTAGAACTCTGCTACCGCTCATTGCAAGCATGTGGCATGAGTATCATTGCTGATGGCATGTTGCTGGATGTCATGCGTAAGCTAGCTTGTTTTGGTATCAACCTGCTGAAACTGGATATTCGTCAGGATGGTGAACGCCACGGCCAAGTCTGCTCTGAACTGACGCAATATTTGGGGCTGGGCGATTACGCGCAATGGAACGAAAGCGAAAAACAAGAGTTCTTGCTAAGAGAGCTGGAATCACGTCGTCCTTTGCTGCCAGCCAACTGGCAACCAAGTGCAGAATCTCAAGAAGTCATCGATACCGCAATGGAACGAAAGCGAAAAACAAGAGTTCTTGCTAAGAGAGCTGGAATCACGTCGTCCTTTGCTGCCAGCCAACTGGCAACCAA
>Ga0183099_1000593_pt1 | contig 25187 bp, 26 predicted proteins | sample Biomet1_FD_127788 | JGI IMG/M metagenome (GOLD analysis project Ga0183099, IMG submission 127788) | Microbial communities from bioreactor (seeded with anoxic lake sediment) at LBNL, California, USA - Biofuel metagenome 1 | ecosystem: Engineered > Bioreactor > Anaerobic > Unclassified ...
GAGTGTTTGTGTGTGAGAACTTAAGCATAACACAATGAGGATGTTTTCTCTTTTCTATTTTTGTAACATATCTATTGTAAACCTACATAATTTTAAAAATATAAAATTACGGGTTTGGCGTGTTGGTCAAAGGATTTTTGCCGGAAAGCGTCCTGTCGCTGCACGGGCAATGCAAGCGACTGCTTTTGGGAGAATTATTTAAGCAGTTTATTTATGGGGAAAATGATCTGCTTGTAAGATATTGTGGTAGAATGAAAATGGATACTTGAAGAAGGGAGATTTTAATGATGAATGTATTAACAGTAAAGCCCACAAGATCGGGCTGTGAGGAAGTTTTGAACGCGATTACGCATGGCATTGGGACAGCACTGGCGGTTGCAGCACTTACCGGTATGCTGATTTATTATTACAATGACGGCGTCTGGCATTTGATGAGCTGCCTTGTGTATGGCGTATCGCTTATTTTATTATATCTGGCATCGACGCTGTATCATAGTTTTAGCAATGAACGCCTTAAGCTGATTTTTAAATTTATTGATCATGCGGCGATTTATATAGTGATTGCGGGGAGCTACACACCGTTTGCGTTAATTCCTTTGCACGGCAGTCTTGGCTGGACTATTTTTGCCGTGGTTTGGTCGCTCGCGGCCGCGGGGATTGTGTTTCAGTTGTTTTGTGTTAAAAAATTCCGCGTTCTGGGAACCTTTTGCTATTTGGGGATGGGCTGGTTTGCGGTGGTGATGGTGCAGCCTCTTTTGCAGCTTTTGCCCGTGGCAGCAATCTATTGGCTGGTGACCGGCGGTGTTTTTTATACGGTGGGGGCAGTTTTTTATTTGTGGAAAAAAATTCCTTATAATCATGCGGTTTGGCATTTGTTTGTTCTGGCAGGCAGTGCGGCGCATTTTGTGGCAATTTTTGATTTCGTTTTGCCCCTGCCGGAAACAGTACAAATATTGGCGGCTTTAACAATGTTTTGATTGACATGTGTAAAGTTGTTATGATACTATGTGGATACTAGAAAAAATTAAATACGATAAGCTCTTATCAAGAGTGGTTGAGGGACTTGGCCCGATGACACCCGGCAACCTGTGCATTTGCACGAGGTGCTAAATCCAGCAGGAATTATCCTGGCAGATGAGAGGGAACGCAAAAAATCCCTTTCGTGTGAAAGGGATTTTTCTTTTTAAGGCTTGTCAGAGGTTTGGAGGAAATTGTTTATGCCGATTAAGATACCGAATAATTTGCCGGCAACGCATGTGCTGGAAGGGGAAAATATCTTTGTGATGGATGCGGATCGTGCGTATCGTCAGGATATACGGCCGCTGAAAATTTTGATCTTGAATCTGATGCCGATTAAATCGGTTACGGAGACGCAACTGTTAAGACTGTTGGGGAATTCGCCGCTGCAGGTAGAGGTGGATTTTATTTATACGGAGTCTTATGTGCCGCAGCATACGTCGCTCGATTACTTAACGGAGTTTTATGGAACCTTTGAGGATGTGCGTCATAAGAAATACGATGGTTTTATCATCACCGGAGCCCCGGTAGAGCAAATGGAATTTGAAGACGTAGCGTATTGGAGTGAAATTCAGGAGATTATGGAGTGGAGCAAGTCACATGCCTATTCGACCTTCCATATCTGTTGGGGAGCACAGGCGGGGCTTTATTATCATTATGGCATTCCGAAATATCCGGTGTCGCCGAAGGTCTTTGGCGTTTATAAGCACACGCTTGGTGTGGAGCATGAAAAGCTGTTCCGCGGTTTTGACGATGAGTTTTATGTGCCGCATTCCCGCCATACAGAAGTGCGTCGCGAGGATATAGCCAAAGTTAAGGAGTTGACGATTTTGTCAGAAGCAGATGGCGATGCTGGTGTGTATGCAATTGCCAATCTCGCCAAACGGCAGTTTTTTATCACGGGACATGCGGAATATGACCCCCTGACGCTTAAGGGTGAATATGACCGCGACGTGAAGGCTGGTATGGAGATCCAGATCCCGCAAAATTATTATCCGGGCGATGATCCTGCGCAGCCGCCGGTTGTGAAGTGGCGCAGTGTGGCCAATCTCTTATTTGCCAACTGGCTGAATTACTATGTATACCAGGAAACGCCGTTTAATCTGGATGAACTCTATGCGGCCAATGATTATATGTACTATATCTGATATCCAGCGTATTTTCAGAAAAACGTGGGAAAATCAGACCAGAGCCTATTTCTGGTCTGATTTTTTTTGCTTTTGAATTGACAAAGGTTTAGCCAAAATATTATGATAGATAGGACAAATATCATAAATAGACAGAATATATAGGAATTGACATGTTCCATGTCAAATATGGAGGCTTGCGAATGAGAAAATTTATGGCAGCAATCTTTATGGTATCTACAGTATTCTTTTTGTCTTTGCCGATAGCTTCGGCAGAAGTGCCTGTTCCTGACGATATATACAAATGGGTGCAGTCGTCACCGCGGGCAAATTACTATTTTAATATGGCACAGATGTGCTTTGAAGTGGATAAAGACGGCATGATCGATCAAAATATATTGCTTGTGCCTACGGTGAAAACATATGATCCGTTGCAGGTCAAAGATGTGCAGGATAAAAGGCGCTGGAAAGACCTCGATATGACGGGCTATGATGATTTTGCGGGCGTTGCGGAATACCTGCGGATTGATCTGGGAAAAAAGATCATAACGGAGACGGAAATTACGGATTTGGATTCGACCGGAACGAGTCTGGAAACAAGAACGCTGAGTCGTTCATGGGAGCTGGCAAAGCTTTCAGAAAAAAATCTGGACCGGATATTTTATGAAGCCATTATCGATTACGCTGCCAAGCATAAGGATGAGCTTGTAAAGCGGACGAAGGGTACGGTTAAACCGGAAGATAAGGCGGACGTTAAAGGGAAAAAGAATCATAAGAGCCGCAGTTCCAAGGATAATTGATTAAATTACGCCGCCTTTTTGAGACGGCGTTTTTTATTTTTTAGAGCTTTGCGAATACAGGACTAGATGATATACTTAGTCTATAAGAAATGAAAAAGGTGATAACTATGGATTATCAGAAATTAATAGAAAAAGCGAAAGAAACCCATAGCTTAGAGCGTGCTGAAATTATAAGCCTTTTGCAGGCGACGGATCAACAGGAAGAACTTGCGGCGGCAGCTGATTGTGTGCGCCGTGAATTTGTCGGTGATGCTGTGCATTTGCGCGGCTTATTGGAGTTTTCTAATATCTGCCGTCAAAACTGTCTGTACTGCGGTTTGCGGCGAGACAATGACCGCGTCGAGCGTTACCGCTTGTCGGAAGATGAAATTCTTGATTTTGCAGCGAAGGCGAAATCTTATGGCTATAAAACACTGGTTATGCAGTCCGGGGAGGATCTGCATTTTACGGTGGATATTATGACCAAAATTTTGCGACAGATCAAGGCCATGGGAATGGCGATTACGCTGAGCATTGGTGAGAAGAGCTACGAGGAGTATCAGGTATATAAGGCGGCAGGGGCTGATCGCTATTTATTGCGCATAGAGACGACCGATAAAGCCCTTTATGAAAAGATGGATCCGGGAATGAGCTTTGCCAATCGTGTGCGCTGCCTTAGAGATTTGAAATCGCTTGGCTATGAAGTCGGTACGGGCTCTCTGGTGGGACTGCCGGGGCAAAGCGTGGAATCGCTGGCGGATGATATTTTGTTTTTTAAGGCGTTGGATGCGGATATGGTCGGTATCGGGCCTTTTATTCCAAACAGCGATACGCCGCTGAAAGATGAGCCGGGCGGTTCCTTTGAACGCAGCCGCCGTCTTGTCTCGCTGCTGCGGCTCTTATTGCCAGAGGCGAATATTCCGGCGACGACAGCGATGGAAACGCTGAACAAGAATGCGCGCGTCATTGTATTGCAATCGGGGGCCAATGTGGTGATGCCGAATGTGACCGAGGGAGATTATCGGCGTAAATATGCTCTGTATCCGGGGAAGATTTGCATATCGGATACGCCGGCGCATTGCCGTGGCTGCATCGGCGGTAAAATCGCCTCGATCGGGCGCTATGTCGCGGATGATCAGGGGTTTCGCCAGAAAAATCTATAAAATAAAGGCTGCTATTCATTTTTGAATGGCAGCCTTTTAAGTTCATTTTATTTAGTTAGGGCCTTAGCGTCTTCTTCTTCAGCATATTTGGAAGAGACGTATTTGAGCAGGATATGAGCGCTCTTGCGGTTTGTTGCCAAAGGAATATTATGTACGTCGCAGATGCGCAACAATGCATTGATATCCGGTTCATGCGGCTGCGAGGAAAGCGGATCGCGCAGAAAAATGACGAAATCTACTTTTTCTGTGGCGATCAGCGCGCCGATTTGCTGGTCACCGCCGAGTGGGCCAGACATCATGGCTTCGACCGGCAGACCGAAGGTTTCACTGATCAGTGTGCCAGTCGTGTGTGTGGCGACGAGATGGTATTTGCTGAGCAGGTCTTTATGATGGCCGACAAATTCGAGCATTTCATTTTTTTTCTTATCATGAGCGATTAAAGCAATTGTTTTCATTTTATCCACCTACTTTTAATTAATATGCTTACTCCCCTAAGTATAGACTATTTGCATATACTGGTAAATAGAAAATCAGGACTAGTTCAGATAAATTTTAGTGCATGTTGCATAGGACATATTTCTTATGCTAGAATGAAAACATGAGGTGAGGATGCATTGGCAAGAAAAGCGAGAGTAAAAAGCAGCACGGGAATCTATCATATCATCATTCGCGGCATTGATATGCAGCCCGTATTAGCGGATGCGGATGATAAAAATGAATTTTTGAATCTACTCGAGTACTATAAGGGCAGATGTGATTATGAGGTCTATGGGTATTTGCTTATGGACGACCATATACATCTGGTTTTGAAAGAAGGGCAAAAAACCGTCAGCAATATCATGAAATGCATTGGCGTTAAATATGTCGCCTGGTATAATGCCCGGCATGGCCGCGATGGGCGCTTGTTTCATGATCGTTTTAAGAGTGAACCCATTGAGGATGAACGCTATTTACAGAAAGTTCTGCGCTGTATCTATCAGGAACCGGTTCGCATCGGGCTGGTCACGGAAGTCAGCAAATATAAGTGGAGCAGTTATCAGGCCTATCTCCACGAAACAGCGGGCGTTATCCATATCGATAAAGTCTTAGCGTCTTTTGGCAAGGATGCGGCGCATCGCAAAATTGCTTTTCGTAAATACATGAATGCGCCAGCAAATGATGTCTGTTTGGAGGCTTGCCGGGAAAAGATAACGGATGAAGATTTATTCAGTTTGTTGCTGCGTTTGTCGGGCGTGAAATCCGGCTCGGATTTGAAAAAGCTGGCAAAAGGGCAGCGTGATGAAGTCTTACGGGAAGTGAAGGCGAAGCAGTCGACGTCAACCTGGCAGATTGCCAAAGTCAGCGGCTTCAGCCAAAGCCTTATTTCCCGCTTGTAGACAATCGAAGGGGTAGGGACATTACATAAAAGGTTAATTGTTTTCTGTTTTTAGGACATGAAGGCAGTTAGCCTTTATTTTTGCAGTGTTTTGTGGTATCCTATATTAGAATTTACTGAGGCAAGGGGAATGTATATGGAAGTTGGCAATACTTATGTTGTACAGAAAATTTGCCCGGTTTGCGGACAAAAGGCACCGGTAACGAAGGTTCGTTCCCGTTTGATTACGTTGAAAACGGATTCTGATTTTTGCGTGCACTATAAAGATTTTAACCCGTATTATTATACCGTATGGATCTGTGAAAACTGCGGTTATGCCGCCGATGAGAAGCATTTTCTGGCGCCGATGCCGGAGCGAAAGAAAAAAATCATCACTGATTTTTTAAATGGCCGCAAGATCGGGTTTGCGCATAAAGATTTGCGTACCAGGATCGAGGCAGTAGCCGCCTTTAAGTTGGCAATTTTTTATGCGGAGATGCTGCAGGAGTCGCTGGGGCATATTGCCGGTTTGTATCTGAAAATGGCCTGGCTTTTCCGCGAGGCGGGAGAAGCGGATAAGGAAGCGGCTGCGTTGGAGCAGGCTGTAGCCAATTATGAGAAATCGTTGGAAACAGAGCGTTACCCGCTGGGAACGCTTACGGATACTACCGTGATGTATCTCGTGGGAGCGCTGTTGGAGCGTTTGGGAAATACCGATAGGGCGACGCAGTATCTCAGCCGCATTGTCAGCGATAAGGATGCGCGGGCGGAGCGGGCGATTTTTACAAAAGCCCGGGATTTGTGGCAGGATATTCGCCAGCGGCGAGAAGCCGAAAAAGCGGCAGCTTTGGTAGAGCCGAAAGAGTGAATTTTTTGCGAATGCATGGAGTTAAGCAGTTGTTTAGAAAAGCGGGGAATTGTTATGGATATGCCGGCAGGTATTGTCGAGGCTGTAAATAGCATTGATTTGGGAACGATCAGCGAGCAGGCGGAAGATTATGCTCCGGTCATTGCCGTCGTGCGGAATACGTGGAATAAGGAGTCATTGCTGGAAATTCTCAGCGGACATATTTCTGTTCCGGATGATGTAATCAATGCCGCGATTGCGGAGAAGTTGACGGGCAGTGACAAGGTGAAGTCGCTCACAATAGCCTCACAGGCGGATGGGCGGCTTAAAATCGAAGCATCCACAGCGAAAGTAGGCCGTTTGGAGCTTATGGGAACGGTGGATGCTTTTGTTCACGATAAGGAGCAGTCCTATGTTTCCTATACGGTCCGGCAGCATGAGCTGCCGGATCATGAAATGATGTCCTGGATATTTTCGCGGATATCGCTTTCGCTGGCGCAACGAATGGTGGGGAAAATCGATTTAGGCGAAAATCTGCCAACTTCGATTGACCATAATACCATTAAAATTGATTTCAGCGAAATGCTAAAGCAGTCGCCTTTAGGGCAGACATCGTTTATGGGCTATAATCTGCTGGATGCCTTGATTATTGAGAAAGCGGAACCTCATGATGGTTATGTAGAGTTTACGACGGGCTTGGCTATACCAAAACCTGTAGAAAAAATGCTGCTGAATTTACTTTTAGCGGCAATATGAGAGGTGCAATTTGAAAAAATATAGGATTTTTTTTCTTGCCTGCATTTTCACCGTATTTTTCATCGTAACGGCCAATGCTGCCCCGGCTAAAGGCAGGATCATCTTTATTCCGCACGATAACCGGCCGATTTCTTTTGAGCAGACAGTCGATACCGTGCGATGCCTTGGCTATGAAGTGATTGTACCGCCGGCGGAGCTTTTAGGCAGCCGCACGGATCTTGGTCATCCGGATGAGCTCTGGCAGTGGCTGGAGAAAAACGTCAAACGGGCGGATGCGGCGGTCTTGTCTTCGGATTCTCTGCTTTATGGCAGCCTTGTCGGCTCGCGCAAGCACGATTATGCGGAGTCGGAAGTTTTACAGCGGGCGGAGCGCTTTGCGGCGCTTCGCGCGGCAAATCCCCAGCTGAGCATTTACGCGTTTGGTTCGATCATGCGATCGCCGCGCAGTGGAGCGGCCTCGGGATCGGAAGAGCCGGGTTACTACGCGAAATATGGAGCGGATATTTTTCGCTATACCGCTTTGGCCGATAAGGCTGATACGGAAAAATTGACACGCCCCGAAGAACGTGAATTTGCGGATCTGGAACGGGATATTCCGGCGGCCGCTATCGGCGACTGGCTGGGGCGCCGGGCGAAAAATTTTGCGGTAAACAGTCAGCTGCTGGAAATGGCGAAGCAGAATGTGTTCAGTTATCTTGTTTTTGGGCGTGATGATAATGCGCCGTATTCGCAGACGCATAAGGAGAGCCGTCTGCTGGCAGCCAAAGGGGCCGAACTGGGGGATACAAAGTTCCAGACGGTGGCGGGCATCGATGAACTCGGCCTGGTTTTACTGACCAGGGCCGTAAATGATCTGAGCCGCCAGATTCCACTGGTTCATGTTCGTTATGCTGCTGGCAAGGGCGGATCAACGGTGCCGACGTATTCCGATGAAACCATTGCACAGTCGGTTCATGCGCATTTGCGGGCGGCTGGTGCCATTGAGGTGCCGACGATTATCCGGGCGGATTTGGTATTGCTCGTCAATACGAATTGGGATGGGCGGACCTATGAAGCCAATGATTCGGAAAATACGACGGCCGCACGGGAAAATACGCAGTCTTTTGCCAATATCGTGCGATTTTATACGGATAAAGGCTATAAAGTTGGCCTTGGGGACATCGCTTATGCCAATGGCGCAGACAATGCTTTAATGGCTGAACTGGCAAAAAGAGGCCTTTTGCTGAAGCTTACGGCGTATTCCGGCTGGAATACGGCGACCAACAGTACCGGCTTTGCCATTGGGCAAGGCATACTGAATTCGCAAATGGATGAGCGAAACCGCAGACATTTGTTGGCGGTGCGTTATCTTGATGACTGGGTTTATCAGGCAAATGTGCGCCAGAGCGTAGCTGGTAAGTTGCCTGGCATCAGCGGCGAGGGCAGTTATGGACAGCTTGACGCGAAAAAGGCAGTTGCGGTAAGTGATACCGCGGCGGAAATGCAGGCCTTTGCTGCCAAGTCAATGCCGGAATTCTGCTTGAACGCCGTACAAGTGGACTTTCCTTGGAATCGAATGTTTGAGGTAGCTGTGGCAATAAAATAGTTTTTGGGCAAAGAAAAGAGGCTCCGGTTGGCGGGAGCCTCTTTTCGGTCTGTTCATGCCCAGGGGGAGCATGAATTTTTTATGTAGGGGCAGGAGAACACTTCACTACCCCAGGCTAAGGCAAGATCTATTGTCGTGCTGATATGTAAAACGATATTATATGACTATACTATCATATAAATAAGTCATTTTACAAGCTTTTTTTCTGCAATAATAATAAAAAAATAAACGAAAGCGTATGGCAAAAGAAAAGGCAAAGCCGGAATTGGGGCAAACGGAAGATTTTGTATAATTTTACCGCTTTTGAAAACTCGTTTATTCGCTGAGCGGAATTGTGCAGACCTTCGTGTTTTGTGTCCCTAAATAATCTTTTATGGCAGCGGGAATGGCGTCATCCGTAAAGACAGCATAGATTTCACTGGCTGCGAATTGCAGTAAAACTCCTTGCTGGCTGAATTTGGCCGATTCGGTCAGAATCATGATTTTATTGGCGCTTTCCGCCAGGGTACGAATGGCTTCAATGCGCAAAAGATTATTACCCATAAAGCCGTTTTTCATGCTAAAGCCATCTGTGCCGACAAAAAGCTTGTCTACAGAAAAGTCCTGGATGCATTTTTTTAGCATGGGGCCTACGGTGACCTGGGCTTCGCTTTGGTAGTCGCCGCCGAGCAGGACCACACGAGCAAAAGGCGCTTTGCGAATAAAGGCGGCGATAAAAGCGGAATTCGTGATGATCGTGATGTCGCGGCGGTTGGCGGCAATCTCTTCCGCCAAAAGAGCGCAGCAGGAACCGGATTCAATCAGAACGGTTTCACCGTTTTTTATCGTTTCCGCAGCTTTTTTGGCGATGCGGCGTTTCGAATCGTAATTAAAGGACAGGTGATGGCTGATGTCATCGCTGGCGATCATCACGGCAAAACCGTGTTCCCGGCGCAGGAGTCCCATGGTCTCAAGGCTGTTCAGATCTTTGCGGATGGTGACTTCCGATACAGCTAGTTTTTCCGCCAATTCGGTGACGGAAATCCGTTTTTTATGGTTGACGAGATCCAATAATTTTGTATGGCGAGTATGCATAGAAATTCATCCCTTATACTGTGATTTTTTTTAATAATTATAGCATGAAGCGAAAGAGAAAGAAATATAAAGATTTCGTTCGAAAAAGATTACCTCTTCATTTGTTACAACTTTTGCTGCATGGCATGTCGCTCTGACAGCACAAAAAAGATCGACGCTTTCCCGGGAAAGCGTCGATCTTTTTGTGCTGTTTTGTTTGCTTTGCTGTTGTTAAGCGTTTTCCTTGCGGAATTTTTCCATGAAGTCAGCCAGAGCCTGGCAGCCTTCTACCGGCATGGCGTTATAGATCGATGTGCGCATGCCGCCGACGGAGCGATGCCCTTTGACGCCGCTGAGTTCATGCTGGAGTGCTTCGGCAGCAAATTTTGCTTCCAGTTCTTCGCTTGGCAGGCGGAAGGTCACGTTCATGAAGGAACGGCTGTCTTTATCGGCATGGCCGCGGTAGAAACTGTTGCTGTTGTCGATCGCATCGTAGACGATTTTAGCCTTGCTGGCGTTGATCTTGGCCATGGCAGAAAGACCGCCCTTGGCTTTGATCCAGGCTGCTACTTTGCCGACCATATAGATGCCAAAGGCTGGCGGCGTATTATAGAGTGAGTTGTTTTTGGCATAGGTGTCATAGCGCAGCATCGTCGGCAGTGTCTGCGGACTGTTTTCGATAAAGGATTTTTTGGCCACGACCAGGCAAACTCCGGCTGGTCCGAGGTTCTTCTGGACGCCGGCATAGATCAGACTGAATTTTGAGAAGTCTACGGGACGGGACAGCATGTCCGATGACATATCGGCGATCAACGGCACGCCGTTGGTTTCCGGGATGTAATGGTATTCTGTGCCGAAAATTGTGTTGTTGTAGCAGACGTGCAGATAGGCAGCATTGTCGCTGAGCTGGATTTCGTCCTGCGTCGGGATATGCTTGAAGTTGACGTCTTTGCTGGAAGCGGCGATATGGGCTTCACCGAGAATCACAGCTTCTTTATAGGCTTTGGTGGCAAAGCTGCCGGAGAGAACATAGTTGCCAATTTTGCCGTCTATAGCAAAGTTTTGTGGCACCATGTTGAACTGAAGGCTGGCGCCGCCTTGAATGAAGAGCACATCATAATCGTCGCCGAGTCCCATGAGCTCTTTGATATCGGTTTTTGCCTGGTTATGAACGGCGTCGTATTGTTTCGAGCGATGGCTGATTTCCATGATCGACATGCCGCTGTTTTTGAAGTTGAGCATTTCGCTCTGAGCTTCTTTGAGTACCTCAAGCGGCAGCACAGCTGGGCCGGGATTGAAATTGTAAATGCGATTATTTTCCAAAAGAATGACCTCCTGATTTGTTTTGCAGAAGCGATGGCCTGCAAACTGTTTGTGTGATTGTGTTATATTCTAACGCCAAAAATCCATAAACGTCAAGCGAAAAAAATAAAATGTTTTTTTACGAAATACACTTGACGTTTATGAAGGGATAAAATATAATAACACGTAAGCACAAATAGAGAACGCGATGCAGAGAAATCAAACGGAGAACTTCTTTCAGAGAGTCGGCGGCTGGTGTGAGCCGACAGAAGATCCATTTGTTCCATCTCGAAGCGGCTGATGATGAATCATGACGGGAACGCCCGATACAGCGAACAGAGTTGGCACCAACTGGTGCACAAACTTGGGTGGTACCGCGAAGATAGAAGCTTCGCCCCAATTATTGGGGCGGGGCTTTTTTTTATTTTGTTTGTGTTGTAAACCTCGTTATAAATTTAAAACAGATAAAGGGAGAGATTTTCTATGAAAGTATTAGTGGCAGATGGTGTTTCGAAAAAAGGTATTGATATACTGGCAAAGGATTTTGAAATTGTCATTAAGGATAAACTGCCGGCAGAGGAACTGTTGGCCATCATTCCGGAATTCGACGGACTGATTGTCCGCAGCGCTTCAAAGGTTACCAAGGAAGTCATCGATGCGGCAGTGAATCTCAAAGTCATCGGCCGCGCTGGCGTTGGCGTTGACAATATCGATACGGCAGCCGCTACGGCCCGCGGCATTATCGTGCTGAACGCACCGGAAGGCAATACGATCGCCGCGACGGAACACACGATGGCAATGATGCTGGCCATGGCCAGAAATGTAGCCATCGCCAATGAGACGATGCAAAAGGGCGAATGGAACCGCAAAAAATATGTCGGGGTTGAGCTTCGCGGCAAAACGTTGGGAGTCATCGGCATGGGCCGTATTGGCAGCGGCGTTGCCAAGCGCGCATTGGCTTTTGATATGGACGTCATCGGCTATGATCCTTATATCAATGAAGAACGGGCACAGGCTCTGGGCATTGCTATCGGTACATTAGATGATATCATCGCAAAATCGGATTTCATTACCGTTCATATGCCGCTTACGCCGGATACCCGCGATATGCTCAATAAAGATAACATGAAGAAGATGAAAAAAGGCGTGCGCCTGATCAACTGCGCGCGTGGCGGTATCATCAATGAAGTGGATCTGGCGGAAGCCGTCAAAGCCGGGCAGGTTGCCGGAGCTGCCATTGATGTGTATGAGAGCGAACCGGTGCCGGCAGATTATCCGTTGCTCGGCTTGCCGGGAGTAGTCTTGACGCCGCATCTCGGAGCGTCCACCGTGGAAGCGCAAATCGGCGTATCGGTCGATGTAGCTTATGGCGTGGCGGCGGCTCTGCGCGGGGAACCGGTTTCGACAGCGGTAAACATGGCGCCGGTATCGGCACAGGTCATGAAAGTCATTCGCCCGTATTTTGAACTCGCCGAACGCCTCGGCTGCACGGCGCGTTCGCTTGCCGATGGCCCGATCAAAAGTGTCGAAGTCGAATACAATGGCGATATCACTGAAGTGGATACGAAGATGGTTACGACGGCGGTCATCAAGGGCATCTTGAATCCGATCCTCGAGTTTGCGGTCAATTACGTAAATGCTCCGGGGATGGCCAAACAGCGCAATATCAAGATAAAAGAAGTCAAGAATAAGGAAGCGGCTAATTTTGCCAACTTGATCAAGGTCACGGTAAAAGCAGCCGACAAGGAAGTCAGCGTACAGGGAACTCTTTTCGGCGAAGAAGGCCGCATCGTGATGATCAACGACTATCGTGTTGATGTGGATCCGCATGCCCGCATCCTGATTTGCCCGCATATCAACCGCCCGGGCATCATCGGCAAGATTGGTTCGTTGATGGGCGAGGCCGGCATCAATATTTCGGGCATGCAGGTCGGTAAAACGGATGTGTCGGGTACGAATATCATGGTGCTGAGCATCGACAACGATATTCCGGCCGATGTCCTGGCGCAGGTTACAAAAATCGATGGGATTTTCGGCGCTAAATTGGTGAACTTTTACGCCGTATAAACTGGTTTGTATATTTAATGTAAGAAGATGAAAAAAATCGCTTTATTGCTGCCTGTGTTCAGGTGGGTAATAAAGCGATTTTTTATTGTATAGGTTTTTTTGAAATAAATTGCTTTGACGGCTTATATTTCTTCTGATATGATTAGATATTATTCAAGTGTACATACAGATGGGAGAGAATTAAATGGGAATTCGACAGAAATTTTTTGTTTTGGCAGGAGCCATCGGCATGGTTATTGCCTTGGTTTCGGCCATCGGCTATTATACCGCTTACACGCATTTGACAAGCAGCATAGAAGAAGGCATGATGGCTGCGGTTTCTACACAGAGTGAAGCAGTGGACGGCTGGCTGCAGGCGAAATCGCAGGTTGCCGTTTCAGCGGCGCGGCTGTTGCATTCGGTGGACGATCCGGTCGGTAAAAATCGTGCGATGATGAGCCTGATGAACGGTGATCAGGAGATTGCCGATCTGACCAATGGCGATGAAGGCGGCCTGTTTATGGGCTGGGTTTCTGGTGATGCCACGGGGAAAATTGATCCGAAGGTGCGACCGTGGTACAAAGACGCCAAAACCGCCGGCAAGCTGATCTTTACAGAAGCGTATAAAAGCGCCACTGGCGATAAACAGCTGGTTGTGTCGGCGGCAATGCCCTATAATGATAAGCAGGGGAATTTCCGCGGAGCCATTTGCGAAGATATTTCTTTGGGGGTTTTGCGGGACCGCATTCCGCAAATCAAATACCATGGCGTCGGCGATGGCATCATCATTGAAAAGACCGGCAAGATACTGGCTTCCTCAGATGAAAAGCAAAGTTTTATGGACATACAGGAAAATCCGGTGCTGAAGGATAAATTCCAGGAAATGGTCAAGGCTGGGCAGGGGCAATTTAAGATCCAGCGCAACGGCGAAACACAAATATTTGCCTATACGACGATCAAGACGACGGGCTGGATCATGGGGATTGCTGTTCCGGAAGCGGTAGTTTATGCAGAACTGCAGGCGATGAAAATAACGTATATTGTGCTGACCTTACTGAGCATTGCCCTGATGGTTTTCGGCAGCCTGCGCTTTTCCAACGGAATTACAAAGCCGTTGATCAACCTCAAAGAGCATGCAGATGAAATGGCGAAGGGCAATCTGCGGGCGGAGGATTTGCCGGTGCAGTCCAGCGATGAAATCGGTTCTTTGACGCAGGCGTTTAACGTCATGAGCCGGAATTTGCGCGAACTCATCAGCAAAATGTCAGCGACCTCGGAACATGTGGCGGCTGCCTCGGAAGAGCTCACGGCAAGTGCCCAGCAGTCGGCGGAAGCCTCAAACCATGTGGCTGAAACTGTCGTCAAGGTAGCCGATGGCATGGAGGATCAGCTGAAAAATATCGAGCGGGCAGCCGGCAATGTCAAAATGGTTGTTGCCGACATTGATCAGGTTGCGGTCAAGTCAAAAGAGATTAATGCGCGTTCGTCGCAGGCTTTTGAATCTGCGCAGCAGGGAGAAAGTTTGATGTCGGCGGCGATCGTAAAGATGGGGTCGATTGAGACTTCCGTTGCCAATTCGGCGGCTGTCGTGATGCGCCTGGGAGAAAACTCCAAACAGATCGGACAGATCGTTGAGACGATTGCCGGCATTGCCGCGCAGACGAATCTCTGGCGCTCAATGCCGCCATGAAGCGGCGCGGGCCGGTGAACAGGGCCGTGGCTTTGCGGTCGTGGCGGAAGAAGTCCGCAAATTGGCTGAACAGTCGAGTGCAGCGACCGAAGAGATTCGCAGTCTCATCGACAACATCCAGAGCGAAACGAATCAGGCGGTAAGCTCCATGCAGACTGGCAGTGATGAAGTCAAAAGCGGCTCGCAGTCCATTCAGGAAGTGGGAACGCAGTTTAAAAACATCCTGACAATGGTGACGGAAATCAATCAAGGTATTGAAGCGGTATCCGCAGCAGTGCAGGGCGTATCCCATGGAAGCCAGCAGATTGTGACGGCAGTCAACGGAATCGATGTGGTCAGCCACCAGTCCGCCGAGCAGACGCAGACGATTTCGGCGGCTACCGAGGAACAGTCCGCGTCCACGCAGGAAATCGCATCTGCATCGCATTCCTTGGCGCAGCTGGCCACGGATATGCAGGCGATTATTTCGAAGTTCAAAGTATAATAAAAAGCAAGGTACTAAAGCCGCAGTCCGCGAAGGCATTTCCGGGCAGCGGCTTTGCTTTATTTGGGGGCAGGAATATAAATTCCAGCCATTTTGTGGTAAGATAGAACGTATAGCAAATTTGGCTTCAGGGAGGCTTTTCCTATGGAAAACGAAAACAGAAAAATGGAGCGGGGCTTGAAGAATCGTCATTTGCAGATGATTGCCCTGGGAGGAGCCATTGGAACAGGATTGTTCTACGGTTCGGCGCCGACGATCGCTTTGGCGGGGCCGGCAATTGCCCTGTCCTATCTGCTTGGCGGGACGATTATATTTTTTATTCATGCGCATGCTCGGCGAAATGGCAGTGGAAGAGCCGGTTTCGGGATCGTTCAGCTACTATGCGACGAAATACTGGGGGGCATTTCCGGGTTTCTTGTCCGGCTGGAATTATTGGTTCAATTACGTCATTGTGAGCATGGCTGAGCTCACTGCGGTGGGGATTTATATGAATTTTTGGCTGCCGGATTTGCCGCAGTGGATTTCGGCCTTGGTGTGCCTTGTTGTCATTACGGTGGTCAATCTGATCAATGTGCGCCTGTACGGCGAGTTTGAATTTTGGACGGCCATCATCAAGGTGGCGGCAATTATCTGCATGATCTTGTTCGGCGGCTATATCATTGCCACGCAGATGGGACCGTTTCCGGGAAATTTCAGCAACCTTTGGATTCATGGCGGCTTTCTGCCCAACGGCATCTGGGGGATCATGACATCCCTGGTCATCGTGATGTTTTCCTTTGGCGGCATTGAACTGATTGGCATCACGGCCGGTGAGGCTGATCAGCCGACGAAGACAATTCCGAAGGCAATCAACCAGGTGATCTGGCGCATCCTGATCTTCTACATCGGCACGTTAATCGTCTTGATGACGCTGTATCCCTGGAATAAGGTCGGCATGGAAGCGAGTCCGTTTGTCCAGATCTTTTCCAATATCGGCATACCGGCGGCTGCCAATCTCTTGAATATTGTCGTTTTGACGGCGGCCGTGTCGGTTTACAACAGTGCAATCTACAGCAATTCGCGGATGCTGTTTGGCCTGGCGATGGCGGGCAATGCCCCGTCCAGGCTGAAAACCTTGTCGCGCCATGGTGTGCCGGTCAATGGCATCTTCGTGTCCTCCGGCATGACGCTTGTGGTCGTGGCGCTGAATTATTTTTTCCCGGGCAAGGCCTTTATGTATCTGATATCGATTGCGGTTGCAGCCGTTGTCGTCAGCTGGGTCGTTATCGTCGTGACGCATATGAAATTTCGCCGCAGCCATCAGCGGGCCGGCGATGTGGACAAATTGCATTTTAAATCGTTGCTGTACCCTTGGGCCAATTATCTGTGTCTCCTGTTTTTAGCGGGCATTGTCGTTTTGATGACGCAGAGCGAGGACATGCAGCTGGCCATTGGGCTTTTGCCTGTCTGGCTGCTGGCACTTTGGCTGGGCTTTAAGTATAAAGAGAAGGCAAAGTTATGAATTTTGGCTGGTGAATGCTGGAAGATAAAAAGGAATATACAGTGAAAAAGGCATCCTCGGAGGATGCCTCTTTTATGATAAAAAGGGTCTGCATACCATGTTTTGTTTAAGGTTAAAAAGCAGTTAAATCGAGATTTGTCAGGACGGGCACGATCATATCGGCGCGGCTTAGATCCTGCTGGCCGCTGTTGGGGTTTTGGAAGCCGATGCAGCGCATGCCGGCGTCTTTGGCGGCTATCGTGCCGTTTTGCGAATCTTCGATGACGAGGCAGTCGGCCGGATTTACGCCGAGCTTTTCGGCGGCAGTCAGATAGATTGCCGGATCTGGCTTGCTGCGTGGGAAATCTTCGCCGCTCAGGAGCAGGGAGAAGGCATCGGCAATTTGCAGGCGGGCAACAATGGCCTCAATCAGGATTTTGGGCGAGGAAGAGGCAATCGCTGCCGGAATTCCCCGGGATTTTAAATAGGCAAGAATTTCTAAGATCCCCGGAACCGGCTGCTGCGGGTCTTCTTTTATATGCCGGTATATGCCGTCGATCTGCCGCTGGATCATTGCTTCCACCGGTGCAGCCAGCGCGTGTTCTTTCTTCAGAATTGAAAAAAAATCGCGCATGCTCATGCCGATGAAGCGATCCATTTCGGCGGTGGTAAAATGAACTTGATACGATTGCATGACTTCGATGGTGACGGCAGTATGCATCGGCTCGCTGTCGACGATGACGCCATCCATATCAAAAATAAGTGCTTTCATGAAATACCTCACTTTAAATAGAATATCTTCACTATAATGCGGCGCGGCCTTTTTGGCAATAGCAAGAGAGCCCGCCGGCAGGAAAATCGTGTCCGGGTAACGAATGTTTGCAGGGAAGATGAAAGATAAATTTAGCAGAGGGGGAAGGAAAATGGATCCAGCTGCATTGTGGAAGCTCTCTTATGGCCTGTATGCGATCGGCACACTCGATGGCAGGCGGCCGACTGGCTGCATTGTCAATACCGTGGTGCAGATTACGAGTGAAGCGCCGACGATTGCCCTGAGTATGAATAAAGAAAACTTCACCTATGAAGCGATTAAAAAGACTGGTCGTTTCGCCGTTTCGATTTTATCGGAGCAGACAAGTCCGAATGTCATTGCTCGCTTGGGGTTTTGCTCGGGAAGAGATACGGATAAATTTTCAGGGAATATCTTCCAGTGGGAAGAATTTGACGGCTTGCCGATTGTACGGGAAAATGCTGCCGCGTATTTTACGGCAAGCGTCCTGGCCATGCATGCGATGGAAACGCATGTTGTGATATTGGCCCGTGTTGAAAACACGAAGTCAGGGACCGATTATACGCCGATGACCTATAAGTATTATCATGAAGTCATTAAGGGAAATGCACCGAAAAATGCGCCGACGTATCGGGCCCCCGCAACAACGACTGACAAATGGGTATGCGGTGTTTGCGGCTATATTTATGATGGGGATTTATCCAAGGAAAAAGATGACTTTGTCTGTCCGATCTGCCAACAACCCAAAAATGTTTTTAAACGGTCATAAGCATCATTTTTTTTGAAAGAAACGGCAGAGCTGGTTGATGTTTGCCGTTAAAATTGCGCCGATGATCAAGATGCCCCCGAGCAGCTGGCTCGGATAGATGGTTTCATCCAGGATGAGGTAGCCGGTGATGACGCCGGTGATGGGGACGAGATTCAGGTAGAGCGTCGTCAGGGCGATGTCTAGAACCTTGAGGGAATAGATGTAGAGAAAATAACAGGCGGCCGAGCAGATGACGGCGAGGTAGACGAGCTGGGCAAAGGCCAAGGTGGAAAAGGTATGCCACTGCGAGGCTTCGGTTAAGGCAAAGGGAATGAGCAGGATTGTGCCGAACAGGGTTTGATAGGTGACGATGGCGAGATCCGAGTTGCGGGCCTGCTGCTTTTTGCTGAAAATCGTGTAAAAGGCCCAGGAAATCATAGCCCCGATGACAAAGAGGTTGCCAGCAAAATTATTTGAAGACAGATCGAGGCTGCCATTTGCCGTAATGGTCAGGTAGGATCCAACGATGCCGAGGAGGACACCGCCGAATTCGGCGAGGCTGAGCCGGGTCCGAAAGAACATAAGATTTAAAGCGATTGCCATAATCGGTGTCACAGAAGTGATCAGCGAGGCATTGGATGCGGTTGTGAGGCGTATACCCCAGTTTTCAAAGCAAAAATAGAGGGTGATGCCCAAGAGGCCGGTGATGGCAAAGCGGCGCCGGCCGGCCCCGTCAAGCCGGGTATCTGGCTCAAAATGGCGAAAAATCGGCCAGAGAAGCACAGACGTCAAGCTGAGACGCAAGAGCGCCAGTGTAAACGGCGGAATTTCGCGGATTGCGATTTTGGTGCTGATAAAGGATGTGCCCCAGGCAATCATGGTCAGGAAAATCAAGATGTTGGCCGTCAGAGCCGGTGAGAGGCGACGGCGGATTTGTTGGATGAACTGCATATACTACCTCCTGTGGATAAGGAAGAGCCTCGTACAATATTGTACGAGGCTCGCTTTTATTTGCTGTCTTTGGCCTTGGCACTGTTTTCCTTGGCTTTTTGCTTGGCCTTCTGCTTTTTTTCCTGTTCGTGCTTCGCATAATCGACGCCCATGCTCTTGAGTTTATGCTTCAGGGTCATGATCGGATGCTTGAACAGCATGCGCCTTTGTGATCCCTGCATGATGGCACGGAACTCTGCTGTTTGTTTTGTGCCAAAGCACGGAATATCGCAGCGTTCGCAGATCGGTTTTGTGATGCCATACGGACAGCGCTGCATCTTGAGCATAACCGTTGCCAGTAAAGCCGTGCATTTCGGACAAAGCGCTTTGCCGTCATTGGTTTTATGATGGCTGTGGCAATACACACCAAAAGTCTTGCGAATCGTTTCCTTTTCTTTTGGAACCGTATTCTTTATTTCTACTGGTTTTTTCTTTGGTAAAAATCTTGATAAAATTCCCATCTAAAATCACCCTTATTTACAATTTATAAAAGCCTACAATAAATTGTAAGGTGTATTCTAAATAAAAGCAAGTTTTTAAGCAAAATTCTTTCCTTTGCCGCGGCTTTTCTTGTAAGGGGAGAGACTATTTGCGGGAAATAGTGCTATAATTAAAAAGTTGATTTTACGATTTGGAGATGTCGATTTTGTATAGTTCTTACCGTTGGCTTATTTTTCTTTTCATCTACATGTCATTTACCACGCAATATATTGTTTATCTGTCGTGGAATCCGTTCGTGCCGTTAGCCGGCACCCTATTCGGTTTTTCGATGGTGCAGTGCAGTTCCATTGTCGCGGCTGTGGCTTTGGGACGGCTGCTGTTTCAGCTGCCCGGCGGCATGCTGGTGGACTCGTTTTCGACGAAACGCCTGCTGGTCTGCAGCATCTTCGCTTTGGGCATCTGTATTTCCTTGGGTGCCTGGGGCGGCGGCCGTTTTGTCGTGATTGCTGCCAGCCAGTTTGCTATTGGCTTGACCGGGGTCATGGTCTGGCCGCTTTGCATCAAGGTGATTGTGGAGCATTTTCCGAATAATGAGCAGGATGTCATTTGCGGCCTGCTCAATACGGGCGCGACGATAGCCGTAATGGTGACGAATGTCTACATACCGTATGCTGTCCGGGAATGGAGTTGGGAGATGGCCTTTGTCGGCATCGGCCTTTTATGCGCTGTAAATGTTCTGCTTTTAGGGGTGTTTATGAAAGAAAATTCCCCAAATAGTTTAGCTGTGCCGGAAACAGCGGCGAAACCGCAACGGCGCGGCATCAGCCGCAGTGCAATCCGGCAGCTTTTGCAAAACAGGGGCTTTGTGCTCTGTCTGGTAATCTATGCCGGAGCACTGTATACTTCCTGGGGCGTGAATACATGGGTCACGACGTATCTGCTGCATGATGTGGGCCTGGCAGCGGCAACGGTCAGCAAGATGATGCTTGTATTCGGCATTGCCGGCTGTATCGCTCTGCCGCTGGCAGGTATTTTTACGCGCGGCAGTTTTCAGGGGCGTTATTATTTCCTGCTGGGGGACTTGTTCTTTTTGGCGACGCTGCTCGTCACCATGCCGCTTATCCGCACGGAAGGGCTATTGTGGCTTTGGTCTGTTTTGCTGGGCATCGGTACATTTTCTCATATGGGGCCGCTGAATCTGGTCATTGCGGATTTTATCGATACCCGCGTTTTAGGTACGGCCATGGCCCTGTCGCTGTTTATCTGGCAGATCACCGCTATGGCGCAGTCGATGTTGATTGGCAAGGCGCTGGAAATCGCTAGCGGCTATTGGGGCAGCGTCTTGCTGTTTGGCATCTTGGCGCTCGGCGCTTATGCCGCTTGTCTGGCTAGCGGGCGGATCTTATTTTTGTTGAAACAGGGTGAACTCAGCCGCAAGGCCTAAAAAATTTGCGGCTGTTAAAAAACATATTGACAAGGTATGTAAGCTATGATAACATTCAAAACATAGTTGAAAACGATGAATTGTATTCGGGCGAGGTGGATGCTCTGCAGAAGATACGTTGTTTTTTATTGTTCTTGCTGTTAGCAGCCGCTGTCCTGGTGAGTGCCTGCCGAATGGCTGATCATGCGGTGGTGAAAATCGGTGTCGTTGAAGGGCCGCAGGCGGACATTATGCGCGAGGTGAAAAAGGTAGCGGCAAAAGACGGTTTGCGGCTCGAGCTCATCATTTGCAGCGACTATATGGAACCGAATAGTCTGTTGGAAAAAGGCGATATTGCCGCCAACAGCTATCAGCCGCAGCAGTTTCTTGCGGTGCAGCGACTGGATCGCGGCTATGATTTTGCGGTGCTGGCTAAAACCGTCTTGTTTCCGGTAGGACTTTATTCGATGCGGGTGCAGTCACTGGCAGAGCTGCCGCAGGGAGCAGAGGTCGTGATTCCCGCGGATGCGTTAAACGGCAGCCGGGCGTTGCAGCTTTTGGCCGCGGCCGGCCTGATTACGTTAAAGCCAGAAGCTTTGGCCGAGCCAACGCTGGCGGCTGTGACGGACAATCCCAGAAACCTGCAATTTAAGGAAGTGGAGGCCACGGCAATCGGGTCTTTGGCGGCTGCTGCCGATTTGCTTGCGATGGGAACAAGCTGTGCGCATGAAGCCGGCTTTTCGCCGCGGCGCGATGCTTTGTTTTTGGAGCAGGTGGATTCGCCGTATACCAATGTCATTGCTGTGCGTTCGGCGGATGCCGATAAAGATGTATTGAAGAAATTGGTCAAAGCCTATCATTCGCCGGAAGTCAAAGACTTCATCGAGCGGGATATGGGCGGGATAGCGATTGCTGCCTGGTGACCAGAAGAAAGAGAGGCTGTTTGTATGATAAAATTATCGCATATCGAGAAAACTTATGACAGCGCTGCGGGGCCAGTCATGGCGCTCAAGGGCATTGACCTTGAGATAAAGCGCGGTGAAATATACGGCATTATTGGCTTGAGCGGGGCTGGTAAGAGCACGCTGATCCGCTGCATCAATATGCTGGAGCGGCCTACAGCCGGGAAAGTTATTGTCGCGGGTGAGGAGCTTACGGCGTTGTCGAATAAAGAGCTGCGCCGGGCGCGCAAGAATATCGGCATGATTTTTCAGCATTTCAATTTATTGTCCTCGGCGACTGTCTATGACAATATAGCCTTTCCTTTGCGTTTGGCCGGAGTGGATGCGGCAGGCATCAAGGCGAAGGTTGAGCCGCTGCTCGAACTTGTCGGGCTTGAAGATAAGGCGCATCAGTATCCGGCGCAGCTTTCCGGCGGCCAAAAACAGCGTGTTGGCATTGCCCGGGCGCTGGCCAGCGATCCTAAAGTTCTGCTCTGTGATGAAGCGACTTCGGCACTGGATCCACAGACCACCAAGGCGATTCTCGAGCTCATCAAGGACATCAACCATAAATTGCAACTTACTGTCGTGGTCATCACGCATGAGATGCAGGTCATCAAGGAAATTTGCGATAAGGTGGCGGTTATCGAGCATGGCGTAATTGCCGAACAAGGCACGGTGCTCGAGGTGTTTACGAATCCCCAACAGCCGATCACCAAGGAGTTTATCAGCGTTGTCATCAGCAACGAGTTGCCGAGTGCGTTTCGGCAGGCAGAAATTTCACCGACGCCGCTGCCGGGCAGCCAGCTGCTCGTAAGGCTGACCTTTATTGGCGATTCAGCCGATGACCCGGTGATTGCCGGGCTCATCCGGAATTTTCAGATCGAAGTCAGCATATTGTTCGGTAATCTCGATCATATCAAACTGACGCCGTACGGCCGCATGATCATTGGCATCACCGGCGAGCAGGCAGAAATAGATAAAGCCTTGGCGTATTTGTCATCCAAGGAATTGAAAACGGAGGTGATCGGCTATGTCACAAGACATGCTCGCATTGCTGATTAAATCATTGGGGGAAACCGTCTACATGGTGACGGTTTCGATGGTGATTGCCACGGTTATCGGAGTCCCGCTCGGCGTATTGCTGGTGACCACGGCGAAAAACCAGATATTGGAATGCATTGTCTTTAATCGCGTTTTAGCGGCGGTGGTCAATACGGTGCGCTCTATACCGTTTATCATATTGATGGTGGCGATTATTCCGCTGACGCGGATCATTGTCGGTTCATCGATCGGCACAGCCGCCGCGATGGTTCCTCTGACGATTGCCGCGATTCCCTTCATCGGTCGGCAGGTGGAAACTTCGCTGAAGGAAGTGGAATACGGCGTCATTGAAGCGGCTCTGGCGATGGGGGCCTCGCCGTTTCAGATCATCTGGCATGTGCTCTTGCCGGAAGCGGTTGCAGGCATTATTTCACAGCTGACCACCGTTGTCATCGCCCTTGTCGGTTCCTCGGCGATGGCCGGCGCCATCGGCGGCGGTGGGCTCGGCGATTTGGCTATTCGCTACGGTTATCAGCGCTTTCGCCCGGAAGTCATGCTGGCTACGGTTATTGTCCTGGTTGTGCTGGTTCAGATCGTTCAGTTTGCCGGTAATTTTGCCGCCAAAAAGCTCAACAAAAAATAATGGCAGTATGCCTGATTTTTCAGGTAAAATAAATACAGGCTGTAAAGTCCTGTGATTTTAGGAGGAATATCATGAAGAAAATGGTTTTGATTTTATCGTCTTTATTACTTATTGTTACGGCGCTGACGGGCTGCGGCAGTGACACCAAACCGGCCGCGGATCAGCAAAAATCCAGCAGTGCTAAAACCGTCTTGAAGGTCGGTGCCAGCGCTGTGCCGCATGCAGAAATTCTGCAGATTGTAAAACCTTTGTTGGAAAAAGAGGGCATTGATCTGCAGATTGTCGAATTCAGCGATTACGTACAGCCGAATCTTGCGCTGAATGACAAAGAACTCGATGCGAACTTTTTTCAGCATACACCTTATTTAGAAAATTTTGTGGCGGAACACAAGGTCGACTTGGTAAATGCCGGTGGCATCCACATCGAACCGATGGGGATTTATTCAAAGAAAGTAAAGGATCTGAAAGAACTTAAAGATGGCGCCGCGGTTGCCATTCCCAATGATCCAACCAATGGCGGACGTTCCCTGCTTTTGTTGGAAAAAGCCGGTCTCTTAAAACTTAAAGCAGGTGTTGGTGTAAAAGCTACCGTACAGGATGTCATTGACAATCCCAAACAATTGCAGTTCAAAGAAGTGGAAGCAGCCCAGGTGCCGCGGGCACTTGACGATGTAGATGCAGCTGTAATTAACACCAATTATGCAATGCAGGCGGATCTCGTGCCGTCAAAGGATGCGCTCGTCATCGAAGACAGTTCTTCACCGTATGTAAACATCGTTGCCGTGCGCAAGGGCGATGAAAACCGTCCGGAAATTCAAAAGCTCCTAAAAGCTTTGAAATCCGAAGATGTTAAGAAATTTATCAATGAAAAATACAAGGGCGCTGTAGTTGCTGCCTTCTAAAGCAACACATCGCAGGCGGACCGATCACCATACAGGTAGATCGGTCTGTTTTTTTTGTAAAAAAATTTGTTTTGGCAGCAGGATTTTGCGCAAAAATGACAAATATAACACTATTACTAAAATTAAAATTTAGTAATACCAAATTTTGGACAGCGCAAACTGTCTTACGGAGATAAGGGGAGTGTTATGAAAAATTTTAAACTGACACGAGAACAAATGGAACTTTTGGCAGAAAAGTATCAGACGCCGTTACTGACGGTGTCATTGGAGCAGATTGCTTATAATTATTTATTTCTGCGCAATAACTTGCCGCGAGTCCAGGTTTTTTATGCGATGAAGGCCAACCCAGCGCAGCCTATTTTGGAGAAAATGGCAGAACTTGGTTCGAACTTTGATGTCGCATCCGAGGGGGAAATACGCCGCCTCAGTGAAATGGGTGTGGCCGGTGAGCGCATGATTTATGCGAATCCGGTAAAAACGCCGCAGGAGTGTTACTGAAAAATTTTAAACTGACACGAGAACAAATGGAACTTTTGGCAGAAAAGTATCAGACGCCGTTACTGACGGTGTCATTGGAGCAGA
>Ga0183099_1000594_pt1 | contig 25181 bp, 19 predicted proteins | sample Biomet1_FD_127788 | JGI IMG/M metagenome (GOLD analysis project Ga0183099, IMG submission 127788) | Microbial communities from bioreactor (seeded with anoxic lake sediment) at LBNL, California, USA - Biofuel metagenome 1 | ecosystem: Engineered > Bioreactor > Anaerobic > Unclassified ...
TTTTGTGATTATATTAATCACTCCTGCCATTGCATTAGAACCATATAAAATGGAAGCCGGGCCACGAACAACTTCTATGCGCTGAGCCATTGACGACTGGTAAGCATCGGGGAGGGGATGCCCCATCATTCCCATGTATTGAGGATGTCCATCTATCAGAACTAGCACCTGTGTGTTTGGACTACCGCCTATTCCACGGATACTAATGCCACCGGCGGAACCGTTTGCAACTCCGTATCCCATTACTCCTCTTCCAGTAACAAACATACCGGGAATTTCTTCTGAGAGTAAAGGCATTATGGAGGAGTTATATCGATTTTCTATATCATTGCTATTTATAACTGAGACTGTCATGGGGAGATAGCGGCGGTTTACTTCAGTTAAACTTCCGGTTACAATCACTTCATTTAAATGGATAGAATCTTTTACGGATTCTTTCACACTCACAGCACCTTTTACTGTTTGGAAGGTTAAACAGATTACAATTGAAAGGAGATATCTTCTAATCATATTATCACTATGACATTTATATATAAAGATTCTATTTATTCTCATTTTACATGTAAAATTTAGCAATATAGCTAAATCCTATAATCTTTCAAATAGAATTATCTAATAAAATATCTTGTATATTTATTGCCCAATGGTTGAGCAGTTATTGGCCAATAAATTCAGATTATTGGCCAATGATTTTTATTTATATTAGAATAAATTCCGACTCTTAAGATTTATCATATTCTGTCCACTGAGGCAAACGTTCGTTTGATGGTTTTTGTATACATTACTTTAGAATATCCCATAAGAACGAATATCCCTTCCCTACTTTTTTCTTTTATGCCATACTTCTCTCTGAATAGTTTTGCCGTTTTTCCATTTTGAATAAAGGGATGAACTGCTCCGTTAAAACAAGTACCCAATCCTAAAGATTCGGCAGCGATCATAGCATAAGTAGCAGCTATAAGCGGATCTGCCGGGTCACTATAAGGTGAGCCGTAAAAATACATAGCTACCGGAGCATCATAGTTTACTACGTTTACGTTTTTCTTCATATTATCAGTGTAAGTATAGAGGCATGGGCGAATAAAGAATTTGAATAGTTCAGTATTAGCTTTTCCCCAAAACGGTCGCATCAAGGCAAAAAACCACTTGGAAACAAGCCATTTCATGCCCTCCAGATAGTTACAAAAGTCTTTAGCAAAAGCACGGACCTTTTCTTTATTGTCGAACACAAGTACATGTACATCCGAAGGCGGCAATCCCATTGGAGCAGTCTGAGCCGCTTCAATTACTTTATTAATAATCTCTTCCTCTACAGGTATATCTTTAAATTCACGAATACTGCGACGACGGTATAGTAGATTAAGCAATGCATCGAAAGAAGTGGCTTCCTCTTTAGGAGGCATTTCCATTAAGTCATTGCCGGAAGTGCACCGACCTTCAATAGTGATGGCTTCTTGCGGGCAAATCATCATACAATGCCCGCAAGCCAAACAACCGAATACTGGGGTTGTAGATAGTTTAACTTTTTTGTCTTCTAATATCAGACTAAAGTCTTTACAAACAGATACACATAGTCCGCAACCGTTACAAAGGGCTTCGTCTATTTTTATCTGACCACATTCTTTGGCTCTTGAGGTTGGAATAGCCATAATTATTACTCCTTATCAATTAAATACCTTTCTTTTAAATAAGCAATCCACTTATCAAAAGCATTATCTTTAGAATGCTTTGTCAACGCTTCTATAAAATCCTCGTAAGTAATACCTATTAAGCTGCTTTTTTCTTTGAGGAATGTTTGATATTCGGGTATAACTTTTGAAAAATGAAGATTCCCTTTAGGATACATTGTGATTGAGGTAAAATGGTATGCCTCACCTTTCTGTTTAATGCATTCTCCTAATAACTGATTTCTCCAGATTTGCCTATAATCATCAAGAATAAGTTTATCTTGTACTCCAACATTAAATAATCCTGAATTTCTGGTTACGACCCAATATTTACTCTTTGGATTTTTTAAATCCAGATGTTCTTTAGAACCTATTTTTAAAGGATAACCTTGCTCAGTATATTTTATTTCTATTCCTAATATTCCTATTTTATTGTCAGAATGCATATATTCAACATATACATCAAATGAAGTTCTATCGTTTAGATATTCTTCTGCATTTTCAGGTGTATACTCAATTGTAATATAGTTAATGTATTTAATTTCATCTGAAACAAACTCATTAAAGACATTCTTCATAAATTCTAAATCTGTGCTTAATGGTATAAATAAATTAAAAGAAATGTGTTCGCTTCTTAGTAAATTTGAATATAGTTGTTTGTTATATTTTCTACCATATCTTTCATAGACAGCATCTAAAACACCAAATTCAGGATAGAAGTTTAGTCCTTTCTCTCCATCTTCTTTCTTTAACATATTACCAAATTCATCGCAATCAACATTTAGTACTTCTGCTCTATACTTTGATTGATATAGTCTTGCTCTGCATTTGAAATCATCATCTTTCGAGTATTGTTTCCCCAATTTCATCGTTCAATATTTGTTAAGTTTATAATCATTTTATTTGATTGTTCTTTTAGAATTAGAAAAATTAAAGGAACAAATGTGCCTTTTATAAAAGCACTAAAAAACAAAAGTAACATATAATTAAAGACTTATTGATATATAACAAACTTATTTAAACTTAAACGATAACTGTTTATATCCGGGAAAGGAAATTTCCTCCCAGGGATTAGAGACACTTAGTCCTAATAATCGAATAGGATGCTCGGTGAGATCAACCTCTTTTAGCAATTCTTTAGCCAGTGGAAGAATTTCTTTCAAGGTGGTAAGAGGATGATCCTCACTGATGCTGCGAGTTTTCTGTGTAAAGTCGTTGAATTTGATTTTTAGGGTCAGTGTATAACCTTTGAACTCTGATTTCTCCAATCTGCGGATCAACTCTTTAGTTACGTGGTATAGCTCAATGATGATAGAACTTTTAATCACCAGGTCATGTTCGAAAGTTATTTCACAGCCAACTGATTTGCGTTCTCTTTCCGGCTCTACAGGGCGAGGGTCAATGCCACGGGCAAAGTTGTAGTAGATCATGCCTGCCTTTCCAAATTGCAAGGTGAGAAAAGCGGGAGTACTTGTACGAAGTTGCGCACCGTTATGAATACCCAGCGCATGCATCTTCTTGGCTGTTACTTTTCCCACTCCCCAGAAAGATTCTATAGAAAGCCTGTCAATGAAGGCTTGTGCCTGACTGGGATGAATAGTACACAGCCCGTCAGGTTTGCGATAGTCGGAAGCTATTTTAGCAAGGAACTTATTATAAGAAATTCCTGCCGAAGCCACCAATCCCACTTCTTCCCTAATGCGCTGCTTAATCTCCTTGGCAATATCAACAGCCAGATCAATTCTTTTTTTATTCTCGGTAACATCTAGAAAAGCTTCATCTAAGGAAATAGGTTCTATCAAGTCGGTATACTCGTGAAAGATTTCATGTATCTGATTTGATATAGCTTTGTAGACAGACATACGCGCAGGAGCAAAGATGAGATCAGGACATAACTGGCTGGCTTTAACGGACGACATGGCAGAACGAATCCCATAACGGCGGGCTTCGTAACTGGCCGCGGCAACTACGCCACGTTTCTCGTTACGACCTACTACCAAGGGTTTTTCACGCCACTCCGGATGGTCACGTTGTTCCACCGATGCATAAAAGGCATCCATGTCAATATGGATTATTTTTCGTTCTTCCATTATTATTTCATGAACAAAGGTAATGGATATTATCTGTATTTTTTATCTTTGTTGAAAATAAAATCTATAAATTATGGACTTATTTAATGATATCACTGAGTTTAAGACTTCACTTGAAATTCGTAGAAAACTTAATGAATATAGTGTAGTGAAGACTTTTAAAGAAGGAGACAATATTCTTCGTGAAGGGGCCTATATTCACGGTATTCCTATTATTGCCACAGGAAGTGTAAGGGTTCTGCGCACTAATGATGATGGACGAGAAATCTTGCTATATTACATTAAAAGTGGAGAAAGTTGTGTGATGTCTATTCTTGGTGGATTGCATAACGATACCAGTAAGGTGAAGGCAGTAGCGGAAGAGGATACTGAAATTTTCTTTATTCCAAATGATAAGTTGGCTTCATTGATTAGGGATTATCCACAGTTTCTTGATTATATTTTCAGGTTGTATCATAAACGTTTTGAAGAATCACTGGATATTATCAACGAAATAGCTTTCAAGAAGATGGATGAGCGTTTATTGGCTCTTTTAGAAAAAAAGGCAGAGCTTTATCATGACCGTACTATTAATATTACTCATGAGCAATTAGCCAATGAGTTGGGTACTGCGCGGGTAGTGATATCTCGCTTGCTCAAACAGCTTGAAGAATATGGTGCAGTGAGTTTAGGGCGTAATAAACTAACGTTATTGAAATCTCTAAAGGGATTCACACCTGGAAATGATTAAACATTTCGGTTAGCTTCATTGTTCTTTTTATAAAAAACGCCTTATGTAACAAAAGTAGCTGACAATGATTTTCTGATACTCTACCTTTGTTCCATAATTAAAATAAAAGGGACAATGAAAGAGAAAAAGAGAATAATCAGATTACTCATGGGCGGAATGTTTTGCTTTGCGGCTTTTTTGCCTGTAAAAGCACAGACTGAGTCACGTTTCCTGAGCCTGGATGAAGCTTTGGAAACAGCATTGAAGGAGAATAAGCAACTTCTTACTACTTCGCTAGACGAAAAGATTGCTCATTCCGATTATGGGAAGAGTAATGCAATCTTTTTACCTCAGGTAAATGTTTCATATACTGCTATGGTCACTAATGATCCGCTAAACGTGTTTGGATTTAAACTCCAGCAACAATCTGTCACAGCGGAAGATTTTAACCCAACTTTACTAAACAGTCCCGATGCATTGAAAGATTTTAATGCAAACATTGAGGTGCAGATGCCTTTACTCAACTTAGATCAGATTTATATGAGGAAAGCTGCTGCTGCTCAAAAGGAAGCAGCTCGTTATGGTACTCTTCGCATGAAGGATTATATTGCTTTCGAAGTGAAAAAGGCATATCTGCAATTGCAACTAGCTTACCAAGAGAAAGCAGTGCTTGAAGAAGCATTGGGAACTTCAAGTGAGGTATATGCTTCTGTTGAGCGTTTTTTCGCTCAGGGGCTAATACGTAAATCGGATGTACTTAATGCAAAAGTGCATGTGAGTGGAGTGGAAACTAATCTTGAAAAAGCTAAAAGTGCAGTGGCAAATGCTTCAGATTACCTTAGTCTGTTGATGGGACGCCTAACGGGGACAGTTTATCAGGTGGAGGAACCTGTTTCATCAACAGTAGATGGTGATATTTCAGTATCAACTCTTCGTTCAGACTTTCAGGCAATGGAAAAGGCAATGACAGCTGCAGAAATGATGAGGAAATCCTCTGGCTTATCTTTGGTTCCTCGTTTAAATGCTTTTGGCAGCTATCAGTGGAATGATAAGAAGTTTGCTTCTTTTGGCTCTGATAGCTATTTGGTAGGTGTGCGTTTGTCGTGGACATTGTTTAACGGAAATCAGAGTAAATATAATGCTCGTTCCAGTAAGTTGATGGGAATGAAATTACAAGAGCAGCTTAGCGATCAAAAAATGAAGGCTCAATTGGAATATAGCAAGACTCGTAGAGATCTTGATGATATAGCTTTTGAACTTCGCAAACAAAATGATATGGTAGAACAAGCTACTGAGGCGCTTCGCATTACAAAGGATCGTTTCGCTCAGGGGCTGGAAAAGACAGCTGATGTTCTTATAGCCCAAACGCAGCTTTCCGGTCAGCAACTCAATTATGCTCGTAGTGTTTACAAACAGAATCTCACTGTAGCTTATATGGAGTTCATCACTTCCAATAAATTAAAAAATAAATAATCACAAAATTAAATATAAATTCTATGAAATCAGTTAGATACGTATCCGTGTTGTTGTTTTCTCTGGTAATATCCGGAGGCATTTTTCAGGCTTGTTCTTCTGTCAATAATGAAAAGAAAGACCAGCAAGAAGCTGTTTCAGTGGTTACTGCATTGCCTTCGTCCACAGAGGAATCAGGTGTTCTTGCAAGCGGACAAATAGAATCAGGACAAACGGCAGTGATTAGTACGCGTGTAATGGGAAATATAAGTCACATTTATGTGAAAGTCGGTGATAAAATAACGAAAGGACAGTTGTTGGTAAGTATCTCTAATGCAGACATATTGGCTCAGCGGGCACAGGCGGATGCGGCTATATCAGAAGCAAAAGCAGCAACAACAGTTTCAGCTAAGGATGTGGAACGTTTTAAGCAACTATATCAACAGCAGAGCGCTTCGGTAAAGGAACTTGAGAATGTGACTTTGCAGCATCAATCTGTCAGTTCCAAATTGGAATCGGCTATGCAAATGAGGAATCAGGTGAACGCTATGTTGGCTTATACCCGCATTACAGCTCCTTTCTCTGGAGTAATAACCAAAAAATTTGTAGACGAAGGTAGCATGGCTAACCCAGGTATGCCGCTACTTGCATTGGAACAGAACAGTAACTTTCAGGCAGTGGTATCTGTTCCGGAATCGGACATAGCAAAAATTAAGCAAGGATCTACAGTCAATCTCACGGTAAAGTCTTTAGGAACAACTTTCCCTGGAACAATCTCCGAAATTAGTCCGTCATCTCAGTTCTCCGGCGGTCAATATGGAGTTAAAATAGCAATAGCCGACAGTAAATCATTAGGAATAAAAGCAGGTATGTATGTTAATGTCTTGATTCCGGATGAGCAAGTAAAGAGTGCTAAGTCCGAAAGAATGACTGTTCCTGTATCTGCCATTGTCAATAAAGAACAACTTACCGGAGTTTATGTGGTGAGCAACGAAAAAAAAGCATTGCTCCGCTGGATAAGGTTAGGCGAGCAAATAGGAGATCGTGTAGAAGTATTGTCCGGACTTGCTCCCAACGAACGTTTGGTGGTTAGCACACAAGGACGCATATACAACGGTTGTAAAGTGAATGAATCAAGGTAAATAACGGTTGAAAAAGAAATAGAAATATGAAAGAAGGTTTTGCAGGCAGATTGGCGAAAGTATTTATTCGCTCGAAACTCTCCGTATTATTGATGATTGCTTTCATGCTCCTTGGAGCATTCAGTATATTTTTAATTCCGCGGGAAGAAGACCCACAGATAGAAGCACCTATGGCAGATATCATGGTGGCTTATCCGGGAGCTACTCCTACGGAAGTGCAGAATAGGGTATCCATTCCTTTGGAAAAAGTTGTATCTAATGTGAAAGGAGTAGAGTATGTTTATTCAACTTCAATGAATGGACAGGCTATGGTTTCAGTACAGTTTTTTGTAGGACAGGATATGGAACGCTCGCTGGTTAAGCTTTACACTGAGATTATGAAACATATGGATCAAATGCCACATGGTGTTTCTATGCCTTTGATAAAGACCCGAGCCATTGATGATGTGCCAGTACTAGCTCTCACATTGTGGAGTGATCACTATGGCGATTATTCTCTTCGTCAGATGGCGGAGGTAATGACAACTGAACTAAAGAAAGTGCCAGATGTAGCTGCGGTAACAATCCTTGGTGGGCGAAGTAAAGAAATTAAGGTGGTACTGGATAAAGACAAGATGACAGGGAACCATCTGGACATGGCCGGTATCTCAAAGTATATTCAGGGCAGTAATATGCAGTTGTCTTCGGGGAATATTCTGAGTGGTGACTATGCTTTCTCTGTTCAGTCAGGTAGTTTTCTGAAGACTGCAGACGATGTGGCTAATCTGGTGATTGGTGTAAATGAAGGCATGCCTGTTTATTTACGTCAGATTGCTCACGTGGAAGAGGGGCCGGGTATCCCCAGCCAATATGTGTCTTATGGAGAAAAGAGTGACTATCCCGCAGTAACTATTGCTATTGCCAAGAAAAGTGGAGTAGATGCTAAAAAACTTGCGGGGCAGATTCTGAATAAGGTTGATCATTTGAAAAAGGAATTAATTCCTTCGGATGTTAACGTCACAACTACCCGTAATTACGGGCAGACCGCTTCGGATAAAGTATCGGAGCTCTTGCTTCACTTATTTGTGGCAATTATTGCGGTAACGTTGTTTGTAATGCTTGCTATGGGCTGGAGGGGCGGATTGGTGATATTCCTTTCAGTGCCGGTAACCTTTGCACTAACGCTTTTTGCATATTACTTTATGGACTATACGCTTAATCGAATTACACTTTTTGCACTGGTCTTTGTGACAGGTATTGTAGTGGACGATTCTATTATCATTGCTGAGAATATGCACCGTCATTTCCGAATGAAACGTTTACCGTTCATTCAGGCAGCAATCTATGCCATTAGTGAAGTTGGTAATCCTACTATTTTGGCTACTTTTACAGTAATTGCTGCAGTATTACCAATGGCATTTGTATCCGGAATGATGGGACCCTATATGAGTCCGATGCCAATTGGTGCATCAATCGCCATGATTTTCTCTTTATTGGTTGCGTTGACATTGACTCCTTATCTGGGGTATATATTTCTTCGTTCCAAAGAGGATAAAAAAGAAGATGTAGAAACAGAAGAAACAGCATTGGAGGATAGTAAAATTTATAAAGCCTATAAAAGCATTGTATCGCCCATGCTTGAATCACGCAAAATGAGATGGACGTTTATGATTTCTACAGTGGTTTTACTTTTAATATCTGTTTCATTGTTCTTTACTAAATCTGTACCAGTGAAAATGCTGCCGTTCGATAACAAAAATGAGTTTCAGGTTGTGATCGATATGCCAGAGGGAACTACTCTTGAACGTACTGCAGCTGTGACCAAAGAAATTGCAGCCTACATTGCTTTGAACAAAGACGTTGTTAACTATCAAACGTATGTGGGTACTTCTGGTCCTATCAATTTCAATGGCTTAGCCCGTCACTATGATTTGCGAAGAGGGGAGAATGTAGCAGATATTCAGGTGAATCTTACAGATAAAGGTGAACGTAAGTTACAAAGTCATGATATAGCCAAAGTTGTTCGTCCTGGTATTCAAAGTATAGCAAAGAAATACAATGCTAATGCCAAAGTAGTGGAAGTTCCTCCCGGTCCTCCTGTACTCTCAACATTAGTAGCTGAAATTTATGGCCCGGATTATAAAGAACAAATAAAAGTAGCTGGTCAGGTTAAAGACTTATTAAACCGTACTTCTGGAGTAGTAGACGTAGATTGGATGGTAGAAGATAATCAGAAAGAATATGTTTTTGATGTGGATAAAGAAAAAGCAATGCTCCGTGGAGTCGTTCCAGCACAGGTCGTTGGTGCAATTCAGTCGGCTATATCAGGTGAAACGGCAGGAATGGTTCATCAGGAATTTTCATCGGTTTCTGTACCAGTAAAACTTCAGTTATCAGATGCTGACAAGAATGATATTAATGATTTGAGGAATCTTACTGTGGTTAATCAACGTGGAGAGAGTATCCCCGTTGGAGACTTGGTACAGATTACTGAAAAAGTGAAAGAGAAAAGCATTTACCGAAAGAATCAAAAGCAAGTGGTTTACGTTGTAGGAGATATGGCTGGGAAGTTGGAAAGCCCTGTCTATGCCATGAATGATGTATCGAAGCATTTGAAAGATATAAAGCTTCCTAAGGGATACCAATTGCAGGAGAACTATAACAGTCAACCGAAGTTTGAAGATGAGTTTACTTTGAAATGGGACGGAGAATGGCAGATTACTTATGAAGTATTCCGTGATTTGGGAATTGCTTTCTTAATCGCAATCATCATCATCTACATGTTGATTATCGGATTGTTCCAGAACTTTACCGTACCATTGATTATGCTCTCGGTCATTCCTTTGTCGCTTATCGGTATAATACTTGGTCACTGGATTATAGGAGCTTTCTTTAGTGCCACTTCTATGATTGGATTTATAGCTTTGGCAGGTGTCATGGTACGTAATTCTATTTTGTTGATTGACTTCATAGACATACGTCTTAAGGAAGGAATCCCCTTGAAACAGGCTATATTGGAATCGGGAACAGTGAGAAGTATTCCTATCCTGCTCACAGCAGGTACAGTGGTATTGGGCGCTATTGTTATACTTTTCGATCCATTGTTTCAAGGCTTGGCAATCTCCCTGATGGGAGGAACTGTTACTGCTACGCTACTAACTCTTGTGGTGGTTCCGTTGCTTTATTTCAAATTAATGCGTAATAAATATAAATAAGAATGCTATGAAACTATTAGTTGTAACAAGTTTGGCCGAACATGCTGATAAAGTGGCCGAGATGCTCACTCGTTCTGGAGTAAAGGTTTTCAGTAGAACAGAGACCACGGGGTTTAAGAGACTCATCGTCCAAATATACTCGATAGTTGGTATGGCAGTTCCAATGGGAAGTATAACTCCTTGTTCTTCTTCTCATTTACATCTGAAGAGAGTGCACGAAATATGCTTCAGGCTATTGATGAATGTAATACAGAGAAGAAAAATCATTTCCCGGTGAGAGGATTTATCCTTCCGGTTGAGGCTTCAACGATTACCGAATAGTAAGAATCAGAACAATCCCTTTTGTAGCATTTAGGAATGTTATGAAAGGGATTCTTTTTTTATTCAGGTTGTAGAAATATCAGTTTCATAAAAGTCCGTATTGAAAACACTATTAGTAGTCACGAATATTAAACTTTTTAATGTCAGTACTCAAGTAATTATTGTTTGTCAGCTTTGAGCAATCCGTATAAAATTAACTACTTCTCTGCCTAAAACCTTCATGTTCATAAAGGAGAGTCTCATCCCTTTGTGCAAGTTTGCTTTAGTTTCACAGATATGCAGGTCTCGGTCTCTTGATGCCATATAAACAAATTCAGTATCGAAAAGGAACTGATCAATCTTGGTTTTTAAAAAGAGTTCTTTACCTTTACGATTCATGCCCTTAAGTCCTCCCTGTGCATCGCTAAACCTCATACCTAGCACTATCCAGTTTAGCATTCTTGGTAATATAGACAGATAGCTACGTAAGGTATTCATGCTGAAGTTCTTGAAATAAGAGTTCGTTCGTGCAGCAACAACTACGTCATATCCTTCTTCTAACTTATTAATCACAGATCGCAAGCTCTCCTTGTCATAAGGGAAATTCCAATCAGAATATATAATCATTGAAGAACAAGCAGTTTCCATCCCTTTTCTGACAGCATATCCTTTCCCCCTATTTTCAGAGTAACTTATGAATTGTGCACGAGGCATGATAGTTTTGAATTTCTCTATCTCAGCATTGTTCATGTTAACTGAAGATCCGTCATCTACAACAATTACATGAAATACCTTATCTGGACAGAATTTATTTATTAGTTTCATATTTTCATGGATCACTTCCTGCCAATTGGCAGTAGGATTATAACAAGGTAATATGATGTCAATCTCATTGTTCTGGTTTGGCTCTAAGCGGGGACTCTCTTCTCTTTTTGGAATACCTTCCTTCAGGCAGAAATTAAGGAAACACAGTTCATAGCTAATTTTAAGCCAGATAATAAAGCAAGGCAAAGATTTAAGTGCAAATGGGAAGACGAATATCTCTCGTACTTCAGTAGGGAATAAATCACTACTTGATAACCCAGTGAGGAAAAAAGCGAAAATCAAAAGAGTCAGATTAAAAGAAGTCGTTTGGGAAGGAGTCTTTATGTACCAAATGGCGATTCCTGTCATAGCGATAATATAGGAGCTGGACTCACTAGCTGTGCTAAACAATACAGTAAAGAGTAATGTAGAGGCAAGTATCAACATTCTGAAGCTCTTAGAACGGTATTGCTTGATTCGAATATAAGGCAGGCAGAAAAGTATTAGTCCTGATATAATCAGCCATAAGTCTGAATAACTGCTGCTGCCACTTATTTTTCGTACCATTCCCAGTAAGGATATGTTTTGGTAATAAGCAAAAAGATTCTGATTATTCTTTTCAATAATATCAATTATCCAGGAATGATATTGAACCCACACATAATCCGGTGAAGTATAGAGCATTGGAAAGAAGAACATGATAACACTCCAAAACAGGCAGGAAAATAAGAATCTTGTTTTATTTCTGGAGAATGGCAGGAAGGCTAATCCCATAATTCCATATACTTTAGTAAATGTACCTAGCATAATGAAGAACGCTGCCCAGAAGTCTTTTTTCTTTTCTATCAGATGATAAGCTAATATAATAATAGCGGCTATTCCTACATTGAATTGCTGAGAACAAAGAGAGTTATACAATTCAATAATGCAGAAGAGGTACACAAACAGATGTTGGTTTCTGCTCATAGCTAATTTTCGAATGGCATAGTATAGTAACCACGCATTGGCGGATACCCATAGTACTACACCTAGAATGTCTGGAAGAATAGAGAAAGGAGAAATAAGTGAACTGAAAAAGACACCATAATGAGTAATATCAAAATATTCTTTGGGATAGTGGTTATAAAGAGGCAGCTGATGAAGAGCGTGCCAAAATAAATTCTTGAAGATGCGATAATTGTTATACGACCCTCTGAAATATTTCAATAGACCGCATATCACAGATGTAATAATCCATAGTGAAAATATAAAGCGATAATCTTTAAACAATAGATTATTCAAAAATGAAGTCTTTTTTCTATCCATAGCAATTAATAATAGTAGATTTATCTTAATTATTAAAACAGATCAAAAAAGAATATTCCTTATAGGAATTTTATATTTTGTTGTTAAGAGTGTATCATTACATCTGTCTGGTGTATTGTATCAGTTAAGCCGCCTTGCTTTTGCGCTTGTTTTTCCATATTTCGAAAATGGCTGGAAGTACAGAGACAACAACAATTGCCACAATCAGGAATTTTAAGTTATTCTGAACAATCTCTAAACCTCCCAGGAAATAGCCGATGTAAGTAAGCAATGCTACCCAAATAACTCCTCCGATAATATTATAATGAGCAAAATGACGATAACTCATGTGCCCCATACCTGCAACAAATGGAGCAAAAGTGCGGACAATAGGTACAAACCGGGCCAAGATAATAGTTTTGCCGCCATGCTTTTCATAAAAGGCATGTGTTTTGTCCAGGTAGCTTTGTCTGAATATTTTCGAATTAGGATTACTAAACAACTTAGTTCCGAAAAAACGTCCAATTATATAATTGGAAGCATCTCCCAAAATTGCTGCTGTAATAAGCATCAGAACTAAAAGATGAATATTCAGGTTATTGGTTGGTAAAGAAGCTAGAGCTCCTGCTACAAATAGTAAAGAATCTCCTGGTAAGAAAGGAGTTACTACAAGTCCTGTTTCGCAAAAAATTAGAATAAAAAGAATTGCATAAATCCAGAGGCCATATAAGCCAACCATTTCATATAAGTGTTTGTCAATGTTGAGTGCAAAATCAATAATAAACTGAATATATTCCATAAATGTAGTCTTTTATTTAGTACTCCGGCAAAGATAATAAATTCCTTGTCATTCTATTTTAAAAACATTATAGAAATAATTATTAAGAGACCTTTTAATAACAAAAGGATATTCCGTCTTTTATTTAATCTTTCTTGTTTGCTTTTTATTTCTTTGTACAGAAGATTGTATTCTTTTGTACAAAACAATTAATTCTTCTGTACAAAAGAATGCAATCTTTTGTACAGGAATTTATAAATATTAGCTTGTGGATTTATTTTTACTGGTTAAACATATTTGTGCTTCTCGTTTTGTATAATGCAAATTTCACGTGTTTTTATGGATTATTAAAACAAAAGATGGAACAATATCTTTGTATTTTCTGTTATTTTACGTTCATTGTGATGTGTTAAAGGCGCAAACAGGTATTAACTTCAAATTAAATAAGAATTAAATGAATAACTTTATTTTTCAGAATCCTACAAAATTAATCTTTGGAAAAGGAATGATCAATTCTTTGGCAAAAGAAATTCCTGAAGATAAACGGATTATGGTCACCTTTGGAGGAGGCAGCGTAAAAGCAAATGGTGTATACGTTCAAGTAATTGAAGCGTTAAAGAATCATCATATGGTAGAATTTTGGGGCATTGAGCCTAATCCTTCTATAGAAACTTTGCGCAAGGCTATTGAGCTTGGCAAAGAAGAAAAAGTGGATTATCTTTTGGCTGTGGGTGGTGGCTCGGTTATTGACGGAACAAAGCTTATTGCAGCAGGTTTGCTTTATGAAGGAGATGCCTGGGACTTGGTGTTGAACAGCAAGCTCATCAAGGGGTTTGTACCTTTGGCTACAGTACTGACTTTGCCAGCAACCGGTTCTGAAATGAACAGCGGAGCTGTAATTTCCCGTAAAGCAACAAAAGAGAAATATCCTTTCGGATCAGAATTTCCTGTATTTTCAATTTTAGATCCAGAAGTAACCTTTTCACTTCCTCCTCGTCAGGTTGCATGTGGCATTGCAGACACATTTGTTCACGTTGTAGAACAATACATGACTGTTACGGGGCAATCCAGATTGATGGATAGGTGGGCTGAAGGAATTCTTCAAACGCTGGTAGAGATTGCACCAAAAATCAAAGAGAACCAAGAAGACTATAATCTGATGGCAGACTTTATGCTTTCGGCAACTATGGCTCTGAATGGTTTTATTGCACAAGGAGTATCGCAAGACTGGGCCACTCACATGATTGGTCATGAACTCACTGCTCTTCATGGATTAACTCACGGGGCATCACTTGCCATTGTTTATCCTGCTACATTGAGAGTACTTAAAGAGAAGAAAGGCAATAAAATTCTTCAGTTTGGCGAACGGGTATGGGGAATTGCTGAAGGATCTCGTGAGCAACGTATTGATTCAGCCATTGAGAAAACAGAGAATTTCTTTCGTTCACTAGGGCTTTCCACTCGTTTGCATGAAGAAAATATAGGCAATGACACTATTGACGAAATTGAACGTAGATTCAATCAACGTGGTATGGCTTTTGGCGAAAATGGTGATGTGACAGGAACTGTTGCTAAAGAAGTTTTAAAGAGCTGTCTCTAAATATTGAATAGTTAGAGAGTAAAAAAGAATAGATATATAGTTATAGTTAAGGCACAGAAAAGCGGAATTATTATTCCATGTTTCTGTGCCTTAACTATATTCCATTACTGCTCAATTTATAAATAACTGACAGTCCAAGACTATGTTTCCATTTTAGATAATCTTTCTGATGGAACCTTTAGTTAAACAGAAGCTTTACTTTATCTCCTTTTTGGATAGGAATTTCAATAAATTGTTCTTTTTTGAATGTCTTATTTATTTTTTTTCCTTTAACCTGTACTTTAGAGATGCCTTCAGGAACTTTTAGCTTATAAATCCCACCGTAAGCAGATTCAATGGCACCCTGTGTAGGTTTTCCATGACTCCAGGTAACATCCACTGTTGCTCCATTACGAGCTCTAAGTCCTTTGAAATTTCCTTCTGACCAGCTATCGGGTATTGCAGGGAGTAGATTAATAAAGTTTTCGTGGCTTTGCATCAACATTTCCATAATACCGGCTGCTCCCCCAAAGTTGCCATCAATCTGGAAAGGAGGGTGTGCACAGAATAGGTTAGGGAATGTTCCTCCACCTCTTTTACTTGGTGTTTCAGGCTGATAGCTTGGAGTGAGCAAGCTCTTGAAAAGCTTATAAGCGCGGTTGCCGTCTCCCAGTCTTGACCAGAAATTTATTTTCCATGCACGTGACCATCCTGTTGCTTCGTCTCCCCTTCGGTTAAGGGTTACCTTGCAAGCTTCTGCCAGTTCTGGTGTTTGGCTCAGTGTAATCTGATTTCCTGGATGCAAACCGTAAAGGTGAGATATATGACGATGATGCACATCTGTCTCTGTGTAATCTTCAAGCCATTCCATCAGATAGCCATCTTTGCTAATCTGAAAAGGAGGTAGCTTCAGTGAAGCAGCAGTAAGCTGATTACGATATTCATCATCGCATTCCAGAATCTTTGATGCCTTAATTACATTCGAGAAAAGTTCCCTAACCAACTCGTTGTCCATGGTAGGTCCCATACAAATGCTTACCTCTTCTTTTCCGTCTTTCACATAAAAACTATTCTCCGGTGATGAACTGGGTGCAGTAACCAACCAACCGTGGATGGGTTCTTCTATCATGGTGGAAAGGAAGAATTCCGATGCACCTTTTAGTATGGGGTAAATCTCTTTAAGATAAGATCGGCCATCTTCAGTTTTGTTATCTCCCAGAAATTGATAATGGTCCCACAAATGAGCACAAAGCCAAGCTCCACCGGTATTGGTAGCACCCCAAGAAGGATGTTCGCCGGGAGCAGTGTAGTTCCATACATTAGTCATCATATGTGCCACCCATCCTTTTGCATCATCCCCATAGAAAGCTTTTGCAGAGGCCTTGCCCGAGGTTGTCATATTACTTGTCAATGCAAGAAGCGGTTGATACAGATCAGCAAGATTTCCTGGTTCCATCAACCAATAATTCATCTGAATGTTAATGTTAAGGTGATAATCGCCGTTCCATGGTGTACTAGTCGTATCTGCCCATAATCCTTGTAAGTTTGGTGGGAGAGTGCCTGCACGTGTGCTACTTATAAACAAGTAACGGCCGTATTGCATGTAAAGCGCAGCCAGTGCCGGATCATCCTGCATCTGAAAAAGACGGATACGTTCATCCGTTGTTAGCTGTAGTTTATGTTGTGCACTTGCTGTCATTGAATCGGAATCTCCGATAGCAATATTTACCCGATTGAAGAATGACGCATAATCATTAATATGTTCCTTTTTAAGTTTATTGTATGAAATAGCAAATGCAGAAGCCATTAGCGGGTCTACCAAAGATTTATATTCTTGATTGCCGAGACTGAAATTTGTTCCGGCAGATATATACAACTCAACACTATTTGCATTCTTTACTTCCAGCCCTTCATCAGTGACAGATACAGATCCACCATGCGTTTTAGCTCTGAGCTTTGCCATGAACGAAATACCATCTTTGCCTTTCACTCCGCTATCCAGAGTTCCTTCCATTACCAATAGATTTTTGTCCGCGCTAACCGTAGCTCGTTTTGGGCGATTGAACATTGCTTTAAAAGATATTGCACCTAACGTATTAGGAGCGCTAATTCTGATAATAATCACATCTTTGGTTCTGGAAACAAAATATTCACGCTCATAAGCAATGCCGTTCTTATAAAAAGAAGTTTTGGCAACAGCATTGTTTAGATCCAGTTCCCTTTCATAAGTATCCTCTCGGTTGTATTCCAGTGAGTTCTTTTTGGCTTCTTTAGTATATGAATAATTGATATCCAGATTTCCCAGTGTCTGATAGCTTCCATAAGTTCCTCCCATTTCAGGCTTTACAGGAACAAAATGTTTATACATCACCTCTTGTGCCTCAGTATTTTTTCCTTGCAGTAGGAGTTCTCTGATTTGAGGCAAGTAAGTTGCAGCCTCAGGATTGTTATAGTTTGCTTCCGAACCGGACCACATTGAAATGTCATTTAATACAATATGCTCTTTATTGACTCCTCCGTCCGGCATCATTCCCAAACGTCCATTACCCAATGGCAGGGTTTCTTCCCATAGTTTGGCAGGAGAGGTGTAATGTAAGCGAAGGTTAGGATCAGAAATGTTCTGGTTTTTCTTTGCATTCACAGGAATATTTATTGAAGTGAATAAAGCAATAAAAAAAATGATGAACTTAGAACTTGTTGTTTTCATAATGGATTATTGGTTTAATAAAATATTCTAGTTCGTTGATAACAAGCTGTTAATTAGTCTGATTGTAAAAGGTTAGTAGATTCTGAATAAACATCTTTTCTCAGAGACTAAAAAAAAGAAGAATATGAGGTATAAAAATAATGAATCCCACTATTGCAGCAGTAATAGCACAGATTAGCACTGCACCCGCAGCAATATCTTTCACATCACCCGCTGTATTGTTTTGTCGAGGAGAAACAAGATTTACTAGTCTTTCGATGGCTGTATTGAATGCCTCTGCGGTAAAGACTAACCCTATGCAGAGTATGATTGCTATCCACTCGGAGGTTGTTATGTGAAACATGAATCCACATATAATAACAGCAACGGTAATCACTAAGTGAATCCAAGCATTGTGCTCTTTACGAATAAAGCTACCTATGCCTTTCCATGCATAGGTAAAGCTTTTAAATCGTTTCTTTATGCAGAACTGTTCCATAACATTAATTTCGGCTTACCTGCTTAACACCTTTTATGCCCTGAAGCTTTTTTATCAGCGCATCCAATCGTGAAGTATCGTCAATAGTAACGGTGAGTGTTCCCGAAAAAAGTCCGTCGTTGGAATTAATGCCAATAGATCTCAGATTAACATCTTTCTCTTTTGAAATGATGGAGGTTATATTGGTCACGATGCCGATATCATCATGTCCTATTACTCTAAGAGTGATTGGATATTGTTTACCTATAGCTTTTCCAGCCCAGCGAGCCTTAACAATACGGTAACTGAACCGTTCCATCATTTGAGGCGCATTAGGACAATCTACGCGGTGAATTTTAATTCCTCCGGTTACAGTGACAAAGCCAAAGACTTCGTCTCCATAGATCGGACTACAGCATCTTGCTAATTTAAAGTCGAGCCCTTTAAGATTCTGATCAATAACCAAAACATCATCCTTAGTAACCTTTTCATCTACAGTGGACTGAAGGTTATAAGTTTCCGCACTTCGGTAAGGAACCTCTTCGTGGCCCTCTGTTTCCTTCTTCAGCATCTCGGTGTACTTCTCCAGAATATCATTTACCTCCAGTGTCTCGTCGGCTATACTTAGATAAAAGTCTGTTACAGTCTTGAATCCCAGCTTCTTTATCATACGCATCATCACCGCTTCATCATATTCAAGCTTGCGGTTTTTGAACTTTCTCTGCAAAGTTTCTTTGGCAAAGTCCGTTTGCTTGCTTGTCATTTCTTTAAGCTCCTGACGAATCTTTGTACGCGCCTTTGAAGTTGTCACAATATTAAGCCAATCCTGCTTTGGGTATTGCGTATTTGATGTTGTAATTTCCACCTGATCTCCACTGTTAAGAGCCTGTTTTAGCTGAACATTCTTGCCATTTACTCTCGCGCCAACACATTTGCATCCAATTTTGCTGTGAATATGAAAAGCAAAATCAAGTACTGTGGCTCCTTTGGCTAGTTTAAACAAATCTCCTTTCGGTGTAAAGACAAATACTTCATCTTCATACAGATCTAGTTTAAACCGATCCATAACTTTCATTGAATCGTCTTCACTATTCTCTAAAGCTTCTCGTATAGAGGTGAGCCATTCATCCAGTCCGCTTTCCCCTTTTATTCCTTTATATCTCCAGTGAGCAGCTAAACCACGTTCGGCCACTTCGTCCATGCGATGAGTCCTGATCTGAACTTCTACCCATTTACCTTCAGGTCCCATTACCGTGATGTGCAATGATTCATATCCGTTACTTTTAGGGATAGAAAGCCAGTCGCGTAAACGCTTAGGGTTTGGCTGGTACATATCCGTAATAATTGAATAAGCTTGCCAGCAATCTATTTTTTCCCGCTCAAGTTCTGCGTCAATGATAATACGGATGGCAAACAAATCATAAATACCTTCAAAAGGAGTTTTTTGCTTTATCATCTTATTCCAAATGGAATGAATGGATTTGGTACGCCCCTTAATATCGAACTTCAGCCCTGCCTCAGTCAGTTTTCTTTTTATTGGTTCAATAAAGGTCTCAATATATTTATCGCGGGATGCCTTTGTTTCATTTAGCTTATCTTTTATCTGATAATAAGTCTCTTTGCGTATGTATTTAAGCGAAAGATCTTCCAGCTCTGACTTTAGCTTATATAGTCCCAGCTTGTGAGCTAGCGGAGCATACAGATAGGCAGATTCATTGGCTACTTTCAAGCGATCTTCCGCATTGGGTGAGTTTTTGATTTGACGCATAATATTTACCCTGTCGGCAATCATGATCAGAATTACCCGCATATCTTCGGCAAAGGAAATCAGTAAATTACGAAAATTCTCCGTTTCTATAGCCGGACTTTTTGCATAAAGTTCGCTGGTTTTAACTAATCCTTTTATGATAACGGCCACATCTTCTCCATACATTTCACGTATAGACTCAACGGTGCAAAAATTATATTTCACCATATCATGAAGCATGATTCCTGTGAGACAAGAACCCTTCATTCCAATTTCTTCGGATACGATGACTGCTGTTTGCAGGTCTCTTATCACGGGATTCATGTCAAAACTGTTGCGTTGCATACAGTTGGCTTGAATTGCCTCATAAAGGTGTTTTCTCAACTTCTGTACATCCTCCCGGCTGACGCTGTCTCCTGCGGTATACAGTAATCTTCTGTATAAAGAGCGTAGCTCTACCAGCTCTTTATTTGTGAAAAATGAGGTATCTTCCATAACTTTTCAAATTCTGAGGTAAAAGTAGTTTTTTTCTTTCTTTTATGGGTTATGATAAATAACTTTTTGTACTTTTGAAGATGAAATTAATACTTTGATACAATGATTACACCTCAAGACAAAGAACTGCTTACAAAGAAAGGTATATCGGATTCACAGATAGCCGGACAACTGTCTTGCTTTGTGAAAGGTTTTCCTTATTTGAAGCTGGATGCTGCTGCATCTGCTGAGAAAGGAATTCTAGTACCGGATGCCGAAGAGCAGAAAGAATACCTTGCCGCATGGGAAGAGTATATAAAAGAAAATAAAACCATCGTGAAATTTGTTCCCGCGTCTGGTGCTGCCAGTCGGATGTTTAAGAATCTTTTTGAATTTCTAGGGGCTGAATATGATGAACCAACTACAGCCTTTGAAAAAGATTTTTTTGCGCATATTGCTTACTTTGCTTTTTATGAAGATCTGAATAGTGTTTGTTTGAAAAATGAGAAACAAAATATTTCAGCATTGAATGCTTCCGGTAATTACAAAGCTGTGGTTGCAAACCTCCTCAATGAAACCGGACTAAATTATGGTTCTCTTCCTAAAGGTTTGCTTAAGTTTCACCGCTATAACGATGGAGCTCGTGCTCCAATGGAAGAGCATTTGGTAGAAGGTGCTTTGTATGCTTCTGGTAAAGCTGGAAAGGCAAATGTGCATTTCACAGTATCAACAGAACACCGTGCACTCTTTGAAGAACTAGCGGCGCAGAAAGCTAAAATCTATTCTCAAAAATATAATGTAGAATATCATATATCTTTTTCAGAGCAGAAGTCTAATACAGACACAATTGCTGCCGATATGGAAAATAAACCATTCCGCAGTGAAGATGGTAAATTACTATTCCGCCCGGGAGGTCATGGTGCGCTGATTGAGAATCTTAATGATTTGGTTGCTGACGTTGTGTTTATCAAAAACATAGACAATGTGGTGTCGGATAATCTAAAAGCTGATACTGTACTTTATAAAAAGCTGATTGCTGGTGTATTGGTGAAATTACAGACTCAAGCATTTAAATATCTGGAGCTATTAGATAGTGGGAAATATACCGCTGAACAGATTAGAGAAATCATTCAGTTTGTGCAGAAAAAGTTCTTCTGTAAGAATCCGGAGACTAGAGATTTGGAAGATGTGGATTTGGTTCTTTATCTGAAAAATAAATTAAATCGTCCTATGCGTGTGTGTGGTATGGTGAAGAATGTAGGAGAACCGGGTGGAGGACCATTTCTTGCATATAATCCTGACGGAACCATCTCATTACAGATATTGGAGAACTCGCAAATAGATATGAATGACCCCAAATCTAGAGAAATGTTCGAGAAAGGAACTCATTTTAATCCGGTAGACTTAGTTTGCGCTGTGCGTGATTATAAAGGACATAAATTCGACTTGACAAAATTTGTAGATCCTGCAACGGGTTTCATCTCGTATAAATCTAAGAATGGAAAAGAGCTGAAAGCTTTGGAACTCCCCGGCCTTTGGAATGGTGCGATGAGTAACTGGAATACTATTTTTGTAGAAGTTCCTCTTTCAACATTCAATCCGGTTAAGACTGTAAACGACTTGCTCCGTCCGCAACATCAAAATAACGAATAGACGATAAGGGAATAAAAGGAAAAGGCTGTTTCAAGAGAACCTTTGCTATCTTCAGATAGGAGTAGCTCCTAGAGCAGCCATTGTTATAAGAGTCTATCTTGCAAGATGAGTCTCTTCTATATTTCTATCCTCATAATATAGTCATTCATGTAGTATCCGTTCCCAATAGGAAAATCACCTTCCTGAACTTTTTCCAGTCCCATCAGTTCGTAAAAGTGAAATGCTTTGTTGTGCCGATTTACATTCAGTTCCATAGTGCAAGGAACGGGGTGAAGTTCCTTGATATACCTCATTGCCATTGTCATTATAAACCTTCCGATTCCATATCCTTGAAAGTCAGGGAGCACGTATATTTTTTGTAAATGAAACAAGTTATCATCCTGTTGTTCAATGGAGAAATATCCGCAAGGTTCGTCATCTTTGTAGCAGATAAAGTATACGTGTCCTTCATCCATTTGTTTTAAAATGTTTTCGGGAGCATACATCATAGTGAACATATAATCCAGTTGTTCAGGTGAAAGGATTTTTTTGTAGGTAGCAGGGAAAACTTTCGCTGCCATAGTGTTAATCAGCATACAATCCGCTGCAGTAACTTTTTTTGTAGTAAGCATTTCTGTTTCTGTCATAAAATTTAGCCAAACCAAATAATTCATAAGAGGACACAATTGCCGAAGAATCATAATATTGAAGTGATTCAATCATCGCTTCAGCCACTTTTCGTGCATGAATCGGACAATTCTTTTGGAATAAACCGATTTTATTCATAGCTCTGCTTAATGCAAACCCCACAGCTTCTGCTAAACGCTTTTCATCTCTGTTGCCATATAGCTGGGCTGGTCGTACAATCACAATCTTTTTAAAAGGTAGTTCCTTCACTGCTACTTCCAATTCCCCCTTTATTCTCATATAAAAGAAAGGAGATTTTATATTGGCGCCAGCCGAAGAAATAAGCACAAATTCACTGACACCATTCCGTGAAGCTATATCTGCAAAATTGTATTGATATGTGAAATCTATTTCGTATTGCTTTTCTTTGCTTCCAGCTTTAGACAATGTTGTTCCCATGCATGAAAACAATACATCACCTTTTACTAGATTTTCCCAGTTTTCAGGTGTAGAAAAATTTATCAAATGCTCTTCGAGTTTCTGATTAGTGATGTTTAATAATTTGCGCCCAAACACCACTATCTTTTCGAATTCCTGGTCATTTAACAATAAATCAACCAGTTGAGTTCCCACCAATCCAGTACCTCCAATAATGATTGCTGTTTTCATAGTGTCTCTCATTTAGCCATTAAATGCAAAAATAATAAAAATAAATGGATTTTCCTTGGTTTTAAATCCGTTATTTTTCCAGTTTCTTAAATTTTTTCACAATATTAAGTTACTGTTTATTAACTGTTTTTTTGAAAACGTATAAAATAGAGCCATTAATATGGCGGATAAGATGGCTGTACCTGCTCCGAAATAAAAAGGAATTGCAGAATTTACGTGATCGTAAAGCAATCCTGCAATAATACTTGCCGGTAATAAAGTAATGCCAAGTAGCGCATTGTAAAGGCCTAAACCGGTTCCTATCTTGTTTGAGTCAAGAATATCACTGACCAATGCCTTTTGAATGCCATCTGTAGCTGCTGAATATAAACCATAGAGAGCAAATAGCCAGGCAATCATGGTAATGCTGTTGGTAGCTCCAAAACCATAATAAACAGTAGCATACACCAGATAACCGAATACTAGTATTTTCTCTTTCCCTATTTTGTCAGATAGTGTACCTAAAGGGATAGCTAGGGCTACCGAAACAATACTCATAATTAGATAGACCAATGGGATATAAGCCACTTTAACGCCAACATCATTTGCTTTGACCATTAATAGGGCGTCCGTTGAATTGCCTAGCGTAAAAAGAAAAGTGATTCCCAAAAATAGATAAAATCGTTTTGGATAGTCTTTAAAATTGAATCTTCTTAACAGTTGTTCTTTGGACTTTTTTACCTCTTTTATGCCAAAAACAAGAACAAATATAGCTAATATAGCAGGAATTCCTGCAAATAATAATACACGGCGATAGTCGCCAGGAAAGGCAGATAGAAGGCTAAATGCAACTAAAGGGCCTAGAATAGCTCCTGCATTATCCATCATTTTTTGAAGGCCAAAACTTTTTCCTGTATCTCCGTTTGTTGCACATCCTGCTATCAGACTATCTCGTGGCGCTGTACGGATGCCTTTGCCGGTGCGCTCAATAAATCGTAAATACAATACCTGAATAGGAGAGGCAACAAAAGCATAGAACGGCATTACAATTGCTGAAATGCCGTAGCCCAAAATCATGAACGGCTTGTTCTTCCCAATCTTGTCACTCCAGAAACCGGAAAGAGCTTTAAATAGTGCTGCAGTACTTTCGGCTATGCCTTCAATAGCGGACAAGGTCGTTTTTGATGCTCCTATTGAAAGTAGGAATATGGGCATAATTGAATACGCCATCTTTGTGGAAATGTCTGTAAGTAAGCTTGTTAGTCCCGTATAGAATATATTTCTGTTAAATCCGAATATCTTTTTCTGTTGCATACCCTTTAAATAAAATTCTTCATTCAGAAAAGACTGATCCTATAGATAATCACATGCTTGCTTAATATAGCGAGTACCATTTTACCCTATTTAATAAGAGTAAATGTTGTATGTAGCTAAGTTTCTTTTCTTATAAGTTCCTTTTATTCCCTGCGGACGGCTCCAATATCTCTCTTTGGTGTTTGGACTGTAGAGTGAAGCTCATTCCAGAATTTATAGAACATCTTTTTGCGGTGTATCTTTTTGCTCCATTTTCTTGGCTCATTAGAGGTAGCAGTTCATAATCTGCTACCTGTGCGTCCTTAGGTTTCGTTTATCACTTAACAAAGATAGCTAAATATATTTGAAAAGAAATACAAACGCCTTGTTGATTGTAGAAACTTCAAGACAAATCGCCCTTTTGCCTTTTTGGTGAAAGTTTGAGTTATTCCCTTTCCTCATAATTATACTAATTGTAATAAATAAAATTTTAGATAAAAATGCAAAAGTAACTATCACTCCATCACGATATGATATAGTAGCCTGATTAGTAATGATGTAAGTTTGAAGAATATAAATCATCCATCACGGAACCAT